>JACCEA010619472.1_pt1 | contig 10504 bp, 8 predicted proteins | sample 7449851 | NCBI WGS metagenome assembly JACCEA01 (sample SAMN15323453, study PRJNA562643) | freshwater metagenome | isolation source: river surface water | place: USA:Blue River Watershed | collected 2017-08-18 | reverse complement strand
TACAACTATTGGTGTGTAGTGTTTATGGTTTACTTCAATTCTTTATTGCATCTATGAGGAGACGGTATCCGGGTCTTGATATAAGATGAGTTCTCATTGTTTGCCCAAAATTGTGGAAGCAGAATTGCGACAGCTGTCGGGGAACAATGTAAGCTCATGTGGTTTTTAAGAGTTTTTTGTCGAAATGGTCTATATTTTTCTTTTGTAGATCTGTTGCGACTGTGATGCTAAGGGCCCACAGTGGGCTTCCGTTTCGTTTGGTATTTTCATGTGTCTTGAATGTAGTGGTAGACATAGGGCTTTGGGTGTACACATTAGCTTTGTTCGTTCTGGTGAGTAAATGATGAATGTACTTTGGACTTACTGTAATATTGTGTCATCATTATTACTTAGTTACGATGGATAGCTGGTCTGAGAAACAGGTATTTTAATTGATGGAAATTTTTTTCATTTTTATGCATTGTCTGTTTGCTGAATATTAGATTCAGATGATGAAGTTAGGTGGAAATGATCGATTCAATTGTTTTTTGAAAGAGTACGATGTTTTGAAGAATCTTCCTATTCAAGAGAAGTACCATACATCTGCTGCTCAGTATTACCGTGAGCGTCTTGCTGCTGAAGTCAACGGATCATCGATACCAACGCAGCTTCCAACTAGACATAAACCAGGAAGTAAAGCCCAAGATGTTAATACTAGTGACCCTCTTCCAGGTGAATCTGAGGCTGATTACATCGCTCGTCAGAGGAGGTTGCAAGAAGAAGTATGTCGTTATTAAGCTTTTTGATTATTTTTAACATCAACGTCGTCGTGGGTAGGCTCGTGAAAGGATGCGCCGAAAATTTGGTCAGTCGAGTGGTTTAAGTTCTTCCGGCCGAATGCAAGGGATTGGGTCAGACTCCACTTATCGCCCTGGTGAAACAAGTTCTGCAAGCATTGATTTTTCAACAATTGACGTCAATCAACTTGCTGATGCTTCTCAAAAGGCACTGTCATTTTTCCAGTCATCGTTCGCCGCAATTGGTGAACATGTTTCAAAGGTATACAAATCCTAGTTTTACTCAATTTGCTTGATATACATATTAAATAGACTACCAATCAAATTCTCGAAGAAAATAATAAACCCCCTCCCAGTGGTTCGTCAGATACTGAAGGTGGTTACAGTACTGCGTGGGGCTCCTTGACCACTGGTGCTTTAAGCCTATGGAAACAAGCGGCCGATGCTACTACCGACATAATTGTGCAAATTAGTGCGGCTGATCAAAGTGATGAAGACTATCGGTTCCCTCGCCCACCCGAAACTCAATATAGTTCAAATGTGAAGAACGACGTGGCCGCATCAAGTACGACGAAACTACAAGCCCCACCAATCGCAGTTCCCCCAGCAGTACCAACTACTAGAAATAGCTCTATTAGTTCAGTGCCATCGCCTGTTCACAGCGGAGTTAACACATCTGCCTCTCCTAGGACACTAAATTCTCAATCCAGCGGATCTCAAAAATTGAAAGCTGCTCCTGTTGGGGATGACTTTTTTGCAACGTTTGGGGTTTAAAGTATGAGATGTACCGTTATTAGTTTAACGAAAAAAATTATAATTAAACAAACTAGAATACTATGTACATTATGTCTTATGGCTATCCCTCATGTGGATTTTGAATAACTACCAACACATAGTCCTTATCAGGTGCAATCATGATTTCGTGTTTTTTTGACCGAACTCTTAAAAAAGCAAGCTCGTCTGTATCATCGAGGACTCTTACAACACCAGAAGCCTTAAATGCTAATTGCGAAACAAGTGCTGCATAGTTTTCGGTGTCTTCGGGGGAGAGGTTCGAACGGATTGGAATTCCTTCAGCATTCATTATAAGCACTCCCTTCACCCCTTTGTGTGACTGAATACGCTTTAGAGTCTCTTCTACTTCGCTCGACATATTGGTAAATCCTCCAAGTAATGTTCGTTTGGTTCGTCCCAGTAATTACAATAATGCTAAAACTTTTTGCCCCAGCAGCAAGCTGCGGCGCGCTCCTGCTCTGCTCCTGCTGCGCGCTGCGCCTCTGCTGCTGCTGCTGCGCTGGCCAATTTTACAGACCGTTTCATCTCGAAAAATTATTTACGCAATTCCTCATCATCCCACATCGAACCGCGCAATTGATATTAGAGTTATTATCATAATTATTAATTCTTTTTGGATTTGGAATTTTGGTTTATTAAATAATGCTGTGATTCCTTTGTGTATGCAACTTGATTAATGAACGCAAATTTGAAATGGTTTATGCTTTAGCAGTTTTGTTCTCAGTTTTGCCCTTTTTGGCTTTGAGTTCCCATCCTTGTCCTAACGCTTGTAGTGGACATGGTCGTTGTAACTCTCCTGACCGTCAATGCACTTGTTTTGATGGCTACACTGGTGCAGATTGTTCACTCAGAATATGTCCCTTTGATAAAGCATGGGCAGACCAAGCGACTGAAACAGATGTGGCCCATAATCCAGCAGAATGCTCGAACATGGGTTTGTGCGATCGAGCCACTGGGTTGTGTATTTGTCGAGAAGGATTTGAAGGCATCGCCTGCGAAAGACAAACATGTCCGAACCAATGCAATGGCGTTGGAGAATGTCAGTCCATGTTTTATTTTGCACAAACTAAAGACCCAGGATTTGGGGTAATTCACGCGTACGAAAATATTTGGGACGCATATAAAATTTATGGTTGCAATTGTGACAGCAATTATCATGGAATTGATTGCAGTCTTCGCTATTGCCCAAAAGGAGACGACCCTCTCACGGGAACGACTCAAATATCTGATCGTAACCCTAAGCAGTATAACGAAATTCAACGAATTAGTTGCAAAGCAGATGGTGGGCATTTTACTCTTACGTTTCGAGGGAAAACAACCGTCCCAATACCTTACAACGCAAAAGCAGTTGATCTTCAATCAAAACTTGAGGCACTACCAACTATTGGCAAAGGAAATATCAAATTGGTTATGTACAGTCCTCAGGCTTGTACTGATTACGGTGCTTCTTGGACCATTGAATTTTTGCAGAACTTCGGGAGTTTGCCCAAATTCGTTCCAGATAAACGCAAGCTATTATTTTCAAATTCTCTTTCTCAATCTACTCTTACCGTTGAAAAAGATATTGATGGAACCAAAGAAAACATTGAGTGCTCCAGACGAGGCATTTGCGATACGACTTCTGGAATTTGTGATTGTTCTTTCAATTTCGACACTTCAAACGGTTATAATTCTCCGGGAACTAGAGGAGACTGCGGATATGCAACAGATCTTATACAGTTCTGTCCAGGTGTTGTTGCATGCTCTGCTCATGGAGAATGTCAAAATAATCCTACTTATCATTGCAAATGTTCTGATGGGTGGACCGGTGCAGATTGTTCTGAACGTTTGTGTCCAACTGGTCTATCATGGTTTCTTTTGCCTGAAAGTGACAATGTGGCTCATATAACATCATACAGTGAGTGTTCTAATGCTGGTCTATGCGATCGCACAAGTGGCCAATGTCAATGCCAATTGGGATTTTCGGGTTCAGCATGTGAGAGATTAACTTGTCCTGGTGCGTCTTCTGACACGGAAGGTTGTTCCGGACATGGTAAATGCCTCGATATGGCGACTCTTGCATCGTTGGCAACAGTTAATGGTGATTTGGGTGGGTTTACTTATGGATCAACTCCCAATAATCCCCATACTTGGGATGGGTCACGTATTTTTGGTTGTTTGTGTGATGCGGAATATATGGGCTACGACTGCTCCCTATATGTGTGTCCTTCAGGTGACGACCCCTTGACCAGCGGACAGAGAGATGAAGTTCAGCATTTGTCTTGTGTTGACTCCGATTTGGAAGGTAGTATTGTCCTTACGTTTCGACAGAAAACAAGTGTGCCTTTATCTCCGACTGCAACAATTGCGGAGGTTCAAAATGCTTTGGAAGGGTTAGATTCTGTGGGTGAAGTTCGCGTTGAAATTTTGAACGCAACAGGGAACAATTCATTATGTACCCCATGGGGCAATACCTTTGTTGTCACGTTTTTGACTGAGCATGGAGATCTTCCAGATATTCAAGGCGAACAAACAAACATTGACACTTTTCAAATATCAGAGTATGCCCCTGGTACTAAGGAAACTTTGGTTTGTGCCGGTCGCGGCTTATGCAATCACGATACTGGAATGTGCGAATGTTTTGATGGCTTTGGGTCTTCTGATGGGAAAGGCAATGCAGGCACAAAACGAGATTGTGGTTACCAAGAGCCCATAACGAAAGAACATTGAGAATGATTGTAAGTATATTTGTTTTCCATTGATTGGTGTATGTGTTTTATCAACATTATAATATATTGGTAATAAGTATGAGGAGTGCGCATACCTGTAGTTTTATATCGATGTACCTAATATAAAAGTACTGTGTAGTACGTACCGTCCTGCAAATTTACCAATAAAAGAACTATGTATCAATACATTTACAACCACCTTGCTCCATTAATCCAGACAAAAGCGGGAAGTCCAAAATAATTCCTAACAATAATGGAATAATAGTAAATCAATAACGGGGCGCGCATGACTGCTGCCGCCTGCTGCTGCTGTGCTCGCCTGCTGCTCCTGCTGGCCGCTGCGGCGGCGCTTTTCGCCCCATATGTAAATAGAAGTACTATATATGGAAGTAAGTACTTCTACCAAATATTTAGCAAGGAAGAAGAATATTATTATTGTACAATAGTTCATCAGACGTTCAGACGTTCAACCAAAACTTTAAAACTTAAATAAACCAGAACGGTTTTTCAAAATACAAAATCTCAATTCATCCTGGACACCAAATCCCAAAATATGGAATTGAGCTAGAAGTTTTTTAAATTTTTCGTGGCCACACGCATTACTCTAATTAATGAGCAGGCGCATCCATAATGACCGAAGAAAGTGTTTGAAGTTAAAAATGTTACTTGACTTTTGGGACAAACGTGATCGTACCATTGTTCTCTGCTCCATACTATCCGGGGTTTTATTGCTTGTGCGGCAAAATGCCATAGCAGTCCCCATTAACTGGATTGGTTGCTTATTGATAGGAAGCGTATGGCTTTCGTCTCCTGCATCGGATCCTAAAATATTTTGGAGAGTTGGCTTCAATTACATCATGACAATGGTAGCTGCAGTTTTGATTCCCGTAAGGTATGGAGACATGGTGGGTCTTGCAATATGCCAACTTGTTCTATCGATATTCACATCCATTATTTTATTTTTGTTTCCGTCTCCGTCGGCATGTCCAATCACTGGTCCATATCACTTCATTGGCACCACGTCATTTACATTGGATTTGAAAACAGTGGGTGTACACGAAGAAGGAATAGATCATAAATTAGACTTCTACAACAATACTCTGTCTGTGCAATGTTGGTTTCCTATTGAATACGAAAATGCTTCTTCTGATTTCTATTGGAGGTTGTTCGGATCAAGAGCGCTGTTGTGGACATCTGGAAAACAAAGCGAGCAGTATTATGAGAGTGTTGAATTATTAAAGCAAATAGCGATAAATTTTAAGATTCCAAATTTGGTTTTGCGACACCATTCACTCTCGAGAATGAATAGTATTTGGCAGTATGATTTGTCGAAAATTCGAAAGGGGAACAATAAAATGCCCATCGCAATTTATTCTCATGGGATGTACGGTTGGAGGCAAATTGCGAGCTCAACTTGCGAGAATCTTGCTAGTTATGGTTTCCTTGTTTTTGCTTGCGATCATACTCCTGATTGTATGCTGACGAGGCCTATTGGTCAGAGGAATCAATTCAAGCCATTTGACTATTTTCCGCCTAAAGGTTGTTCAGACTTCGAGGAAAGATATTTCTATGGATGTGGTGTCAATCGTCGAGTAAATAACCTGCAACAATTGTTAGATTTCATCACATCTGGCTCTTTGGAAAAACGGTATCCCACTTTGGTGAATCGCCTAGATTTTGAAAAAATTTGTGTTTGGGGCCATTCGTTTGGCGCAAACACAGTAACATCATTGAGCTGCGTAGATTATCGCCCATCAAAAGTAATTGCATTGGATGCTTGGATGTATCCTATGCCCAACCATATTCGTCAGCGGGGGATACAAAATGCAGCATTATTGAGTTTGAGTGCACATCAGTGGCCTTATGCAAAGGTATAGAAATAACCTCCGTAAATGTCAATGTTAATAAAATATATATACCCTTTTTTTCTAGTATCAAGTGCCCTTTCGAAGAGAGTGTATTGCCAACAGCACTAGTAGGCGTCCGATGTTTGATATGGTGATAAAAGGCACAGATCACCAGAATTACTGCGACACACATCTAATTGCTTCAAAATATCTATTGCAGCGACCTACTGTTTTGGGGAATGGGATTGAACCAATCAATGTCGCCAGAAATTTAGATTTGTTGGTGACAGCTTTCTTCTCTGTAAGTGCTGAAGATACCTTGGACTTGCCCCGAACGCCCGAGGCGTTGTTGGAACATCTATCTTCTGGCAACATTAATGACGATACCGTAATGTTGGGTGATGTTGTGTTCAGTAGATTGCGACGCTTTATCCTGGACAATATTGTTGAAGAATCTACAATTGAAGGCTTTTGTGACAAGACTTATTTTGATAAGGTTAACGGTGACAAATTCAAAAGTGAATTAGAAATGCAGGAGATAGTTTTGATTGCTGAAGATAATACTGAAAGATTGAGAGAGGTAAAGAGTGAACGACCGGAAAGGGATGACAATTAAGTGCTGTAAGTGTGTATTCAGATAGTTAAAAGTCTCTAATGAACGGTGGCAATACCTATGCTTGGTTTTTATATGTGCTTGCAGTCTGCATGAACAATTCGTGTATTTCATTCGTCAGGAGTAAAAAGTATTGCTCTCAGTTGATTTAATAATTAGGTTATTTCTTTGTTAATTAGACTCAGCTATGAGTAGCCCCTTGGTAACTTGATAATAAAGCACTCTGCTTGGGAGTTATTACAGTTTCTGATAAAAGCATGTCAGGATGTACTGATGCGCGTTTTAAGTTGAAAATCCGCCGAAATTGATCGTAAAGTTGATAACCAATTTCATCTGCCGTTACAGCCAATTCCAACAAGTAGGTGGCATGCGTGAAAGCGTTCAAAAGTGACTCTCCTGCCCTCGAATCCAGGCGATTATCGCGCAAGGAAAATTGCACAAGCGTATTGTTCCGCACGACCGCTTCTCCCAAGCGGATTCCCCACTCTGGGCCTAATTTATTTCCGTCCAAAAAGAGAACCTGGAGACTGTAGTTCATCATCAATGAACGTGCAAATGAATCCAAAGTTGCATTTCCTGCTCCGCCAAAATTATTATACTCTAGGAATAACCTTTTCAATGACCTGTTTACTTCTAGAGACTCAGCAATTGCATATGCGCAAGCAAAGCCCATTCTGTTGTGACCCAAATCAATCTCTTCCAACACGTTGTTGCACTTTAGAAGATCAGGAAGCATCAACGCCACATTGTCATCCAACAAATTTCCCCGAAGTGAAAGCTTCTTAATGGTATGATTATCAATTATTGCATCAAAAATATTTATCCCAGCCTCTGAAGTAAGGGCCAAGAAAGATAAATTGAGCTCTCTCAATACAACATTTTCTTTAATCATGACCGGTACCGAAATACCATGTGTCAACAATGCGTCTTCGTTACTACAAAATATTGAGCCAACCGGATTAAGAGAAACACTTAGCACGCGACAACGACGGTTATTACGAATAGCCCAAAATATTTGATTCATTCCGATACGAGATATATTGTTCTCGCTAATATCAACATAGCGCCAACCAACGGATGGATCTCGTAAACCCCCGCCAATTATTTCTGCCGTTCTTGAACCAGCTCCGATATTACGGAGTTCGATATGTTCAACATGATGGGTACACAGACCTTTCACAAGCAAGCGAGCACTTTTATATCCAATAAGTGGGTTATCATTGAGTATCATCACTCTTATGGGACTATCTCTTATCTTGATACCATTCTTAAATTGTCCTCGCACAGCATCAGACAATAGCTCTCCTACCAATGGAGATAATTGATTGTTCGATAGATCAACATGGGTAGCTGATTTATTATTGACCAACGCTTTCGCAACATATATACCACCTTCTTCAAGAAAGTCATTACCGGAGAAAATTACCGTTTTGTAGCCACATTTTTCATTTTGCATCCCTTCTGCTAGATAAACGGCGGCGATTGGACCCATGCTATTGTTGCTGACATTCAAATACGAAAGTTGTGAACTTCTCTTGTTTATCTTTTGTGCAACAATTAGACCACCATTAGCACCCATTCTGCAATTGGAAACATCCAGGTAAGTCAAAGTCCCACTGTGCTCTAAAATATTTCCTAGCTGAAGACACGCTGGTTCATCCAAAGGAGTGTCTGAAAGAGTCAACTTCTTTATCGCATCATGATGAGCCAGTCCACCGAATATTGTCACAAGCTCAGTAGGCAAATATGCTGTTTTCCTCATGTGGAATTCGACAAGAGATTTGGATTCTATTAAAGCTTTTCGTAGATCAACAGCTCCCTCTGCAGCATTACCAGCAATTGCAGCGCTGGAGAGACCAACAGGATTAAGACTAATATCCAATTGAAAAATTCCACAATTTTGATTCTTCAATATATACGCCAAACCACTGATCACTCGAGGGCCAATATTATTTCTCGACAAGTTAAGTGAACAAAGGTTTGTAAACACTTTCTTTCGCACTTTAGCGTTCCGACCAGTATATTTTTTTTCTTCAATTTCGAATAATACTATTTTTAGAAATTCACGTGGGTAAATACCATACAGCAATTCAATTTGATCAGTTACGAGTTCTCCTCCCTGAGGGCCTAACGAGTTACCCGAGACATCTAGATGGGTGAGGCCTTTCACTTTTTCAAGCAACGACGCTACAGCATGACCACTGAATGGTCCAAGTTGATTGTCAGCTATGGAGAGTGAAGTCAAATTTAATGCCGGTTGAGAAAGTTTGGATAACTGATCTTTAAATGTTTTGCCCAAAGTTTCTATCAAGCCATTAGATTTGGATTTTTTTGAAACCAAAACTTTGCTTTGTGAGGAATTTACTGATTGTTCTTCACCGAGATCTTCACTTTGTTGCACCAAATCACCACCCTTTTGAGAATCGTCCGCAGCAAATAAAGAGTGCTCTGCCAAAGAATTTAACTTTCCATCACCATCCGCAACAATTGATTGATCCAATACTGCTTCTGGCGATTTTTCCTCCAAATCCCCTCCATTTTGCAACCGTTGCTTTTCCTTCAAAGCTGCTGTTTGACGATTCTTCACAACTCGTATAAATTCCTCCTTCGCTCTTGCATATTCTGCACCAAGAGGAGTTCCAGCTAGACTAAAGAGTAAATTACACCCGTGAATTGGACCGAGGTCATTGCCAGAGACGTTGATGGTGTGGATACAAGGGTGTTTGTTAACTGCAAGGGGTAAATATAACCCCAAGGTTTCTCCTAAGTGATTATATGATAGATCAAGAATCTCAAGAGATTTATTTTGTCGAAGTCCTAAGCAAATGAATTTAGCAGCACTCGGTATCTTTTCACGAGAGTACAGCGTGGGATAACGTATAATTTCTCCCAAATGATTTTCGTGTAGATCCAATATCTTCAAACACTTAGTTTGTTTTAAAAGGATACCAATATCTTGCCCTGCACCTGGACCAACAATGTTATTGTTGAATTTGCAAACCAAAATTTCTTTGTGCTCACGCAGAGATTTGCATAACCGCGAAAGCCCTCTCCCACCGATGCGATTAAAGGAAAGGTCTACGTAGCGAAGTGACATTTGATTGAACAAAATATCCGCTAAATAAATACAATCCCCGCAATCTAACTCGTTTCTTGGCAACTCGAGAGATATCAAACAAATAGGATACGGAGGCACGAAAATAGAGGGAACAATAAATGAGCAATACTTTTGACGCAAAGCTCTAGCAATCGCTCGCCAGCCTCTTCTTGCATTATAACTCAATTCACAATCATCTAATACTAAAAATGGCGTGCTGCAAACAAGAGCTTCTGCCAAATACTGCACTATTCTATCACACAAAACTCCAGATTCACCTGTATCAGTGTGCTGTCCTTGTTGTTTTTCTAATTGAATTTGAGCCAACGATTTTGTGGAACGCTGACGTTTGTTACGACCCCTCAGTTTGCTAGAAGGTCTAGAGCTGGCCGGTCGCATCAATCTCTGCAACTCAGTTATATTAGTGATGGCATCATTTGCTGAAGAAATTATTGTTTCAACTTTTTGAACGACTGTTACAATTCCCTTCACCAGCATTGGCAAATCTTCTTCTGGTTTTTCATCAAACGCATCCATATTATACGTGCGGGACCAATCTGAAATGCGGACAAATCCATCAGGAGGATTTAGATGGCACACTAATGCCAACTGCTGCGCTATTTTGCCTTGGTTCATGGATGCAAGTTTATTAAAGGCTTTAAAATCAG
>JACCEA010613398.1_pt1 | contig 10505 bp, 26 predicted proteins | sample 7449851 | NCBI WGS metagenome assembly JACCEA01 (sample SAMN15323453, study PRJNA562643) | freshwater metagenome | isolation source: river surface water | place: USA:Blue River Watershed | collected 2017-08-18 | reverse complement strand
TTCTGGTGGGGTGTTAATTCGCCCAAGCTCCTAGAAGACCGTGAAGAATCAGACGAGCAGGGCAATCCTTTGTTTGTTCAGGTCTACGATGCAGCAACAGAAAGCATGGTGAACACTTCTAAGCGATTGGTTGCTAAAGGCTTAAAGTCAGTTTGGTCTGCACAGATCAAAGACACAACAAACAAGCTATTGGCTGCGTCTGATTGGATGATTATCCGTAAGGCAGAGCGTGACGTTGCTATTCCTGCTGAGACTGTGGCCTATCGTGCGACTGTCCTTGCTGAGTGTGATCGCTTGCTTGCTGCTATCCAAGGTGCTGCTGATGTGGCTGCATTGGCTGCTGTTGTTGGTGCTCAAAACTGGCCAGAGGTGAAGTAATGGCTGACGAAAACATCTCATTGACTCAAGCGCAACTGATGACGCATGAGGCTGTGTGTGCGCAGCGTTACGAGCAGATCAATCGCCAGCTTGAGAATGGCTCGGCTCGTATGAACAAGATGGAGTATTTGATTTACGCTGTCTTGGCTGCTGTGTTGCTTGGGCCGGGTGCTGCTGCTGAGTTTTTCAAACGACTGATCGGTTTGTGATGTGGGGCCTGAATACCTCATTGCTCTACAGGCGCTTCGCGGCGCTTGGGCAGGTATTCAGTATTGCTGCGACGCGCTCAACGGTGGCGCTGTTGAAATCAAGCAAGCAAAGAAAACAATCGAGGGTGGTGTCGCAAGCGCCAAGGCCATCTACAAAGAGGTCACTGGAATCTGGGACTGGGTTAAAGGACTTTTGGGTGGAAAACCAAATCCGAAGCCTGAGCCAGTTTCACCAAGCACACCAGCAACTGTCGAAGCACCTAAAGCAAAAACAAAACGCAAGTCAGAGCCACAGTACCTTGACGAAGACGCCGTTGTTCAGCAGTTCATCGAAGACCTCGGCACTTGGTTCGATGCGTACCATGAGCTGAAGTCGATCGCAGACAAAGCGTATGTAGAGATTTTCAGCAAGGATGTTGTAGATCAAAAAGAGGTTTTGAAGCTCACGCAGTTGCAGGTGGAACTTGACAAAGCCTACCCAGACTTGATGAGTCAAATGACAACACACGCACCGTGGCAGCTTGGGCCGATATGGTCTAGGTTCAACGAGATGCAGGACAAGGTAGCAGCGAAACAGGAGGCCCGTAGAGCGCAGGAGAAGAGACAGAGAGCCAAACGTGCAGCAGAAGAGGCACAACGGCGCAGTGATGAGATTGATCGCAACATGACGTGGTTCTGGGCGATTACACTGGTCTGCTACTTCTGGGTGTTGATGGGGATGGTATGGGTAAGCGCGAATCGTATGCACTGATCTTCCTGTTAAGTCTAATCATCGGCATTCTGTTTGCGCTGCTGTTCTTGGCACTGCTGGAAGCTGGCAAGTACAAAGGTAAACTGGATCACAGCACGCGTGAGAACGACAGGGCTGCAATCGCATTGCGCGATAGTCGTGAGAAGTTGGAAAAATTATTGAAGGCGGTGAAATCCACCGAGAAAGGTGAGCAGTGAGATATGTTTTATTGATGATCGCTTTGGTGGCGTCCGTCTTCATCTTTGGTGAGGATCGCTATCGCTACCCATGCCAGAACCCGCGCAACTGGGAAAACACGGAATGCAAACCGCCAATCTGCACCGTCGAAGGTACGTGCCCAGACAAGTTGCTTCCACCTGAAATGTTTCTAAAGGACGAAAAATGACATTCACTGAAAAACTGAAAAAGATTTTGTGCATCATGCTTGGCATTGATGGCCAGCCGTTCATCCCAGAGGAGCGCATGACCGTCGAGCAGATTCAGGTGCGCGTGTGGGCCGTTGTGATTTTGACAATCGCGTTTGTGTTTGCATCGACAGTGCTGATTGCGATCACGTCATTGATTTTTACCATTCAGCCAATGCTGCGTATGGCCCCGATTGACGCGATCTTTGCAAAGCAGGTGAACGATGCCATGCTGCTGTCTGGTGGCGTGCTTGGTGGCGTTGCTGGTATGACGTTTGTGAATGCTGGCGTAAATTATGTTTACAAGAAGCTGACGGACGAAACACCACCGCCAGTCAAGGATGAACCAGATGCTGCGTGATGTAGGAATATTCGTATGCTGCCTTGCCATAGCATTCACAGCTGGCAAGTATCAAGAGCGCCAAGAAATTAAAGCAGAAGTCGAACGCATCGAATCATCAATGCGCGACGAAGCTGCTGCCGCCACACAGAAACTTGAAAAGGAAAAACGTGATGCCGAAATTAAAGTTAACCAGCTTCGTGCTGATGTTGCTTCTGGCGCTCTCAGGCTGTCAGTCCGTGCCAGTTGCTCTGCCGGAGATGCCAACGGGGATCAACAAGCGCGAGCCGAACTTGACACAAAGACTGCTGACGACCTTATCTCCATCGCAGCAGACGGCGACCAAGCCATCATCGAATTAAATTCGTGCATTGATTTCTACAACAACCTCAGAGGTATTAAATGACAAACCTAACACCACACTTCACACTTGAAGAGTTGACGCACACAGATCATCGTGATCTGGATAACACACCAACTGAGCGCGAGAAGTGCATCATTGATGGCAAAGAAGTGTTTGTGAACGCAGTTGCCAACCTGCCTCGACTTGCGAACTTCTTGGAGCAGCTGAAAGTCATCTTGGGCGGCAAGCCGATCATGATCAATAGCGGATTTCGATCTGAGGCCGTGAACGACTCTGTTGGCTCAAACAACAAAAGCGATCACCGTCGCGGTTGCGCTGCTGACATTCGTGTACCTGGCATGACTCCTGATGAGGTCACAAAAGCAATCATCGCAAGCGATCTGCCTTACCAGCAAGTGATTCGTGAGTTCGATCGCTGGACGCACGTTGCCATTACAACCAATGAGAGCGACGTGCCAAAGAAGTCAAAGCTCATCATCGACAAGCAAGGCACACGCGCTTACGCTTAATCTTCGTGTGTGTAAATGTTCCTGCTGACGAACCAGCAGAGAACAGCACCAGTCAATCCTGCTGACACAAAGATCAACCCGATCAAAGTCAGCAGGCTTTTTAGTTCTTCGCTCATGTGTTGCGCTCCATCAATGTTCTTATGATCTCTTTGGTGTAGTTCATTCGATTTGGCGATGGCTCCATGTTGTAGTCGCGCAGGATCTCAATGATCTCGCTGTCAGCAATTCCGCGCCATCCCTTTGGTTCTTTGTAGCCAACTTCTCTGTGTGGCACTGTTATGCCGATTGGTTTTCGCATTTCTTCTCCAGTGTTTCTTTTGCGTGTTCAAAGCCTAAATCGTAAGCGTTGCTCATTGCTGTGATTGTGTTTTCATCGCATCCAACGCCTCGCAGCATTGAAATCATGTCTTCTTTGCTCATGTGTTCTTCTCCTTAAGTCGCTTTTCTGCCCAGTCCATAGCATCGAGTCTGTTGCCGCCAAAGTCTTGCGCTAGGAACGCCATCTTGTCATCATCCGTCAGCCCAACCCATGTGCGCTGTGGTGGCTTTTCAAACATGGCATCAAGACGTTCAACAGTAATTTCATCGTCTTGTCCACAATCGCCTTGGAAGGCAATATTTACAAAACTATTTCCATCCATGTAGAAGTCTCCACCCTTCCAGCCTGTGAAGGTTTTTCCCAAGGCTTCCCTTGCGCAAACAAGCATATCTCCTGCGGTAGTTTGCTCAACAGGCTCAAAAGCAATTTGTTCATACCATCCACGATAACTATGCGGAGCGCCAAAGCCATTTACTGCAATAGCGTTTTCATCTTTGAACTCAAGGTAACTTATCAAGTCTTTTAGTCTCATGTCTTACTCCTTAATGCCGTGGGCGGCTGGCAAATACATCCAGCGACATTCCCATGTGTTGAAGTCGCGCTTAGTCACTCCAGCGCCATATTGAAACGACCCGCCCGTGTGTCGCCCGTAGTAGGTCTTACCGCCGTGGCAAAACAAAACAGGCTCACCAATGTGCGGTAGGAATTGAGCTTGTGTCTTGTCGTTGGGGTCAATCCAAAGCGGCTTGCGTTGTTGTGGTGTGGTGTAGAGAGGCAAATACCCGTTTGGAAGTAGTTGATTGGTGATGGAATCTTCCGTGTGAACCTGCGCGTTCTCTGCCCACACACTCATGCCATTACAGTGCGAAAGTTCATCCAGTTCGTCAGAATGTACCCACACAACAGGTGTTGTTTTTTTGTCGTGCGCTTTGACTGATGCATCCATATATCCAGTTGTATAGCCAGCGTCATAGTTTGCTTCAGCATAGATTTTCATTTGTTCTTTTGAATAAACCACAGGATCATCATGCTTTTGTTTGAAAGGGTGCTGAATGGGAAACCCCCATCCATTAAAACCAAGCACCTCTTCATCAGGCTCACCCTGCTCTTGCTTGGCTACTTGTGGTGGAACGCCATCTGCATAAACGGTATTGCAAACAACACATTGAAGTCTTACAGATTCTTTATGTTCTTCACCATAAGCATCTTTATACAAGCCAAGACTTTCATTTTCATCATGCAACTTTTGCAAGGCTAACTCCTGCTCTTGCTTGGCTAGTGCTTCTTCTAGGGCTTTGATGGATTCTTGGCTTTTTCTGATTGCTTTTGATTGGAAATACTCACCCTCATCAACAGGCGAATGTCCATCACCAATAGTGTGACCATCAACTAACGAACCGCAACAACAATAGCCAGTTGAGCAATCAGCCCGTTCCAGCATCCCGTTTGCAAGTTCCAACGCATCAAGCGCCAGCTTCATTGCTTCTTTACTCATGGCTTTTCCTTTATTGACTTTTCTAGTCGTTCTCGCGTTACGCCATCAAGTGCCATGCCGCAACAGCTACACCACCAAACATCAATTTTTTCAGGTGTTTGGTCTTTGGTAAAAGCAACCCAACCTTCAACCATGTTGTCTACCAAGTACGCTTTTTGATTCCACACCCATCCAATACGACGATAACCGTCTTTTTCATCTTTGTCGTAAAGAGGGATGGGTTTATGCCACCAACGCAAACGCACAACTTGAAACCTTGAGTTAAATTTCATTTTGTTTGACGGTTTTAATTTAAAAAACATACGGAGCCTCTGGCAGTTGTGCGCGTTGTTGTTGCGCGTGTTCTTTGATTTGTTTGGCAGTCCAAGGAACTGCGCCTGTTGCGGGTGGGAAAGGCCAATTACTCATAATCGTCATCATCTTTCTCAACAGGCTCAACGCCAGTTCCATGACAGTGCTTGCAAGTTGAACCATCCCACATCCCCTCGCCTGAACCGCTGCACCATGAGCAGATTTCGTCTTCTGTGTCGTCGTCGTTCATAGCTGCACCTGCGTTGGCCATGGGCCGCGAATTTGAGTTCTAACGCCTGAGCCTGTGTCTTGAATTACCTTGCCGCACTTGGCCGCGTACATGGCGCGTTTACGAGCCTTGTATTTCTCGTCATAGATTCTTCGAGGTTTAGGAGGTGGAGTCTCTGGGCGAGTAGCATTCTCTGGCACTTGCACACATTTCCAAACAGAAACAAATCCGTGACCAGCCTTTGTGAACATCCACTTGTAGATGTAAGCATCATCCATATTCATTAGCGTTACGCGCACCAAGTTTGGATTGATCGAAAGTCGATCTGACAACTCTTTTGAAGTAAGACCGTTCGGCCTAGAGCGAAGTAGCTCATCCCTGATTTTTTGCTTTGTTGTTACTTTCATCGTTGACTCCTGATTTTTTCTATTGCTCTCTTCAGATAGATTGCCTTGTCAAGCGTCTCTTCGTATGCGTGCTGTAGCCAATCTTCAAGCGGAAGATCACTGTCAGCAACAGAAACGCCGTACTTTCTCATCCCAAGCTCTTGGCGCTTCTCAATGTCTTCGCACACCAGCGCTTCGATACCGTGCGCGGCCATTAAGCAGTCACCTCATCGCTTCGTTTCTGCTTGGCCAGCCAATCGGCCACGTCCTTGGCGTCCCACACGACACGGTTGGATCCTGGCATCACGATGCGCGGAGGCAACGTCTCTGGGCGGCGAGAAACGTCTACGCGCACCGTCACTGGCGAGCGGCCAAGGATCTCGGCCACATCTTTGATCTTCAATAGTTTTTGCATTTTCATCCTTTGATTGTGTTGGCGTGAAACAAGTATATCACGATTTGTTAAAGAAACAACTAAATTTTTTATTTTTCGCAAATCACTGCTTTATGAACGTGCCTTGCGGCGTGAGATATCCTTTGCGATCCTTGATCTGCTGGTAAGCGCCCTCCAAACACTGAACCAAATCAATGTCTTTGATCGCGCACACCATGATCAGCGTCACAACGATGTCGCCCACTGCGTCCTTGATCTCATCCATGTCGTCGCGGTTAATCGCATCGAGCAGCTCCGTCGTCTCTTCGAGAGTCTTGATTGCCTGCGAAATAGCTGTGCCATTCTGGATGATCTTGCGAGCTTCGCCCCACTGCACAACCTTCATTTCGACTTCTGAATAGCTCATGCCTTCACCCCGAATACGTTGATGTCGGCCTTCAACTTGCCACGGCTGAGTTTTTGAATCTTCAGCTGCGCCATTGCAGGGATTTTTCCTCGTGATCGCCAGTTGCTGATGCACGGCTCACACACGTCTAACACTTCAGCAAGTTTTCGTTGCGTCTTATAGTGTCTGATTGCTTCATCTAATGTCATACAGACTCCAAATTGTTCACAGTTGTGATTGTAACACTCAATGCTTTCAGCTCCTTGGGCTTCATTCGCAGTATGTCTGCACGGGTGAAGCCGCAGGTCTGGTATGGGCCGAAGCCGGTTTTCACCTGAATGTCAGTCAGCTTATCGAAGATCTCCTCTTGCAGCTTCTGCTTGGCCAGTCGTGCTTCTAGGATCTTCTCAGCTCTACCACGGCTCATGCCTTGCGCCATCAGGTCGTCAACAGTCTGAGCCTTGCCCTGCTGAAGCATCTTCGTCTTGCGCATCTGCTCGATCTGAGCCTGCTGAATTTCCTTGAGCTCGCCTTCAATGTGCTCAATCTTTCTGGCTTTGATTTCGTACACATGGCCACAGTTCGGGCACACCGGTTGAGGCTCATGGATCGAAAAACACTCTGGGCAGCACTTAACCTTGACATCTTCCTCGTCGTCTTCCTCGGTCTTGCGCTTCTTTTTCTTTACGCCTTCCAGCGTCCAGTCACGATCTTCATCTGGCAAGCCGTGGCGCATCACGTTGCCAGCGTGATCCAGCAGAATAGCCGTCTTGCCAGCAGCAGGTCGCAGTGCACGACCCCAGCGTTGCAAGGCATTCACCAGCGACTGCGTCGGAGCCAAGTCAACCACGCAGTCGATCGTCACGTCTTGCTGGGCAATGCTGGCCAGGTCGAATCCTTCGCTAAGGATGTTTACGTTCGTGATGACCATGATCTTGCCGTTCGCGAAATCGACAATGGCCTTGTCTCGCTCGGTGTCATCAGTTCCTCCGTCAATGTGGGCAGCAGGAATGCCGTTCTCATTGAACTCAGCTGCAACGTGCTTACTGTGCTCGACGGAGACGCAGAAAATAGCCGTTTTGAGGCCGTTTGCGTGCTTGCGCCAGTGAGTGATAGCGTCACCTGTGATTTGCGGCTTATCGACCACCTCCTGCAAGTCTGAGGAGGCATAGTCACCCATTCTTGTTTTAACGGATGACACGTCGATCTGGTGCTGCGCAGTGAACACGCGATACGGCGACAGAAATCCGTTTTCGATCAGCCAGCGCATTGGAGGCGCTTCGATGATGGTGTCTGCGTAACCTCCGTGGCCTTTGCCTAGACCACGGCCATCAAGTCGCTGTGGCGAAGCTGTGACGATCAGGCTGACGTTGCCGACAGCTGGCCCGTAGCGATCCATGACGCGACCCCATGCTGTGTTTTGCACCACATGATGACCTTCATCCTGAATCACGATTGTCTTGGCTGGCTTTGCAATTCGCTTTGACAATCTTGCAATCGCTCCGTCGATTGAATCGAACCGGCCAACGATTGTCTGCACAGATCCAACCATGGTTGATGATGTTGTATCAACGAATGATTTGCCGAACGCTTTGAACTGGGCAATCTTGATTGCGCGAACCAATGCAGGCGCGGCTATGACGTTGTGTGGCAAAGCAAATCTGGCCAGCGATAGACTGATCTGACGAATGATTTCCTTGCGGTGCGCAGCAATCAGGATCGCGTTATTTTTGTCAGCAGCGTTCTTTGCAATGTAGCTAAACATCACAGTCTTGCCAGCTCCGGTTGCGGCCACCAGCAATGGGCATTTGTAGCCATCAGCAAACGACTTGCGTACTTCGTTGACGACATCCTGTTGGTACGGGCGGAGTGTGATTGTCATTCAATGCCCCACTGATCTGCCATTGCCTTTGCTATCCCAAGATATGTTGTAGACCTCAACTTCCAACGGTCTGGGCTTGGCGGCATCTTATGAATTCGATCTGATCTGCCTTCAACAATATCAGTTGGCGTCAGCAGCGGCAATCCCTTTAGCCATAGACAGGTCGCTTTCGTCTCCCCATGGCCAAACTGCCAAGGCTGAATGATTTGATCTGGCTTTCTGACTCGGCTTGAAATAATGCTCACTGGGTTTTCTAGCGCTATTTTTGGAATGTTTGCACTCAACAGCATACGCACGAAATCAAGCGCTTCATCTTGCACGCCACTAGCTTTTTTAGCCGCAAAGTGACGCGCACCAGATACGGCTAGATGAGTGCATGGAGGATGGCAAATCATCAGATCCCACCCGTCATTTATCACGTCAGAAACATCACCCTCGTGATGAGGCCCTGGCACATCTGTTGGCAGCAGGTCGCAGCTCATCGCATCATGACCATTGGCTAAGAATGCGTCACGCACACGTCCAGAATATTCACAGGCGATTAAAACTCTCATTGCGGCTGCTCCGACAATTTATTGCCGCGCTTGTTCACGCAGACAATCTTGCCTGAGTCCGTGACAACGAACCAAGCATTCGGCCCGCCGATTTTCTTACACGCTTGGTAAGCCTCGATCTTGTCTGGCTTCGTGTCGAAGTAAAAATACTTCGGCTCAAATGCGTGACCGTCGAGCATATAAGAGCAGCTCATGATGATTGCGATTGCTAGGGCGTATAGCCAGTTTTTTATCATGATTCCCTCGCTTTTAGCATGGCGTCGGCAATTTTGTAAGAGCGTTCTGCAAGCCACTTTTCATTGCTATGGTTTCGGCAGGCAATAAGTGCTTGACCGGCAAAGTAGTCGCGCATGGTCATGCCCTCGAAGTGCCACGTTTGATTCCCAGTTTGGTGTTCGTTTTGGGTCGGGAACGCCGGCCCGCCTGTTTCTTTATTCATGGCGATCTCCGTCTAATTTATGTCCATTTGCAATCAGTTCGTTGTCGTTGACGTCCATGTATGAGCCATCATCAAAATCCAGTTTGAAATAGTCCGGCGCTTTCATGTGGCGCTGACGAATGATGCTGAAAATTGTTGCTTTGTCACCATCAAACACAACCCTGTCGCCAGCTTTAAGTTCATCTATCCAGCTACTCATTGCTGCTCTCCTGTTGCTTTGGCGATGGCGGCTTCGGCCTGTTCAAAGGCGGTTGTGAGCTGTTCGCCGTGAGCGGTCATTACGAATTGCAGCGCTTCAAGCAGCTCAGGAGCTGCGGCGATAAGGCGCAAATCAGCACGGCGTTTCTTATAGTCTTCTTCTGTCAGGTCGGTCGCCCACATAACGCAACTGATTTTGAATGACGCTCCAAAAACCTCTTTAATAGAAGGGTAGAAGCTGTCCATGACTTCCCAAGGCCCAGGTGTGTGCTTCGTACTCATGACAACACCTTCGCATGAGAAGCCGCAGCAATAGCCTTCAGCAGCAGCGACTCGCTGACTGATTCGCCTGCTTCGACGTATGGTGTTTTCTTGAACAAATCTGGGTAGCTGATGTACGCAACACTTTCAGACTCATCTGTTACATGATAGAGAGAATATCCTTCGCTCTTCACAGTAAATAGCCCAGCATGAGGCCAGCTAGATTTTCTAATCCACTCAGTTGGCGCTACATCTAACTCATGGATTTCGATTACGTATTTCATTGCGTTCTCCTTACTTAAAAAATTCCAGCTCATTAAGACAAGACTGCACTTGCATCTTTACAAGATCCGACGGACTTATTGCTGATTGCTCAATCGCTGCTCTTGAGAAAATCTTTGTAACTTTTGCGTCACCACCCCAAATAGTGATACCCGCATAAGCAAATCTATCAATTTCAGTGTGCTCTGGCTCGCTCAATGCCGAACGAAGGCATTTGACGATTGACTCCTTGTCAACAATTCCTCCCATTTCAATCAGATCAATTACTGCTTGCACTGCTTCTTTACTCATTGCGTTCTCCTGTTGCGAAAACCGAAATATATCACACCTGTGAAGTTTTACAAGAAATATTTTTAAATTATTTTTTCACAAGCGTGAAGTTCTGTGATACACTGATTGCTCATCAACAACGAAAGTAAGTCGTGAACTACATCA
>JACCEA012542044.1_pt1 | contig 10506 bp, 10 predicted proteins | sample 7449851 | NCBI WGS metagenome assembly JACCEA01 (sample SAMN15323453, study PRJNA562643) | freshwater metagenome | isolation source: river surface water | place: USA:Blue River Watershed | collected 2017-08-18 | reverse complement strand
GTAGGTGCTGTTATGGGCTGCCTTTTTTCTATGGTTATATAATGCTCCACGGTGTAATGATAAAAGTCAGAGATGCATTTTTAATAAATTCATGAATATCGACATACTTGTCCACCTTGTTATTTGTAAGTTCAATAAAATAAACGCTATAACCGTGCTCTCCATATGTTGTGCTTATCCATAGTTTAAAACGTCTTTTCTGTGGTGATTCTTTTAAATGTCCAGGTTCTTCAATTAACCCAACATTAATGATGTCACCATACCAATCACGAATGTGCGGCTTAATGACTTTACCTGAAGCAACTTCAGTTAGTTGTATTGCAGTTGGCGTTCTGCATAAACTGTCTTGGGTACAATAAATAATTTTACTATTTAAAAGTCCACTAGAAAAGATCTCTATGAATTTTCTTGCGTCCTTACCAAAGCCAACTCTAACGCTATCAAATTGCACATAGGGAAAACTATCAATCGTGATTAATGATATTGAACCTATATAACGTGAATATGTCTTGGGATGATACTGCCTTGCGAATACACTCTTTTCATTATACACATCTTGGTCTTCGATTTTTTTATACACTCGAACATGATCCTTTTTACCGTTGGTGTCAGTAATTGCGGTCATCTTGTAACTACAAGAAGTTGCAATTAAAATCAGTCCAAATAATATTTTAATCGTTGATGTCAAAATTGTTTTCATCTTTTAAGGTTGCCCATAACGGTTTGCGGCTTGGCGTAGTGGCGGTTTTTTAGCACAAAAGTTCAATGGAAGAACTGCACTTGAGCCTACCACAAAACTGTCATACGCAGCACTGAACCCGCCATTACGCCAAACCGCTGTTACCAGCTGGCGTTCTGTCCACCGTGTCTGTAAACCATTGTCATTATTGAGTTTCTCTGTCATTTTGTGTCGGCTTGTGTGTCGGGTGTTTTATTTTTTCAAAAGCGTTGGGAAAAAATTTTGAAATTCTTCTCTGCATTGGAAAGGTGGAAGCTCTTTTGCAAGCTTTGGCCAGTGCTTGGGCTTGTGCGGCTTGCAAATGTGCTTACACCTGTGCGTTGGCTTTTATTTATCGTCAATTAGTTTTTTTAGTTGGTTACAATATGCTTCTAATGTTTTGTTCACTTCAATCATTGAATCTGTAAGCTCTTTAAATTTTGAATATCGTTTTTGTATTTCTTGAGGACTTACGTCTGAATCAATTTCCTTCTTTAACTCCTTGTCATACCATTTCCTAAATTCAGCTTGATAAGTCGTTAAATGTGCTCTTAAACCATCGTTCAAAATTTCGATTGTTAAGTCAATAAGTTTTTTAGTGCTTTCATTGTCTACAAGGTAGTCGCCTGGTAAATTTTTAATTTCTTCACGAATTGTCTTGAACATTGCATACCAAGAATTGTAAACTTCAACTAAAACGTCCTTTTCAACGTCAATGGGAATCGCTGCCTTTCTAGTAACAAGTTCGATGTAAATTCTATGTGCTACATATAAATTTTGATAGCTTCTTTTAATTTTCTGGTTGTATTTAAAAAGACCAGTATTGATTTCAAAACTTGTTTCTTGAACGAAAATATTTTGAAGTTTCGCCTTAATTTTCTTTTGGTAAATTACATACAACAAAATCAGACATACTATTCCAATAACGAAATACCAATCTGTTTCAATGATTAAAGCGGGTTTCTTATAATCAAAAACTGTTTTTATTATGACTGCTGTTGAATCGTTCATTTTACCAATGCTCGCTTGTTCTATTATTTACGAAGTGAGGATAGGAATTATCAGGAATGATTGTTTTCCTGTCTAAGAAAGCTCTGTGAATCCATTGTTGCAATTTAACTGGGTCATTTGTCCAATTGTATAAGTGGGCAAATCTTTTGTTTTCGTCTTTCCAATTATCATACAGTCTTGGCGGAATTGTTTTTGGGTTAAAAGTGTTTCCTGCACCCATTGGATAGGAAGGAAGAAAAATTCCCAACAAACCTGAACGTGGATTCTTAGCAGTATCACGTATGCTTGAACTTATTTCCCAATCAACGTGCTTACGTTGCCAAGTTTTTGCACCGATTAAAACTATCGTAACAGTTGCATCACGCAAATATTCATCTCTGATTTTTTGCCGAACTGTATCCGTTTGAAGATTTTGGTCAATATCACCAATCTGAACGGATTTGCTTATCATAATTCCGTGAATGTTTGCGAAGAATTTCTCAAAATTATCTCTGTAAGTTTGGTCAGGCTCAGTGTGATGATAGCTGACGAAAACTTTGTGAATATCGTTTGCCATAGTTGTTTTATTTAATATTTACATCAATTATCTTACTTGTATCAATCCCTAAAATGTCCACCACTTTCACCATCACTTTGTATTTACCCGCTTTCTTGTATTCATAGGCGATGCTTGTAAATTCAAGAGTTGGATTCTTTTTGGTTCGGAAGCTTTGCCACTCGTTCTCAAAAAGGTAGTTGCCTGTCCACTGCTCAATGGTTTCGCCTTCTTCGTTTTTGATTTTGATGATTTCTTTTTTGTCTTCGTAGTTGAAGTCGATTGCCCAATAGTCAATCCAATCGTGCCAGTCTTTGGTGAGAATGGTTTTGGTGATGATTCCGTTTTTGTCTTTTTCTACTTTGATGATTTGACCATCTTCAATGACTACTTTACTTCCCGCTCTCATTGATTGCTGTAATTCTTCAATGTCGTCTTGGGTGTAATGGGTTACAAAGTCGGTCAATTCGATAGTGATAGACTTGTCTTTTATTTTCTCTTTGGTGTTCAGGTAAGCTACATCAAAGAATTTAACTTGTCCTTTTTCAACGGCTCGTTTGTCAAACACATCTTTAGGAATGTATTTGAGTGTAACGGAAACGCCTTTTTCTTTCAGTTCTTGAATGAATTGGGGCGTTAAGCCCATTTCAAACTCAAAGCCCAAAACATCCACTTGGGTATAAAGATTTTTGCGGCACTCTTCAAAAATATCAACCAATCGGCTTTGAGTTACAGGAACGTCTAAAGGCCCAACGTGCACAAACCTGCCTGATTTTTGACCGTGCAAAGCACTATGTCCGTCAATGCGTTTGGCTTTGTAGGCTTCTAAAATTAAATCCACATACAAAACTTCTTTGGCTTTCCGTTTGCCGTTGGTAAGGTCGTCCATAAAGAACTGCCTTTCATACTTGCCTAAGTTAAGTATCTCAAATGCTCTGAAATCGTTGCCACTTGTTTGCAATTCTCTTTGAACGCCAATTAAGCGTTTACGTGCAGTGTGAACTGAAAACCTACCAAGGTCAGTAGTTATCCATTTTCTGCCTAATTTTTCCGCTACTGCTGCTGTTGTGCCACTGCCACAGAAAAAGTCAGCAATTAAATCGCCTTCATTACTGCTGGCTTTGATGATGCGTTCTAACAGAGATTCTGGCTTTTGTGTCGGATAACCGAGAGTTTCTAGACCATTACCTTGCAATCGATAGATGTCAGACCACCAGTCTTCGGGTATTTTACCTTCTGCTTTTAATCTGTTTTGATGTTTGGATTCAGCTTCATTTTCTCCATATAATCCTGTAGAGCCAGCACCACGCCCTGTCCTTGCAACTGTTTCTTCTGAATAAGGAATTGCAACATCTTGCCAATTAAATACAGGATTTTCACCTTTAGAATATGCAATAATTGTATCGTGTTTTTGCACAAATCTTGTTTTCGCTTGTGAAGCTCCAGTGTAGCACCAAGCAATTTCATTTCTAAAATTTGACGAAAGAAAAATGTCGTCTAACAAAAATCTCAAATAAAAACTTACACGCCAATCACAATGAATGTATATAACACCATTATTTGCTAGTAAACTATGCATCAATTTCAATCTTTCATACATCATAGACAAGTATGACGATATGCCCTTTCCCCAAGTATCCCTATAAGCAATTTCTTCAATGATGCTTTGTTTCTTTTCTGCTTTTTCACCGCCAATTTCAATTTCAAAACCAAAGTCAGCACCAACGGCAAAAGGTGGGTCAATATAGATGAGTTTTAACCCACCTTCTTTTTCTATTTCATCTCGAATAGGGCCATTGGCCAAAGAAGAAAGAATCAATTTGTTATCACCCCAAATGAGCTTGTTTGTCCAGCCTTTGAGTTGTCGCCCACGAGTGTCGAACATTTCAAACATATCGCCCTGCTTTTTTTCTTCTTTGCGTGGCTCGTCAATGTGCTCAATACTGTGAAAGGGCAAGGCTACATTGGTAACATCTTCTTTTCTTCCATTCCAAAACAAGAATACATCTTCTTCGTCAGCAAAAAGTTTGTAAATGTATTCCTTTGGCAGTTTTTCACCTGCCTTTATCAGTTCAATGATTCGGTTTTTATCGTTATCACTTAAGTTCATTATGCCAATTCTTTGTCAGTTAATTTGAAAATATCTATTAGGTCTTGGAATGATTTCAGGTTATTCTTTAAGTCATCCCATTTCTCTTGCTTTACATACACGGGGTTGTATGTGTATTCGCTTTGAGCATTGTTGATGTCTTTGCACCAAGTTGCCAAGCGTTTAATTTTTAGTAAGTCGTCTAAATCTTCTCTGCCTTTGGTTTCAAGAATGTAAAAAGTGTTCGTTCCAGTTTTTACAAAGAAGTCAGGAAAATATTCCCGAATGTTTCCGTCTTGTGCTTGATATTCAATTTTGAAATTGATACCGCCTTCGCCCATTGTGTTTTTGGCATAGGCAATTACATCTGAAAAACGACTTTCAAGAAATGATGCTACTTCCAGTTCAAACGGATTGTCGCCAATGATTTTGTTGAATACCGATTTTTTAGGAACAAGGTAAGGTTGGTTTTCTGCAACCTTTGGCTTGGTAAGTTTTAGCGAAATATAGTTTTTCACTTCTGCCGTTCCTTTGTCAGTTACGGTTAGTTCATCAATTGCCTTTTTGAAGGTGGTTCTTAAAACTTCTTTTGGTTTTACTTCGGAAAGATTTCTCAATGTTTGCGGGTCGCTCAATTCAACTTCGTTGGTAAAGAGTTGATACTTGATAAAGCTTTCCACCTTTGGGTAAAGAATATTAAAACCGCTAACCAGTCTGCTGTCTTTTAAGATAGAAGAAGTGAAAAAGCCAATTACATTTCTGTAATCGGGAACGGTGTCTTTGAAAACGGTTTTATGTGAAAGGTTGCCTTCTATGTCGTTGAAAACAATCTCTTTCAATTCATCGGAGCTGAATTTTTTAAGCGTTACTTTTTCGTTTGTGAATTTGCTTACGTCAATCAATTCTAAATTTTTGAACTCACGATAAATTCTCGGACTCATTTGTGGAATTGGAATATCCAGTTTATCTAAATCCTTGTCGGGATTTTCTTTGTCCACTTCCACAATAACAGGCGATTTGCCTTTTGTGCCTTTACCCATTGGGCTGTATTGGAATTCAACACCTTCGGTTTTCAGTTCTTCTACAAACTCCAAAAACTTAGGGGTTCCAACAATCACCAATTTCTCTGGAGTGTCAAGCGAAAACATTTTTCTCAAACCACGACCAATGGTTTGTTCGGGAAGGATTTTAGAATCCGCACCATAAGGGCGAAGCCCCACAATGGTGGCAACATTTCTAACGTCCCAACCTTCACGAAGCATCAATACAGAAACAACGGCTTTGTAAGGCGAATGGTCTTTGTCAATGTCGTCCGCAGCTTTACGTAATTTTTCTAATTCTTCTTTATCCTTTTTGCTTGATGCTGATTCTTTGATTTCACCTGATGTATTCGTGTGAATAGTCAGCACCGAATTTTTCATTTTGGGGTAATTGGCTTCCAAAAAAGCTGCTGCTTGGTCGGCTTCTTTGGTGTTCATAGTCATTATGAACAGAATGGGTGTTTTGTGATTTTTCAGTTCTTCATATTGCTGTTCCCATTCCAAATAGCCCAAATGAATGTAGTCACGGTATCTTTCAACAAAATCGTTGCTGTCTTTCTCTTGAATTTTTTGTCTTGATGCTTCGTCAGGCAGAACAGGTGATTTAACAACATTGTGTTTTATAGCTTCAACCAACGGATAATCACAAATAGTCTGAACGAAAATTGCACCGTTGTTATGTCTTGGTGTTGCCGTGTAATCTGCTTGCAAACTGATTCCGTTTCCAGTTTTCAGTTTGATTTTATTGTTGATGTCTTCAATACTTGTAAACCATGCCAATGAACTGTCGTGAATGTGATGTGCTTCATCATTCAGCACGACCAGATTTTTAATTTTATCGCTTCTTAAAACTTTTCCAAGGTCTAATCCTTTGGAAGTGTCAGCATCAGGTTTTGGTTTTACTCCTAAGAAAGTTGTTTCAAAACTCTGTTCAGGCTCTTCATTGAAAAATACTCGGTGAATGTTTGTCAGGAAAATGTTTCCAGATTCCGTTATCGGTTTTAAGTCGTCCTGAATATGAAGCGTTAATTGAAAATCATTTTTCCAGTCTTTATCATCAAAACCATTATCAGGAATGAAAGGCTCATCAAAGAACATTTTCAGTCCGTCAAAGTCTTTTCTTAAACGATTCAATACAATGATGTTTGGGGCAATCACCAAAAAGTCTTTTGACAATGTGCTGTCGGCTTCATATAATTTATGAAAGTATGACCAAACCAAAGTCAAGCCCATTACTTTGGTTTTACCTGCACCAGTCGCCATTTTTACTACATAGCGTGTCCAGTTTTCGTCAAACATACCCGTGCTGATACGACCTGATGAATCAAATTTCATCAATTCGTATTTGTCTTTTGCGTTGGCTATTTCATACAGATAAACGATTGATTCAATGGCTTCACGTTGCGAAAAGAAAAAGCTGAATTTTGTCTGCCCGATTAAATGCTCTTGATTAAACCAGAAATTCAAAAGGGATTTTGTCGTGTCGGATGCTCCTGCATAATTTTCGTCACGCCATTTTGCAACTGCAAGTCTGATTTTATAAACCAATGGCGGTAATAGCTTTTCATAGGCGTTTTGAAAAGCGTCCATTTGGCTTTGTGTCGGTGCCCACCTTTCGTTGGGCGATAATATTTTAAACGGGTCTGAAAACTTCATCTATTTATTATGTATCGTTCAAAGTTAATATTTCTGTCTGTGCGTTGGCAAAAAACGGCTCTTTTGCAAGCTTGGGCTGTGCGATGGCTTGTGCGGCTTGCAAATGTGCCGTTTGTGCGGCTGGCATAGAATTTCAAGATTTTTTGTGCGGTGGGTAAAAAAATAAAACACGAAGGGTCGGTCAGTGAGTGTCGGCTTACTCGTTGTCCGTTTGTTATATCCTTTCTATGTCGTTGGTCACCTGTCAAAATGGTTTACTTTTTTCTCGTTTTTAGTCGTCTGCTTATTGTTGTCGGGTCGTTCTTTACGCTTGCTGGTAACGTTTTGCGTGTTGCCGCAGTTGGCGATTTTGGAGCACTACACTGTCAACCTGGAGAAAAGTTTGATAGGAGCACTCAGTTCCAATTTTGCACGTCACCGCCAATTGAGGCAACACGCTGTTAGCACCAGTAAGTGTTTACGGTTGACTGCATATATTGAATGTCAAATTAATTTTTTCTAACAGGCGTAAATATTTTTTTGCTGTCAATTTATTGTCCTTTATAGTCTTGTTCACTATAATATACTCATATATAAATTCTATTGCTTGGCAAGACGAGTATTTAGTTGTGTATTTGTATGTAAATGTCAAAGACTCCTTGGGCTTAAGAATATCAAGCATTATAGTAGAACTATAATAATGAGGATTACCTTTACCTAGTTTAGAATTAGTGAAATCAAGAATTGTTTTATTTGTGGGAAAGAAATTTGGTGGTAAATAACCGTCTTTAGGTAAGTAAATGTAAGAATTTGAAAGATTCTTTACTTCAATTATACTAACTAAAACAGAATCATTTAAATACGTTGTGTTCAAAACTAATTGTAAATCTTTGTTAGAAAACACAACTGATTGGGCAGTGGAACAATAGTTAAGAATTCCGAAAAATATTATGAATATGTAGGTTTTCATCGTGTTGGTGCAAATTGCCAATTCTGTCCAGTGCCAGAAGCTCCTGTTGTAGAGATACCAAGTTGATTGGCATTCGTTTTACCAACGTTTCCAGCAGCTTGGTGAGCACCCCCAGTTAATGAATTTGAGTGACTAGAATAGTACATGCCACCATTAGGTGCATATGAGAAACCGGGTTGTTGCACCTGATTTGTCTCTGTTCTTAAAAAATTTTCTTTCAATTCATGGAAAACAACATTAGTTCTATTAACATCTACAGGTGTATTCGTAAATACATTTTCCACAGTAAAGCTGCCTTGTGCAATTCTCACAGAACCATCAACTCCATCAGCAGGTTGGTATTGTGCATTAGGATTATCAGGCCAATATGGTGTTTTTGAAAAATTCTGAATCGCGTTTAATGGGTTGTTTGCACCTGAAGCATTAGGATCATAAATTATTGGTCCTGAAGCATTTGCTACTGGATCAAAACCTTGAATTGTATTTCCGGCACTATATAGGTAGTTTTTTTGTGAATTTATCATACTATTTAATAGTGCTACACCTTCGTATTGCTTTACATTGTCGGGTAAATTTTCATACCCTTGAAACACAATCATATTATTATTAACTACTTTCAACATACTCTGATAGTCTTTTGGTATGAGCCTCTGCAAGTCGGACAATGAAGCTGATGTAGCTTCATGGCTTATTATTAGCGTATCTCCATTTGGGTCGGTTATTAAAATAGGGTTTCCACCGAATGCAGAGTAAGGGGACATTGAAGGGTACTTTCTTGCAGCAGGGTCTGTTGATAGCCAAATAAATTGATTATTAGGTAAGACATTATATGAATGAAGCAAAATGTTATCCGCACCATATAAATATAGCTTTCTTTCTTCTGAATTGTAAACCATTTTCTTAGTTAAAGATGTGCTATCAGGATTGTCCAATGTAAATAAATCTTGGTCTATATAATTAACCGTTGTTTTGTGACCGAAAATCTCATAAGGATTTTCGTTTTGAGCATTTGCACCGAAGCTGATAATTGCTAATAATGAAAAAAGAATATTTGTTTTCATCCTGCCATGAAATTTGGTGTAAATATAATTATTTTTTAGTTGTTTGATTTCTCTTGGCGTTTTTGTTATTAAAACTTCTCAGCAAAATATAAATATCCGACAGCTAAAGGAACGATAACGCAAAGCGATTGGATTATTAATTTAATACTAAATCCCAATCTTGATTTTCTGATAAAATAATCTATTACCAGCATTATTATTCCTATACCCAAGAAGATAAAGGCAAAGTAAGTAGGCCAAGCACCCATAAGCATTTTAACGCCAAGATATGACCCTGCAATAAATAGAAGGCTGCCGCCTATTGATAATGGTGATTGATATAATTTCATAATTTAAACCTTTTCATATATTAATCACACCTATCATCTGTACACTCTGGAGAATTTTGAGTGTCTTTAAACGGCACTACAGTTGCAGGAGTTTTACTTCCGCTATTACCTTTCAAGTTATAACTATGTTCGCCAGTACCAAATAGAGAAAATGGCCCTTCACCTGATTCAATTGGGGTTCTATTAAATAATAAATAAGATTTGTTATTCGTTTCGTCTGTTATCCAAAGTTCATAAGCAGGAAAACCGTCTGCATTTCCTTTTATCTGATAATCAAAAGTTTTTCCGTCTGCATTTGGTGTAATAGTAACATCAAATTGATAATTTATTGAAGGAGCACCAGAAACTAACTTATTGGGAGCATCAACACTTAAATGTATTGTAACCGAATTACCATTTTGCAAAAATGCTTTATCGTAAGTGGGAACAGGACCCGCTGGACCCGCTTCGGAAGTTTCTACTACTTTTCCTGCTTTATCTAAGCCTTTTGAACCGCTTGCCGTATTATTGGAATAGGAAACTGTTCTATTGTCAAAATCAGCCGTTACCTTTTGTTCTGTTCGGTAAGCTGTGGTATTTAATTGGTAGGATGTTCTGTTATCTCCCGCAAAAGTTGACGATGTTCCAAAAGGATTAGGATTTCCAATTGTTTCCATCGGTATAAACGACCTTCCAGTTACTTTATACTTTTCTAATCCCTCTAAATCAATGCACTGTATAGGGCTGTTTTCCGCAAAGGCATAAGGACTGCTGTGGGGATAGTTCTTTGCAATTGGGTCAACACTTAAAAAACGTCCTGTTCGTGGGTCGTAAATTCGGAATGTAAATTCATAGCTATTTCCACTACCTTTTACTTCATCGTCTTTCTCTTGACCATTAAAACCGTACTTATAACTCCCACCATCAAACCCTCGTTGGGTCATGGTCATTCCAAATGGGTAGTAATCTTTCGCGGAAAGAACATCGGCTTCGTAGTAAGCTGGGGTTTGGCTGTTGTTACAAATGGGAATTTTTTTGTCAGAAATAACGACTTGCACGTTCCCCAGCCAGTTGCTGAGTTCGTATTTTCGTAAACCTCGAATGAGGGTGAACCGATTGCTGGTGGCATTGGTGGTTAC
>JACCEA010301586.1_pt1 | contig 10508 bp, 14 predicted proteins | sample 7449851 | NCBI WGS metagenome assembly JACCEA01 (sample SAMN15323453, study PRJNA562643) | freshwater metagenome | isolation source: river surface water | place: USA:Blue River Watershed | collected 2017-08-18 | reverse complement strand
TTTTATCATTTCTTTGGAGGGTTCTTTGACATATTTCAAAAGACTTGGGTTGTCGAAAACTTGTTCTCCATTTTCCCATATGAAGTTCATCGGACCATACAATATCCTGACCATGGTATCATAGTCTTTGATTTCCTCGTCCCGCTCGTCCATAAATTGACTGGATTCAAAATGAAATTGCCATCTCTTATTAGTTTTCTTTTCCAAGATAATATAAAGTGGGCCATCATTGTTATATGAATTGAACATATTATGATTATCGGCAGAGGTACACCAACGGGTATTTCTCCCGAAATACTTTGCGGCATTCTCGGTCTTTGGGATTACTACTTTCCACTCATCATTATCAAACTTTAATTCGGCTTGGTTGTTTTTATAAAATAAAAGCTCTTCGTCTTTGTTTTCCTCTTTTTTGGATTTAGTTACAGCTAGATCGTCTCCTAAATTCAAAAATTCGTAAAAATTTAAGTCTGACAATTTTGGCATATTTGGACGATTTCTAAAACGAGAATATAAAACGAAAGCGTCCGTTGCCTTGGGAGCATCTTCTAGAAAGTGCATTGAATCCTCTAAATACCATCGCACCAAGGTTAGAACAAAAGCTTTCTTGGGAGTAGGGTCGGCTTCTTCAAGCTGCTTCAATATGTCTTCCGCAGAAGATATGGAAGCAAAGGTATCGTCTTTGACCTCTTTTTCTAATCTCTCCCCGTATGTTTTTATGGTAACGTTTCGATCATAACCCTCGGTTATCATTTTGGTAATATCGATAAAATTTCTCATATGCTTATTTATGTTGACAGGTTTATTAAAGTTTGCTAAATAAGAGTGATTATGACAAACTTTGTAAACCTTGAACGCGAGACCGTGAGTTAATTATCAGGTGCGTAACTGCGCTTGATGATGCGCGGTGTGTTAGGTTCGAAGCATTTCCGAAACTCCAATTTAGAACCATGTATGTGGTATCCGGCCCGTTAGTCTAGTGGTTCGGACGTATCCCTTTCAAGGATGAGTTGCTGGGTTCGATTCCCGCACGGGTCACCACATAGTGTTTGGATTGTTCTACCAATGCGGTATCCATCTGGAATTGTACTTCCTTTTTTAATTCGAGTGTTTGATTTCCCATCAGTAATCCAAACTTTTCCGAGTAAAGAATTCGATATTTTATTTCGCATTTCATCGGTCATTTTGTTTTTAGATTTTCGATACTTACCTGTGCAAACTCTACTACAAAATTTTGTTTCAGTTTTTAGTTTTTTATCTGTTTTAAACTCAATTTTACAGCAGTCACAACAATACGTATACTTTGGTTTATACCCATCATATAACTCGTAAAATTTTTTGGTCTTATAAACATTCGAAACATAATCGAATGCATATTGTAAATCATCTTTACGAAGCACTTGTACTATATATCCAAAAGATTCGGCGACCTTGGTTTTTTTATCTACAGAATCTTGCTTTTCATATCCTTTTGTTTCTACTATTGTTTTCCCATCGGACAATAAAAAATCGGGATAATAAGTTATTCCGTCTCTTTTCAAATTCCCATCAAATCTCACGAACTCTATTTGATGATCCAAATTATAAATCACCCAACAAAGCTCATAAGTACTACCGCAATAAATTCCTTTGTAATATCCACACTTCGATCTTCCGGAACCTTCTCTATATCCGCCCACCATCACTCCCTTCAATTTTCCGTAGAGGAACCATCAATTAACATAGGATCGATTTCTGATCGTATTTGTGACCACAAATATTCGACGTCTCCTGTATTCTCAAAACAGGCATCTACTTGTGTTCCAACCCAGCCATATTCGGATGGATGTATATTTAAATCAGCCAATTGTTGTTTGGCCGCTTCGTTACCATTGTTGGCAGAAATTGCAACATTCATCCAAACGGGGTCTTCCCCTCGTTTTATTCTATAAATGTTGCCGCCTAATTTTCTTATAAGGGAAGCTTCATTCGTAAATCGAGAATCTGTTATCACAGCGAATCGACCGTCTAATTCATGTATTTTTTTCTCAACATTCAACAACCAGATATCACTGTTGAAATGATTTCGCATCACATCAGTTCCGATGTGTTGTAGAGCAAATCTGGGAGTGAAGTGCGGTATATTTAATTTATTGGCCCACCATTTATCAATTTGTTCTCGCCATACTCTCGACTCATCGGTGTCACCCTCTAACAGTTCCCTGTCCCAAGAAAAAATTGCAGCACACGCATCCTTCAAGGAATCAGCGAAAGCCAATGGTATGAAGTGGTACTCGGAAATTAAACATTGTGCGGCTGTATTTTTGCCACTTCCGGCAAAACCCATAAGAGAAATTATCATAGTCTAATAATACAGACAATCTTTATTACCTGCATTATTAAAATTGATGAACTAACTTATTTCTTCCAAATAAGATGACGCATAATTTTTAATTTTTTTAATAGCTTTGCTCTCGATTTGACGCACCCGTTCTCTACTAATTTGAAAAATAGATGCAAAATAGTCTAAAGTTACTGGGTCATCTTCGGTGTAATGGCGCTTGAGAATAATATATTTTTCTCTATCATTAAGAGCCGATAACGATTTGGTGATTATATCTTTATGTTGAATTTTGTGAAAATATTCTTCTTGTGTTGGTTCTTCTTGGAAAAATTCACCATCTGTTTCAAATGCATCTAACGGAACATCTCCTTTTTCCATTTGAATAGCTTTTTCTACTATACTAACAGGAGTGTTGATACTTTTCGCAATATTTTCTAAATCCGCATAAGAGGGCGTAAGACCCCTGTTTTCAATTTCGGTTATTTTTTTGGAAATATGCGAGATGTTGCGGATAAAGGAACTATCGCCAGTAGTTACGATGTGGCGAGTTTTTTGAATATACTGTCGGGTAGCTTCATTCAAATGCCATCGCAAATAGGTGCTAATACGATAACCCATCTCTGGTTTAAATTTGCCAATATTTTCAAGAAAAGATATTTGCAATGCAGACAACAGGTCTTCATCACCCGAACGCTTCCATTTTCTGGCTACTCCGCGAATCAAGGCTTCGTGAGCAATCAATAGCTTTCCTGCGGCTGATGGGTCACCATCAAACATGGCTTTGACCAATCGCTGTTCGTCTTCTAAAGTGAGTATTTTATCTTTCATTTCAAACCTTTTTTTTCAATATACTGTTGTTAATACTGTGATACGCGAACCTGTCAAGATTTTTTGTAGCTTGACAAATATCATATAAACAATATAACAACCAGCACTGACACAAAAGGACGAATTATGAGCAGAGAAGTTAGAAAAGTCCCAGCAGATTGGCAACACCCAACCGATGGTTTTTATAATGATGGTAAGCCTCGATATATTGGGGTTTTTAAGTGTTCCTTTGACGAAGCAGCCGCCATCTGGGATGAGGCCAAAGAATCGTGGGATTGCGGTGAGCGTCCGGAATATACTTCATTGTCCGAATACCCGATTGGGTATCCATTTGAAAAATGGGATGGTAAACGTCCTATTCCCGAACACCACATGCCATCATGGAGCGAAGAAGAAAAAACTCATTACATGATGTATGAAACATGTAGCGAGGGGACGCCTATCAGCCCCGCGTTTTCTACCCCAGAAGAATTGGCACGATGGTTGGTTGATAACAACGCAAGTGCATTTGCTGACCAAACAGCATCATATAAGGCATGGCTCAATATAGCATACGGTGGTTTTGCTCCGAGTGCAGTTATGATTGGTGGGCAACTTCTGAGTGGCGTCGAGGCAATGTCGAAAAAAGAATCATGAAAGCCTTAGTATGCTTTATTTTGCTGTCAATGAGCTTCATTGAAACCGTTGAGGCGAGACCTTCTTGTTCTCGTCACCCTACGAGTTGTGAAGTAAGTATGCAGGAACAAGAAAGGCGTGATGCGACTTATCTTGAACAAAAGGAATTCGAAAAAAGAGTTAGTTCTGCCATTTCAACCGAGGACTGGAAAAGGATACAGGATAGCAGCGATAATCTGTTTCGTTTATATTCTGAAACTAAACATAAGCTTGACGAAAGCCGTAGCAAGGAAGCCACTCTGCAATGGTGGGTAATATACTTTCAGATAATTTCGGGTATCTTGGTGGTTTTGAATTTCTTTTTTCTTTGGTATACGATGAAGGCTATTAAATATGCAAACCAGCAAAACAATATCACACGCGTTGCGCCATAACCCAGAATTATATGGTCTTAAATTGGACAAAAATGGGTGGGTTTTGATATCGGACCTTTTGACTGGGGTCGGGATTGTTCGTGAAGACTTGGACAACGCAATTAAGACGTCGAACAAAAAACGATTCGAAATTGATGGTGACAAAATTCGAGCTTATTATGGCCACTCGTCGCCAGAAGTAGTGTATTCGCCATCCACTCCACCGAAATTTCTCTATCACGGAACTTCCCCAGAAGCCGCTAAAGAAATAATGGCATCTGGTCTCAAACCCATGAATAGACGATATGTGCATCTATCAATTGATACTGATACTGCTTTGATTGTCGGACGACGTCATTCGAAACAACCAGTTATTCTTCGCATCGATACCCGCAATACGGTTTTCTATCACGGAAACGAAAATGTTTGGCTTGCTGATTATGTTAGTGCCGAATATATTAATGAAGTAAACGCAGAAAAAAGTTGACAATTAATCACCAAGGTGCTAACTGCAAAATGCAGCCGCTCGAAGGAACAGTATTATTGTATTCAATAATGTCCCCTTCTTTTGCGACCAGACTGTCGTGGTCGTCCCCTTAATATAGATAGGGGATTAGATTCGCAGAGCGGCTGCAACTTATGCCGCGTCCGTCGCCATAAGGGACTTTGAAACGCTGTCACTAAAAGGCAGGGGGTTGGGGATAGCCCGCATTAGCGCTACCCGCGAACCCGTTTTGCTAAAATGAAACACAAGAAAATCAGCCTTAGGGCCTCACTTATTGGAAAAATACTCAGAAAAAGGTTGACAATTGTCCATCTGGTGTTATACCAACATCAGAACGGAGAAAATTATGTCCCATGTGAAACACAAGAAGCAACTCTCTGCACTCCGCTATTGGTTGCAAGGTGCTGGCTACCACCAAGCTCTTCGTGTTTTGGAATGGGCTGAACCCTATCATGGTGGTTTGCGGAAGGATAAAAAAACTCCTACCTTCAATCATCAAACGGAAATCACTCTTCTCATCTCTCGTCTCCCAGACCTTCTTCATCGTGAAGATACCATCATCACAGGTATCATTCATGACATGTTTGAAGATACTCCGGTTACCAAGGAGGAAGCTGCCGAAGTTGCTGGTTGGAGCGCGGTTAATGCTGCTTGGCGGATGACCAAAAAAACGCCATGTGGCTTTGAGCGCAATGAAGAAGAATTGTATGAAGAAATGGCTGCTTGTCCAATCTCTTCCATTGGGAAAGGTGTTGACCGTTGCCATAATCAACGTACGATGGCTGGTGTTTTCACCATTGAAAAAATGAATTCGTATGTCGATTTCACCGAGAAACACATTCTTCCTATGTTGAAGATTGCTCGTCGTAGGTTTCCCGAACAGGAACCATCGTATGAGATTATTAAATTCATGTTGACTACTCAAGCCAACTTGGTTCGCAGTATAAAGGATTCTTGATATGGATACGGAAGACATTGAAAAGTTGCTTAGCATTTCTAGTGGGTGCGCTGACATTCAGCGCGCCATTTTGAACCAGACTGTTTGTGGAAAGAAAACCATCAGCGACGACCGTCGCAATGACATTATTCGCACCGCCGAACGCATCATTAATCTTGCAAGGGAATTGAGTTAAATGACAAAAAAGATTACCCAACCAACTGAAATCGACCCAGTTATTGCTTATGTTCTGGTTCGCACCGATGCCCCAGATTTTCAATGGGGGAAGGCTTGCGCCCAGGCCCATCATTGCGGCACTCAGATGACCGAAGAGTTGGATTCCAGCGATGTGTCTCTGGCCGAAATGTACAAAGAATGGCAAGAAGACCGGACTTTCGGAACGGTATTGACTCTTGGTGTAACTGCATCTGAAATGCGACAAGCGGTTTCTTTGGCTCGTCTGTTAGGAATTCATAGTGCGGTTGTGCATGACCCAACATATCCAATCCGTGATGGTGACCAATATTTGACCATTCCTGTGGATACCTGCGCTTATGTATTCGGGCGAAAGAGCCAGTGTGCTCCCGTGGTCGGAGCCTTCGAACTGTTGCATGAACGGATGGTATCGTAATGCACTTATTTATGGTTGCAGATAAATCTCACGAGGATGGTAATTCTTTTCCGACGATATCAATAAGTTTCGCCAGACAACATAATAAATTACCATTGGCTACCTTTGATGAGGTAGTATCTTATTTGTTTTTAGAAATCAGCAAAAGTCCTATTGAAGTTTTTGACTTGCCAGATATTATAGATGTGCAAAAGAAAATATTATCATCGTGCTTTCGTGGGCGAGGGAACAATATTGCTTTAAGCCCTGAAAGATTTCAGAAGTTTAATGTAAGCGGCATTCGTAACGTTAAAGCACACACATTGTCTAGTGACATAGGTATAGTGTTTTATAGTGATTATTCAAGTGATGTCGATAGATTATTTTTCACCAAAGACGAAATTACCTATCTGAATCCCAATTACTTAGCTTATTACGAGGTCATTAAATTTGTGAATTGGGAATAATTATGATGTATGGGTATGACGATGGTGGCTTTCGATTGAAAATAGTCCACTTTCCGCTTAAGCATTTGCTTTCATTAAACCGTGAACGGCGAAATCTCAGAAATTTTACTGAGTATGGTAAAAAATCTTCATCAGATGGCGGCATAAGATGGCCGTATTCCATGACTACAAGTCATGGTCGCAAATTATCATTTTAGGCGCTTGGTCGGATAACAAAATTCAACTAAATAAGATATGCGTTTAATAGAAATGAAATCATCCTCAACCTTGCCGGTAGGTCCGGTATTATCTGCACTTAGAAAAAGATATTCGCTTTCCCAAGTTGGTGGACCATCGAGAACTTATGATGTTAATGGTAACATGGGTATGATATATCTGGTTGACCGTGGACTAAAAGGTCTAGGTGTTGTTATTAATGCTGGTAAGCTAGCCACAGTTGCTGTTTGGAATAAAATGAATTTTGATACTCCCCCTGATTATGCAGTTGATATACCTGCAAACATCGACCAAAATGTGGCAATAAGTGATATTATCACTTTTGTGTCTAATCCAAATATGTTGACCGAGGACGAGATACCAAAGGATGCAGAAGTTCATTTGGTTGCGCGTAGAGGTAATGAATATTTTCGTATACCAAACATGCAGAGACTGGAAAAACAGTTGACTACCATAGTAAAAGAAAAATCCAAAGGAACAACCTCTGCCATATCGATGGAAGACCAATACAAATCACTACAAGGTAAAATAGAGTTAATTGCGGGAAAGAAATCTCACAACGTTAAGTCGTTGTTGATTACCGGTGCCCCAAGCACGGGTAAAACTTTCACAGTTATGGAAGTAATAAAGAAAAATTTGAAGTTACGAGAAGGTGTTGATTATGTTACCAAGAAGGGTAAGATAACCGCCAAAGGATTATATCGTGTCCTCATAGAACAACTCCACGGTCTTGCCATATTTGACGATTGTGATTCGGTGGTTGATGATAAAAACGGCGTTAACATGCTTAAGGGCGCGTTGGATACCGATGCGATACGGACGGTTGATTATGATGTGCAAGGAGCACTTAATACCGGAGCAATGACCTTTGAACGACGCGGAGAAATAGTATCCGCAATGTCATCAATTCTGCGAGGAGTAGCAAATTCCGAAGAAATAGGCATCATTGAAGGATTAATGCCAGAAAAAGAGCGTGTTGTTAGCAATTCTGATGACAAAAATGACAACGAAGATCCATTTGAGATCTATCAAGATGAGAACGGCGAACTTTCGCTCAGAGAAAGGCAGAATACGGTATCTAAAGAAAGAATGGTTGCGTGTGAATCGTGGGTGATGAGAAACTTACCAAATAAAATTGATTTTTATGGTGGCATCATATTCATATCAAATATGGAAGCTGATGACTGGGATAGCGCAATCATTACCAGAGCGTTTCACCAAGACATGAACTTTAGTTCTGGTGACATGCTGACCTTTATCAAAAAGATAAAGAAAAATATAGGGGCGGCGATAACCGAAGAACAAAAGGACGAAGTTCTTGATTATATTGAAGAATTATACAAAACTGGTCAATTGACTAAGCAAATAAATTTCCGTTTGATTATGAAGTGTTTCGATCTTTATCTAATGCAGGGATATGACTGGCAACAACTCATACGAGAAATTGGTTGACATGATATAGAAAGTTTGCTATCATTTGATAGTGGTGCGGTGACTACGGTTATGTGTCCGTTGACCATTTGGGATTTATCGCCAAATGGAAAGTGTATCCGGTAAGTAGAACGGCCCGCACCACATTTTTTTTTTAATATGGAGGATAACAAAATGACCAAGTGGGACGTAATTTAACCGAACAAGAAATATATAAAATATGGGAGGAAAGCGGCTCATTCGCTCCTTCTGACAGCGACAAAACATATTTTATACCGATGCCCCCGCCTAACATCACAGGCAAGCTACATATGGGGCATGCCTACTTCGCTACACTTCAAGACATTCTTATACGCCATCACCGTATGCTAGGGTATTCAACTCTCTGGCTGCCTGGTTGTGACCATGCTGGTATGGCAACACAAGAAAAACTTGACCAAGAAATGCTTGGACAAGGGTTGGACCCAAATGGTCCAGAATTCGAAGAGTTTTCTTCTAAGTATAAAACCTCTCTATCTGCCGAAATAATCGACCAATTGAAAAGAACAGGTGCTTCCTGTGATTGGTCTCGTTTTAGATATACGATGGATGAAGATTATACCACGTCCATACATAAAGCATTTGATATATGCTCGGAAAAGCAATTGCTTTATAAGGATTCCGATGACCATTGGTATCTTGATATGACAGATGCCGCAAATCGTTTACTTGACGAAATCTATAATAATAACATAGAGATTATTCCAGAATCGGGAAGAAATACCCTTATACATTATCTTAAGAACATCCAGCCGTGGTGTATCAGCAGAGATATTCGATGGGGGCATAAAATGCCAAATGATGACCGTTATGTTCTTGATACATGGTTCTCGTCATCCTTATGGACCTTTGCTACCTTAGGGTGGGGGACAGATAATCAAAATGATTTTGATAAATTTTTCCCAGCGAATATGTTAGAAACTGGTGATGACATAATATTCTTTTGGTGCGCAAGAATGCTGATGATGGGTCTTATTTTGACCGACAAGCTTTGCTTTTCTCGAATATATCTACATGGTTTGATACTGGATGGCAAAGGCCGAAAGATGTCTAAATCGTTGGGTAATGGGATAGACCCGATTGACATAATAGAAGAATATGGATGTGATGCCATGAGGTTTGCATTGGCAGAATATGCAACTCCAGCACAAAACATGAAACTCGACATACGAAAATTATCGTCTTCAAAAAAGTTGTTGACTAAATTCCGCAATACGATGAAATTTAGTTCGATGCACTGTGGTGAGATTATTACCTCAACTCACGAAGATGATATCGAAATCATGAGGAGACTATCAGAAGTATTCCTAGAAACGAAAGACATGATGGATGCCTGTGAGTTCCACTTGTATGCCCAAAAACTTCGGTCTTTTCTGTATGATGATTATTCAAGTTGGTATATAGAAAAAGCAAAGAGGCGATTGTTTGATGATGATAGAGAAGCCAAGGCAACGATATCGGCATTAATGGATGCAACGCTTAAGCTTTTTCATCCCATAATCCCGTTCACAACTGAGCAGATTTACATGAACAAATACGATACTCTGTTGATAGCAGAAAAAAGTATTGACATATTTGTGGAAAAGTGTATTTTTAAAGAATGTTAATTTCAGTGGATGTAGAAGCTTCGGGTCCATGCCCGAACCACGGTGACCTGATTAGTTTCGGGATGGTTTTAATTGATGGTAACGACCTTTCGAAAAGGTTCCGTTCTCCTAATATGAAACCATCCTGTTCTAAATATAAACAGGGAGCATATGACTCCATTGGGATCACCAGAGAAGAACACGAAAGTTATGCGGCCACATTGTCCGATGGGATGAATGCTATGAAAGCATGGCTTGATTCTCTCAATCTTGATCGAAGAGTAATGATTAGCGACAATCCCGCATTCGATTTTATGTGGATTGCGGCGGAATCATATAATCATCTTGGGTATAATCCCTTTGGACACTCCGCTAGACGGATCGGTGATGTTTGGGCTGGATACACCCTTAAACCGAATTCTCACACACAGTGGAAAAAGTTCCGCAAGACCAAGCATACCCATGACCCGTTGGATGATGCCTTGGGAAATGCCGAAGCATGGTTGACCATCTTAGAAAAAATAAGGACCGCGTAATG
>JACCEA010211632.1_pt1 | contig 10508 bp, 9 predicted proteins | sample 7449851 | NCBI WGS metagenome assembly JACCEA01 (sample SAMN15323453, study PRJNA562643) | freshwater metagenome | isolation source: river surface water | place: USA:Blue River Watershed | collected 2017-08-18 | reverse complement strand
ATTTTGGAAGATTTCCATCATTAATGTAATATTGCACCCCGCCGAGCACTCAGGTGCAAATTGCCCAGATGGCGGAATTGGTAGACGCGCTAGACTCAAAATCTGGTTATCGCAAGGTAGTGCAGGTTCGATTCCTGTTCTGGGCACAAACCCTGTCACGAAAGTGACAGGGTTTTTAAATGCGAGACAACGTCGGGAGCTCGCTCACGTAAGTTGACGAGCATTAAAAAACCCAACTAAATGCTACGCATTTAGTTGAAAGGATTTGGGTAAACCCCTCGTAGAAGTATAGGAAGTCAGCCGAACAAAGTGAGTGCTGACAATCCTGAACTAAATGCTGCGCATTTAGTTGAAAGGGTTTGAGTAAACCCACCTGTTAGGAAGTCAGCCGAACAAAGTGAGTGCTGACAATCCATTCAAAAAATATTAGACTAATTTCTCAATTTTTATCCAAAAAGTATTTCTTAAAGTAGTTTAACGAGAAATGAATTAATAAATCATAGAATTGGGTATTAAAAACAAATTCTATGATAGAAAAAATTAAAAACCATTTACTTAATGGAGTATTACTATTGTTAATATTTAGTTCATGTAAAAAGGAAGTATCTCTTGAAATACAACAAGATAATCAAGCAAATTTTAATGAACTAAAATCACTTTTAGCTCAGGTTAAAACATGGCACGATTCAACAGTTAGTTCAAATTTGAGTACAAAGGTTCAAAATGGAGTTAGAGCATTTAGCGTAAATGAAAATGATATTATACCTCCTATTGTTGACTGGGAAAAAACATTTGTTAATTTTGATTCCAGTACTGTTAAGAGTATCACTGTACCCATTTCAATGAATTATAAGACTGGTGAACACTTGCAACTTGTAGCAACTAAATCAATAAATAAATTAAATGGATACTTCATTAAAGTAACACCTGACAATAATTATTATGCAAATCAAATTAATATATTTAATTATTCTGAGTTTAGTGGATCAATTTCTGTTTATAATATAATGGGAGTTAGATTAAAAAGACAGGATTTTAAAGTTGGAATTGTTTCAAATTCAAATAGTAGTTCTAAATCTTCATTTTCAAATATTACAACTTTTGGGAGTAATGATGTAAATTTAATAGACGTAACTGTAATAGGTTATAGAAAGAAAAAGTCACGATATAACTACGGTTTAATATATATAGATGAAGTTCAAAATATTGAATTAGATGATTTTGGAGGAGGAGGTGGAGTTATAGCAGGTGATGAGAATGAGAACTCAGATGATATTGATGATGATTATCAGTTTCCCATTAATTCCGATTATAAAACAAAATATCCTAAATTTACAAATCTGATTAAAAACATATATGAAAATTGTCTTAAAAATCCTAAAATTTTGGATTGGTTAAAAACGTATTCTCATATGTCAAACGAACAAATCTTTAAGTCAATGCAATTTAATCAAGGTCCAACAATAGTTATTCAAGATTTAAATCCTCCAACATCTAATGACAGATATAAATATGCAAAATATAATTCTAATGATAAAAAAATCTATATCGATCTTAAAACAATAGAAAATTTTGAAAAAAGCAATATTAATAGTTTTGATGCTTACACTCTTTTTTTATCAGCAACTATCTTACATGAAAGAGTTCATTTTGGAAATAATTTAAATAATTTTAACGAAGGTGCTTTTAATGACTGGGGTTATAGGTTTGAAATTGCTGCATATGGTTCTATAATTGAATTAAAAAGCAAATAATTTATAAATGAAAAAGTATTTAATATTCATTCTTTACAATCTTTTCTCTTCTTCTATTTTTTCACAAAATGTAGAATTTGAAAAAGCATACAAATTCTTAATTACAAATATTTACAACGATACTACAATTCAAAAAACTGGTAATATTTTAGCTTACCCTGGCGAAATAAAATCTAATGATAAACCTAATATTATTTATATCAAATCTGGAAATAAATTATCTAACATAAATAGTATTCTATCATCAGAAAAGAATAGCAAAATGTTATATGATATAGAACCGAATATTTATGAATCAATTGATAATGTTAACTTAATACTTTTAAAGGAGAAAATAATTGATACTACTTTAAATAACTCAAACGAATACAATTATAACTTATTAGGACACATTGTGATCAATAATATTTATGTAAGAAAAAATTATAAGTCAGATAACTTTAACGAAATATTTTTCGAAATAATTAGTGTTAGCAAAAGACACACAAGATTTCAATCATTAGATATAATTCACATGGTTAAAATTAATGGTAAGTGGAAAATCAAAGAAACATATAATTTGGAAAAATCATAGAATTTATGAAGATAGTTGCCATATAATTTAAAATTAATTAAAATGAATTCAAGTATATTTCATATGGATATACCTATTTTAATGCAAAAATTTCTGAAGGTACTTTAGGAACTAACCCATGCAAATTTTAAATAATGAAAATAAAATTATTTCTCATTCTGTTTTTAATAATCTGTAATCTAAGTAAAGCAAATCAAAATTACATTAATAATAAATATATATTAAAAGATAGTACAGTTATACATCAAATTATTTTTTCTAGAAATGGGAATCCTGGTTGGGATGTCCAGGAAGAACTTGAAAAAAACCTTTATAGAATTATTATTGAAGAGAATGGAATGGTACTTTTAAATGTTATGGGGAAAAATTCTAGTCCTATTGATCATATTATTCTAAGCTATAATGGTAAAATAAGTAAAAGGAAATTTAAAAAACTATCAAGTAAATTAAAGGAAATTAATTTTACTAAACTCAATAATGAATATTTAACAAATTGGGAAGACGTAGGAGGTGATACATATGAAATTACTTATAATCAAAATAATCAAAAAAAAATATTAGACGAAAATTTCGAAATTGTTGGTTTAAGAGAGTTCAAAGAGATGCTTATTAAATTAAAAAAAGAAATTAAATGGGTGCCTAATAAATAAATTTGAATAAGATTTCACTTTCTTAAAATTTTATTACTTTATTATTTAACACCATAATTTCTTGTTAAGTTTGATAACTAGCCATTTCTTTTCTATCTTTAACCATGACATCCTCTCAAATCTTTCTAACCCTATTCATCCTATGGGGTATCCCAAGTACTTATTTTAGAAGTAAATTCAGGAAGATTGTGTACCAAACAGATGACTGGAAAATAAACATCCAACCCCTATTCAAAAAAGAGATTGTTGGTTTATTTAGTAATATGTATCCCGAAAATCAAGACTACCTTAAAACAAGAAATCAATACCGCATCTATTTATTGATTTATTTAATACTTTTCATCTTGTATCAATATTTCAAAAAGTAATTATGAAGCAATCCATACTCAATCTCCTATTTTCATTTTTAGCTTTTGCCATTGGATACGGCATAGCCATTTTAACTGGACTAGAATTAATACAAGAAGCAATAATGATTGCGTATTTGATTCAATGGATTGCCTTTATCCCTGCGTATATATATCAAACCGAAAAATTTTATGACTTAACAGGTAGTATTACTTACCTCACCGTGGTGAGTTATGTCAGCTACCATAGTTATGCATCAATGAATGTAAATATTGCTAGTATTGTATTAGCTGCATGCATTCTATTATGGACAATCCGTTTAGGTAGTTTCTTATTTACTAGAATTCATAGAGCAGGAGAAGATAAAAGATTTAAACATATCAAACCATCCCCTACAAGGTTCTTCATGACATGGACTTTACAAGGCATGTGGGTATCAATCTGTTCTATGTGTGCCTTAACCGCTATTGCAAGCAACAATGGAGTGATTATTAATGGACTATTTTATTTTGGCTTATTTGTCTTTATTATAGGTTTTGTTGTAGAGATCATTGCAGATATGCAAAAGTCACAATTTCGCAAAGACCCAAAAAATAAGGATCAATTTATACAACATGGCCTTTGGGCTTACTCAAGACATCCCAACTATTTTGGAGAAATCACTTTATGGTTAGGCATTGCCATCATGTCTTTTTCTTCTTTAACTGGTGGGCAATATGTTACATTGATCTCTCCAATATTTACCTATTTACTACTTGTGTATGTAAGTGGTGTTCGACTATTAGAGATATCGGGAATGGAAAAATGGGGACATACAGAAAAATATCAGGCATATATCAATAACACACCTTCCCTATTTCCCTTTACTAACCCAAAGGGCCCAGACAATAAATAGTGGCTGGAATACCAACAACCTAACCCAACTAATCATTGGGTTCATTGTAATTGTACCTAAGGAGAATGTACCTTTTTGTATAAAGTAAATATGACTTGGAATAAAGGCAATCAGCATGAGTACAATACCCCAGCCTGCATATTTTCGTGTTTGTGTTGGAATTAATAAAAGCGCTAACCCAATTTCAAATACACCAGATAATAGGTTAAGTTCCACTGCCCAAGTAGCCAAATAAGGAGGGATCAATGGAATATAAAAGTCTGGATCTCTAAAATGATTGTACCCGCCAAATATATAGAACGCAATCATTCCATATAATAGCACAGTTTTTAAAATCTCTTTAGTCTTGTTTTCCATAAGTTAATTTTATCCCTACTTAATAAATTCAATGATGGCTGCTGCCACTTGTCTAGGCGCTTCTTCCATTGGAATATGTCCCACTTTATCAAGTACCAACATTTGACTATTGCGAATATCTTGTTTGAATAAAGAGGCATTATTATAAGAAATGAGTTGATCTTGCTTACCCCAAATGATTAATGTAGGCTGCGTGATTGTTTTTATTTTAGTCGCATCTGGTTTCATAGGATGCTGAAATAATTCCAAAACTGCGGCTCTATTCCCTTCTCTTAATAATAGGTCGTGGTATTGTTGAACCATCTTATCTGTGACTAATGACTTATTATAAAATGCATCTTCTAAACTTTTTCGTATTAAAGAGATCGGAGAAATATGTTTTAAAGCTTGATTTAAAACAGGGATCCCAGCTAATTTGAAACCCAATGAACCTTTCTCATCCTTCTTTGGATAACCAGAAGCATCCAATAAAATCAATTGCTTTACTTTATCAGGACTAGCAATAGCGTAATTCCATGCAATGCTTCCTCCCAATGAATTACCAGCCACAATACATTGGGTCACATTCAATTTAATTAAAAGTTCATCTAAGAATTGATTGTAAAAATTGAAATTATATTGATTTAAACGATTCGGCCCAGTCAAACCAAAAGCAGGCAAATCAAATCGAATGATTTTTTTATTGGTCTTTAATAAACTAGATAAAGTATCCCAGGTATGTAAAGAGGCAGATGTACCATGGATCAATACAATCGGTAGAGTATCCTCCGTCTTACCTTCAATAATATAATGCACTGGCACGCCGTCTATATCTATGAAAGCCGAATTTAGTTTAAGGTATTTTGCCTTGAGTTGTTCAACTGGAATGTCACTATCGCATGAAGACAATAAAATTGCTCCGGTAAATAAAATAGCAAATATTTTAAAGCTTTTAATCATACAATAAATGTAAGATTAATCTCCTACAATCTTGCTAGTGCTTCTGTATAAATAGGTATTGTAAATATGGCGTCTCGCAAAACGGTCAGGCGTGTCCGCATTGACTAATTTTACATAAATGGCTTTAGGCACTCCATAGTATTCATATTCTGACCCGTCCGAAAATTCAACTCTAAGTACTTCGGATTTAAATTCAAAGTCATTGATGCTTGCCTCGGTTGTAGTGGCAATATAGGCCTCTTTAGTTGCCTCATGTGTCTCGGCATGTACACTCACTAAAAAATGATATGAAGCGATTAACTTAGTTGACTTGACTTCGGCTTCTTTTTTAGCGGCTTCATTGTCCTGGAACTTATCAGGGTGCCATTCCATCATGATCTTACGATACACTTTCTTTAAATCACTCAAAGTAGCCTTATCGTCTACCCCTAAAATTGCCCTATGTCTTTCGATTCGCTTCATAAATTAGATTAATCAGCCGCGAAGCTACAATCAAATTAGGTAGAAACAAAAAAAGCCCCCCATGAATGAAGGGCTTTTTTTGTATTATAAGCTTATCTATTCCTTACCTATTCGAATGAAATACACCACTTCATTATGTAACATGTCTGTAGATAGCATTATTTGCTGTCTTCTGCCATTTTTCTCAGTTACGAACATGACTGCTGTATTTGGTGGCTCAGCACCTAAATTTTCAGCAACCATAATCATTTCATTGAATTTCTTATTCTTATCAACCTTCAATTTAAATTTGATAGGCTTATTTACTTTTAACTCTTGCTTATCAACTATAATCCGATTATTAAAAATGATGGATACAGAATCTTTATCATGAATTGCATTGTCATAAATTTCAATTGTAACAGAATCCGAACTTACAAAAACATCAATCGGTTTTTTATTAATTCGTTTCGTTAGGTATTCAACAATTCTTTCTTGCTCTCTTTTTAATGTAGCCAATGAATCTAAAGCTTTAAGAATTTCAGCTTTGCTTATTTCATCCTCCACATAAGTGGAAGGTGAAGCTATTTGAATTAAAGGCTTAGTCACATTAACAACTGTTTTAATAGATGAATCAACAGGAGATTTAATGATAGGTTTAACGAGAGGTTTTGATACTGGTTTAGTAATAACTACTGTTGATTTTACTTTTTGAATCGTATCCTTTTTAACAACTAAGTTCACTTTAACAATGCTTGTATCTTTTTTTACTGATCCTACATTAAACTTTTTGTTTAAAACGTTTTCAGTTTGTTTAGGATTAGATTTGACCACTTTTGTTTTAGAATTGGATGTAACCAATGCAGTTTTCAACAAAATTGTAGTGTCCGTCTTCTTTTCAATTTGTTGATTAACAATTGGGTTGCCTATACTCTTTATTGCAATAGGTGTAGTATTATTTTTACTATTATACACTTTATAATAAGACTCACCTCTTTCTTGTTCTAATTTGGCCCAATTGGTATTGCCGGTAGAACTTAAAACAATTTCTGCACGTCTATTATTTTGTTGAGCTATTTTATTTAAATTGACCGTACAAGGAGTGATGGTATAATTTTTAGAATAGCCATTAGATACAAAACGATTACTTGGCAACCCTTTTTTCTTAAGATAATTAACAACAAATTTAGCTCTTTTAATAGATAAAGTATAGTTATATTTAAAAGAACCTATACAGTCTGTAAATGCACCTACAATTAAATATGTAGATGGCATTTTTTGAAGTTTATTATATAAACTATCTAATACCAACTTCTCCTTAATAGATAAATATGATTTATCAAAACCATAGTAGACAATAAACTTTGATTCTAAACTTACTGCAGCAAGACTATCTTGTCTTTTTTGTTCTATAGCTGCCCAAACCATTTGAGTAGAATCTTCAATTTGCTTAGGACTTCTACCTTTTAATTTCAATGCATAATCAATTGAAGAAATAACTTTATCAGTAATATTTAATTCAAAAGATTCTATAAAACCATCAGCATTATTTACTTTAAAAGTATAGTTACGATTAGGCTTAGCATTGAAAATAAAACCAGCATTTATATCAGTATAAATAGTGTCGATTGGCATCTGTAAATCATTATCATAAACTATTAAAGGTTGATTTTTTGATAAACTAGCATCTGAAAAATATGTTATATTTCCCTTAATAGGAATTGTAATTGGCTGATATTGAACTACAGCAATATCAATTTCGCCAAGCTTATTTGATGCCGAATAAAATTCATTGTTTATTTGTACTAAGCTAATGTTATCTGCTTCAGAATTGATTGGATATCCTAAATTAATAACATTCAAATCTTTAATGCCTATTTGTAAACTATGTCTGTATAAATCAAAACCACCTAAACCTCCTGGTCTATTAGAACTAAAAATTAAATCATTCCCATTCACAGTAGGATTTTTTTCATCACTTTCAGTATTAATATTTACCAATGAAACAGGCAATGTATTCCAAGTGCCATTCTTCTTTTCAATTGAATAAATATCAAAACCACCCTTACCACCTTTTCTATTACTAGAGAAATATAATTTATTGCTATTATTTGATAAAAAAGGTGATAAATAGTCTGCAGCTGAATCTATAATATTGATTTTATTTGCATTAGTTAATTTACCATTCACTAAAAATGCCTCCCAAAGCTGCCATTTATAATTACCATTAATTTTTCTTTTAGAAAGTTGTGGGTAAACAATATATTTACTACTATCATCGATAGTAAAACTTTCTTCTGGGATAAACTCTGCAAATATATTTTCATTAATATTATTCGTTGATCTTATTTTTTTCTTATTAAATCTATATAAAATATTATTATCATTACTTGTTGGTGCAGTAAAATCATCATTTAATGTAAAGTTCTTAGCCAAACTGTCCTTTTTACCTAATAATGTTTTAGGTATCCAATATACCTTATTGAAACCATAATGATTTGCTTCTGTCTGTTTATTAGATATAAATAATAAACCGTCTTTGTAAGGTATAGGATTATATTCTTTCGCTTTTGTATTAAATTCGGAATTTAATTGTTTAAAATCAAGAGAATCTCTAAGAAGTAATTTCTTATATGTTCCAGCTGCTTGTTGTGCATTAAGTTGTATTGTAAATGAAATTACAATTAAAGCAATGATTAAAGTTGATTTATATAGTATATACTTCATAATTAGTTTGACTTATTATATTTAGGGAATAAACGACCTAATTCATATCGTAAAAACAACTCATGTGAATTTGGTCTTTTAAAAGGCATATCGTATGCATAACCAAATCTTAATTGAGCTGTAACTTGAGTTTCTAACATCGCTAATACAGATTCATTGGTTCTATAGGATAAACCGGCACCTATAACATTATGTAGCCATATATTTGTATTTAAATCAAATTGAAATGGGGCTCCACTTGTTGCTTTCATTAAAACAGATGGTTTTATTTGAAAGTCCTCATTAACATCTATCGAATACCCAGCAGTAAGAAAATAATGAATTTCGTTCACTTGGAATAGTGTATTGTCTGAATTATAGTTAGTAACTTTTGAAAAAACTAAGACATCTGGTGCAGAAAAACCAGCATAAAATTTATCATCATTATAATAAATACCACCACCAACTAATGGAACAATTTTATTAAAATTATTGGCAAAAGTAATATCTGTTAAATATTGACTTGTCGCACCTAAATAAGCATTATTAAGGTTCTTGGTATCATTATATACCCCTCCTTTTAAACCCATACTTAAGACACCTTTTTCAGAAACTGGAATTTTTAAATTATAATATAAGTTTAATCCAGTTCTTTTAATATATTTTACATATTTATCTTCAAATAATTGTACTCCCAGACCTATCTTTTTGTCATTAGTAGGCATATCGAAAGAAAATGATTTTGTTGAAGGAGAACCAGGAAGTCCAGCCCATTGTTCTCTCAAAATTGCTGATAAGCTTGGGACTCCTCTACTTCCTGCATATGCAGGATTAATATTCACCATATTATACATATACTGTGAATATAACGGTAATGATTGGCTAATTAAATCCAATGAAAATAGCAAGCTACATCCAACCATAAATATTAATCTGTATTTTCTCATTTTTATCTTTGTATTAATACGAATCCTTTAAAAATTTGAATATTACCATTTGATGACTTTGCTTTTAATGTATAGTAATATCCACCATCAACTAAATCTTGTCCTATAAAATTATTAGTACCTCTTCCATCCCAATCATTATTGTAATTTGAATTATAATAAACAACATTTCCCCAACGGTTGAAGATCTCTAATTCTAAAGTTGTTCCAAAAGGCTTAAGGATTACAAACCTATCATTTACTCCATCTCGATTAGGTGAAAATGCTTCTGGTATATCAATTACTAAATCAGGGATAAGAGATGGAGTTGGCAGTTTAGTAGTTTCCGAGTTGTAAGTGGATGTTGATGAATTGATAGTAAGACTTCCATATGGACTTGTTGAAGTTACTAAAGCCAGATTATTTACAGTGCCTTTAAATCCTTTTGGTTGTATATTAACCATCATTTTAATCGTATCTACTGAAGATGCTGCTAGTCTGCTTGTAGGACTAACTAGTTGAATATCTGATTTGCCATTAAATCCATTATTAAAAATAAGACCTCCTGTAGAAGATACTGATACAACATCGAAAATGATTGGTGAAGTGAAAGTATTTTGAAGATTATCAGTTACTAAAACATTGGTCATTGGTTCATCTGTTTTATTTGAAACTAAAAATGTATATGAAATATTGAATGTTGAGTTTGGAAGAAGTTTAGGTTCATCTGCCAATTTCTGTAGATGAAGCATTGTTTTAGGATCTAACATTGTTACAGTAAAACCAATTGTATCACTTTCAATTGAATTTATTGTTTGACTACTTGTATATCTGGATAATCCTGCTAACGTACTTAATCTTGGAATAGTTGTTTGTAAAATGCCATTTTTAAAATAATTAATTAAACTTCCAGTTATT
>JACCEA012046624.1_pt1 | contig 10509 bp, 8 predicted proteins | sample 7449851 | NCBI WGS metagenome assembly JACCEA01 (sample SAMN15323453, study PRJNA562643) | freshwater metagenome | isolation source: river surface water | place: USA:Blue River Watershed | collected 2017-08-18 | reverse complement strand
CTTGTAACACCCATAACAGTCAATGAATCGTTCAACCTTGTTCTCTGTCCAACTAGTAAATTATTATCAATTTTAGCACTTCCATTAGCTATTAAAGAGTCACCTAATAAAAGTTTACCCTTTAATATCATACTTGAATCTATTCTTGCACCCCTAGTTACAGTCAAAGAATCTCTAAAATTAAAGCCTCCATCAATAGATAATATTCCTTTTATAGTTAGATTAGAATCTATTAAAACATTTCCAATAACTCTTAAAGAATCATTTAAATTTAGGACAGAATCAATCCTTACTTTACCATTAACATATAAACTTGAATCTATTCTGGCATTTAAAGTATTCACTTTTGTATTGATCCTATTTGATAATGATATGGTATCTCTTTCAAATCTATTGGATAACATCACAGATGTATCAGAAATATTTACTTTTAAATTTGCACCAGAAGTAGTTGAACTTCTTAATTCATCAATTCTATTAGATAAGGTAATTGTATCCTTTTTTTGTAATAAAAATGAAGTATCTCTTTTTATTCTATTCGTTAACATTGCAGATGTATCAGAAATCTTTAACCTTAATTCAGAAGAGGAGTCAATTGAACTACTAAATTTGTTTTTTAATACTTCAAATTGCTTACTAATATTTGCTTTTACATATTTAATGTTGGCAACCGTGCTATCATTACTTAAGCTGTCTGCAGTTGGTGCTAAAGGTTTTCCTAAAAGCATTGGAGAGACTATAAATTTATTTAATAGCGTATCGATACCATCCGTATTTATTAGTCTACCATTCTGAGGAAGTGTAAGTGATGTTAATCCAGTTGTATTAAACTTTAGATTACCAAGTCCTTGTATTTCAAAGTTCCTGCCTAAAGTGATTGTTTTTCCAGTATTATTTATACCAGTACCCCCACTTTCACCCGCTAAAACACCCCCAAATTTTGTTGCAGAATCGGCAATCACAGCCTTGAATGCACTAAATGCATAAGGCACAGCCCAGATCTGAGAGGTTCCCATATCTACATATTCTTTTGAAAGATCCCAGCCTGGTGTTGGTAAAGATGGAGCTATAGCAACTTTTAGGTTGATAAAATAAATTTGAGATCTCCAATTTAGGTTATCAAATTTAGTTGCACCAGATAATCTTGTTCCATTACCAATTATTAGGTTAAAAATTCCCTCATCATTAGATAAAACCTGATGACTTTCTGAATAGACTGTAGAACCTGTTGAAGTAGCTTCTCGTATTTCTACAATTGCATATATTGTTCTATTTGCTGCAGCATTATTACTCGCATCTCTAGCAACAGCCTGGAATAAAATTCCACTAGGCTGAGTTTGAGCTATTAAATTCTGAAAAGAAAATAATATACTAATGAAAAATAATATTTTTACTATTTTATTCATTTAATTACTAATTCTTTAAAATTTTAAATGTTTGTAAAATAGAGCTAGATGCTATTTGAATAAAATAATAACCTGAAGACAATGATGACATGTCTAGTTTATAACCAGCTAAAAATGCATCTTGAGAAACATCTTTTAAGATTTCAGGTTGGCCAGTATTATTATAAACAACAAGTCTAAACTTATTATCTTTTTGGAGCATTGATAAAAACTTAATATTAGCAAAAGTAACAACTGGATTAGGAGTAATTTTAATATTCAATTTAACATAATCCAAATCAATCATACAAGAAGCAAAAAACTCTCCATCCTTACTAGCCCAAAATTTTGTAATATTATTTGAGATCAAAAAACAATTTTCACTAGATATTAAAATTGGAGAACTTAAACCAGCAACTTTAGGCATACTACCTATTGACCCAATAGAATAGCTAATACGAATTTGTGAATTCGCATTTAAAGTGAAAAAGAGAAATAATATATAAATTATTTTTTTCATAGTAAAAGATCAGTTATAATTTTTTTACTCTCTTCTTTTTTATTTGTAATTAAATTAGAAAACTCTTCATTAGATTTGAAACCAGATGCATTGATTAAAGAAATAATAGGCAAATCTGAGTTGATAGGATTGGTACACTCATTCCAAAAATGTTCCATCCTGTATTTTTCACACAAATCATTAAATTCTAAATTGTAGTTTTTATAGGAAATCTGATTTAAGATTGAGATTTCAATATTTAATATATTTGCCATATGAACATCACTGGCAGATTTGTGTAAATAGTAATGATTGGAGAAAAAATGATGATCAAATAATGATTTTATCTTATTCTCATGGTTAATTAAATTACGTATGTAAAATAATTTTAATATATTAAATAGCTTCATAATTGGATATATTATTCCAAGGAACAATATTCACATTTAATAATAATCTAGCAAATTGTCTGTGATAATAAATAAAATTCTTAGAAAACTAATATGAATCATTTAAAATAAACAACTTACATATATATTTTATATATAATATATATAAAATCAAAGTTAGTAAAATACCAATTAAAAGATAGATCTAAATTGATAGAATTAAAAAAGATCAAATAATATCCTAATTAGATTTTAAAAAATAGAAAAAGATAAATAAGCAAAGAAAAAATGGAAAATTTTCAGTTAAATAACAATGGATTCGATTAAATCAGATGGATTACCACCATGAAACTTCTTAAATGGCTTATATAAATGCTGCCTTGAAGAAAAACCAGCCTCTTTTGCCAATGCATCAATTGTAAAATTTAGGTACTTAGGATTATGGATAATATCTATAAAGTACTCTACTCTATTTTTGTTGACCAAATCATTGAAAGTCATATTATATTTATAATAAACATATTTATATAAATCATTGCTACCTACATTTAAAACTATTGCAAAATTATCAATAGAGGCATCTGGTTTAGTGAAATAAAAATATGTAAAGAAATGTTGGATGAAATCGATATCCTTTATTAATAAATCAGAATTTTTATTAAATATACCCCCAAAAGCAATTTTCATAGAGGACTTATTTAAAAAATTAGGTCTATATAAAATTAGAATTAAAATATAAATGTAAAATATTGAAGAAATATAAAAACCAAGAATTAAATTATCTTTTAATGCAGGGAATGGTATATACATCATAAGCATTGCAACAATTAATATAAAAATTGCTATGGTCCATGATTTAATTTTATCAAAATAAATATTGTTCATTCCAAACTTCGTTAATATTTTGTATAAAAAATATACAAAGGTTGTGAAAAAACTTATAATCAATAAAAGTCTTATAATTTTAAAAAATAAAGGCAGTACTAATTTTTCTGTTCTTACTACAACTAAAGTTTGTGTTTTTAAAGAATTAATATAATCGGGATTGTAAGTTTCATTATAATAAAAAGAAAAAACAGTTAATGAAATAAGCAAAAATGAAATTGTGGTTACCCAAATTTTAAATCTAGGAAAATATAAAATGCTAAAAACATTTAAAAAAGCACTTACAACTATTGCTTTACAAAGAATGATATAAAAGACATATTTAAGAGAATATAAATCTAAATTATGAATTAAGGCTGAAGCCCCAACAGCAGCAACAATTAATAATAAATTGTATTTTAAAATGAATGGACGCTTAAATCTAAATAATAGATCAAAAAATACTAAAACTGATAAAATAAAAATTGAAAAAAAAATTTTTTCTATATTTAGTTCCATAATGCAATAAAAATATACTAAAATATTAAATAATAGATATAAATCTATAAAAATTTATATAAATAAAGAAAATATTATATATAAATTAATTTATTAATACAAAATACACTTCTTGTTTAAAATTTGCACTATCATACTTAAGATGTAGTTGAATTGAACTAATATCTACTAAAGTATACTTATTTTTTATGGGCAAACTAGTTAATCCAGCTTTGTATATTAAACTTAACTCAGTTGTGGATGGCATCTCCCAAGTACCGATTACACCATCACTATCAGTATAGGTACCATCTCTACTAAATGTTCTAGTATATCTTTTTTGAATTGTACTTAATTTATATACTGCCCCATTTAATATTAAAGAATCAATCTTCCAGGTACGTTTTGTATTTTGATAATTACCAGACCCCGCTAATAAATTTTTTTGAAAATCTAATTCCGATATCACTTCCTTTTTAGCACAGGAAACAAATAAGAAAAGGGACATAAAAAAAACTATAAATGACAAAAAACAACTTTCATTAAATTTTCTTAATCTCATCATTAATATTATTTAAACAATTTTCTTGAATAAAAGAATCCAAAGTTGATAAAACTGTCTCTAGCATTATTTGGACTACTCCTTAATTGACCTTTAGTAGTAGGTTTAGATGAAGGATTTGAAAAATAAATAGCAGCATCTGTGTCAGTTTTAGTTTTTGCTAGTATTTGCGCTACACTTGGATATTCATCTGGGCCAACATCATCTAAATAATCGGACATACTTTGGTGTAATGTGAAGAATATTCCAGCACTATTGAATCTGTTGATTTGATACTTAAGTTTTAAATTCAAGAAATATCCCAAGGCCATTTTTGAATAAGGCTTTTTTAAACTGTCAATAAATTGTCCACCAGTTCCTAATGGTTGTAAATTATAAGATTTGTTTTTATAAATACCGGTTGGGTTAAATGAAATAAAATCAAAACCAACACCGACAGATGGTCTAAATCTTTTTGCTTTCGTATATAATCTATTGTCAACAAAATCGAAATTGATTGCAGGTGAAATTCCTAAAATAGAAGTACTAAAACTCATACCTCTTGAAATTTGTTCATTATTAGATGAGCTAAAATCCGAATTACTTAACTTAGAACTCATTATTGTTAAACTTGCACTGATATTAGAATAAATTGTATAACCAATATTAATCCCCATTAAAATATTCATTTCATTATTGAAAATATTAGGATTACTGATTGTGCCTTTAAAGATTGTCCCCCCACCTAATAAACCAATTTCTATTCTACTTTTTTGAGGTGCCTCAATTTTTTGAAATTGATTTCTCACAGAATCAAGTTCTTTAGGCTTAGGTGGTACTGTGTCTTTTTTTAAATTTAAAGAGTCAACAAAGATTTTTTGTTTTCTATATTGCAATAAATAAGCTTGGTAACCAATTTTTACATCAGGAACAATTTCATTATTTGACCCAGTTATACCTTTGATATTATAATAACCAATACGTGGTTTAGAAATAGGTATAGTTTTAGTAATATCAAGCTTCGTATTGTTTCCGTTTAATTCTTGTACATTAAAAGTCAAAGCAGTATCAATCCTATCCATTGTACTATCTTTCTTAAAATAGATATAGTTTATAGTAGCTTTGGAATAATTAGCTTTATTGTTTGTACCTAATATAATACTTTTTAACTGATTCTTTATTATAATTGAATCCTGAATTTCTTCATTTGACTCTTCAACTTTTATAGAATACACATGCAAAGGATTTGACTGATCTGGTGTTTGTAAAAACGGTTCATACTCGATTTTTGGTGAACTATAATTTAGGTTTTGATCATAAATACTTTTTGTAATGTATTCTTTTATTGTACTCCCCCAAAAATTATTACTAAGATTAAATAATTTTTCAGTGCCATAAATTCCAAAATTAGCAGCATGAACAATTGTATCAGAGATATTATCAACTAAAAAATTCTTGAAAAAACTATTTTTTTCAATTTTTGCAGTAAATCTAGTGTTGATTTGATCAGCTCTTCCGTATATAAAATTTGTTGAAATATTATAATTCTTAAACCCGTATACATTATTATTAGCAAATGTATTATTAGATATTTCTAGATCGACGTGATCACTTTTTAAATCTTCGAAATAAATACCAGCATTATTTCCTGTAAATAAATTATTAATAATTTTAAAAGTATTAGAAACAGAGTCGGTATTAAAATTGAATGGCGGGTTTAGTACTTGTAAAACTGAAATCTTGCCTACATTATTCATAAATATATTATCAGAGATATCAACAGATGATCTGTTCCAGCCAAAATCAAATAAAATCGGTAATTGTAAACTTTTAAAAGTAGTATTATTAATTACCACTTTATTTGTATCAATACTTTTTACAATTATTCCTATTCCTTCTAAGTTTTTTTTTCCAAAAAATTCAATGTTTTTGTCAATCCCTTTTATTGTTACACTTCCTTCACAAACAATAAGACCAGCATCAATCATTTCAATTTTAGCACCGGGTTCTATTTCAAAAGGACCAGTTACACGAACAACATCTTTAATTACATGCAAGCCTGATGGAATTTTCAAACTGGTGTAATTACCAGATAAAGTATCCTGTGCAATAATGTGGTTAACATAAAATAGAGAAATAATTAAAAATAGGGGTGCCGTTATTTTCATTAATCTATTATTTTATATACAATTGGTGGCGATGTTCTGGTTGAACCGTCCACTAATGACATGTTTATATTATCAAATATCACTAAATCATTCTTTTTTAAACTACCGAGAATTTTCTGAGTGGTTGATTGAAATAATTCTCCATAGTTATTAATTGATTCCTCTTCTTTCCCATTATGAATTTTAATTACTTTGTAACTATTAATCCTTCCTGGAAAATATTTTAAATTATTAATTTCTAAATTAGCTTCTAACCTTTCAGCAGCTAGCAAATCTTTTACACTAATATTATAGGTGTTTAAATTATCTCCTTTAACTCGGACCAAAGGATCTGGTAATGGATTTACCATAATTTTTTTATCAAACAATAATTTTTTATCTTGTTTCCTAAGATCATAAAACCTAAGTAAATATTCGCCGTTTTTTGCAAAAGTAATTTTGTAATCCTTTCCAGCTTGAACGATTTTTGTTTTTGGTATAACTTCAAAAGTGAAATCCTTATCAAAATCAAAATTGAAATCGGTGATAAAAGATGTCGTTAGCCCTGTAAAAATATTTTCAGTATGCAAAGAATTGATTATTTTTTTAAACAACTCATCAAACACTTCATCATTCTTATCAATCACTTTTTGATTAGGCTGAATAATTTCTTCTGGCTTGTACTCTTTAACAGTAGATTTTAATACGTATAACTTAGGATTGAATTTAGAAAAATAAGTTGGTTGATAACCAATTTCGGCAAGAGCCGCTTCTTGATATAATAATTGTGTTTTTGAAATTAGTAATTTAATTCTCTGAAGTTGCATATAACTTATTGCAGATGGCTTATGCATAAATAAATAATAATCCCAGTCTTCTACTTTCCCTTTTATTGTTGTTACTTGTTTTTGAATTGGAATTAATGAGTCCAAAGATGTTTGTAATCTGAAGGGGGATTTTTTTATAAAATCTGATAAATCAAATAAGTCTTTATCCAATTGCTTTACTCCATTTTCACTTTTTAAGATTTCTTCAATAAGGTTCCTACTGTTAAATTGCTTAAGCAAGGTTTGATTACGAGCTACAAATTCGCTATCAACGTGTTTGATTACATCACTAACAACTACATAACTTTTCGCTAATCTAGTTCTGATTTTAAGATATGTCCTTGCCTTCTCACTCCTATTTAATAAATCAATATTATCAGCAATAATTGAATTACTGATATCTACTTTCTTATTCTCCTCAATAATCAAAGATTGAAAAGACTTAATAGTCCAAATATTGGAGTCCAATACCGACATTTTGATATTGATTACAGAGAAACAAATAAAAACAATGTACAAGAGACTAATAATCTGGTATCTTTTGACATCTACGTGACCTTCGGCCATATACTAGATTTTAATGAATTAGCTATATTGCTTGTATAATAATGTAAATGCCAATTGTGATCCAGATGGAGCTGTATTTGATTTGGTTAAATGGTAATTTAACTTATTGAATACATCTTTCTTAGAATCTTGTTCTTTTAGGTTAAACAATTCTAATAACTTAGATTTAGTTGTAACATTATCAATTACAAGTTTATCTATGATCGCATTAATATATGATAAGTTATTTAACTCTCCATTAACAAACAATTCATTTAAAGAAACACTGTATTCATTTTTAGGGCCAAAATAGATAGTATCAGCATAACAATTAACCACATCATCTAAACCAATAACTTTTTTGTCGTCAATTTGAAATTCAATGATTTTATTGAAATATTGTTGTCCAAGATTTGAATCTGAAAAAGATATAGTCAATTGTACAAGATTCTTTAAATAAGCATATCCAACAGCTGTATCCACAATGTATCTTACTTTCTTGAACTTTGATAATAATTTCTTTTTCAAATCATCGGATTGATTATTTAAAATGCCTGTTAATGAAAATAATTCAGCTTCTTGTTTTACGTCAATTTTTTGAATAAAGTAGTCTACTAATTGTTGGTCCTTTAGTTTAACTAAACTATTTAGACATTCTATGTTAGGACTTATGATAAGTTCAGTAGCAAAATAATTTTGAATATGCTTTAAAATTACTTCGTCTTCCCCACCAAAAACTTGTTGCTCTTTAGATTTTCTCGGTCTAATTTCTATCGATTCCCCTTGACCTGCTAAAATAAAATTATCAAAGAAAGTATTGAATTTTAAAATTGAAAACGCTTTGCATAATAACTCAACTTCAGAAGTCTGGAGAGAATGTGACTTCTCTAATACCAATTTGCTCATTTCAGGAATTGGCAATTTAACTGGGAACTGAATTAAAAAAGGTAATGCTTCCTTGTTTGGTAACTTCTTATCAAAAATTCTTTTAAAGATTTGACTAATCTGAGCGTAATCATCTGCATTTAATTTATCCCAAGCTGGTTGAAAAAATAAGTCCTTTGCCAAGCTTAGAATATCCATTTGCTCCAATTGCCATAATGAATGTGCTGCGTTTTTCTGTACATCCCCTTTGATGTCAATACTAATTATTTTTCCATCTGAATCAACCTCGGTGTTACTAAGATCGGTTCCATCACCTGTTTGAATATTGATGTAAGTTTCCCCATCAATTCCTGTTGATTTTGCATTCGCAGCAATGGTTCCCAATCCTTCAGCCACCTTAGAAAGGGTTGCTTCTGTTGCTACCTCTTGTTTCACCTCCACATCAACATATTTAATAGCGGAAACCCCAAATACAATAGCTTCAATTGCCAACCCTCCTGTGATTAAAAGGTCTTGAGCAGGCCACTCTAATAATTTGGCGATTACACCAATTAGGATGACTACGGCAGCTCCGCTATAAAATAGATTAAAGATGTCTAGTTTTTTTTTGACTACTGGTTTCATAGGTGGATTATTTAGATACAATTTTTACAACAAAATGTAAAAATCGCCGTAATTTATCATTAACAACTATTGGGTCAAAAAATATTAAGAAAAATAGAAATTAATGAAGATATTTTTCTTGAATCATTGATATACAATATATTATGAATTTATATTTTTATAATAAATATCTTGATATACCTAAAATTGAACATAGTAATAAGAAATTACATTTTATTTTATAGCTTTAAATATGCTAATTATGGCTTCATTGATTGCCAAATAGCCTCTTTTTCGATAAGACTTAATGCTGCTAAATCCAATCCATTGTCCTTGGCATAAGCTTCCATCAACTCAAATCGATGTTTAAACTTCTTATTGGTTTTCTCTAGGGCGGTTTCAGGATCTATTTTTAAAAATCGGGCATAATTAATAAGGCTAAAAAATACATCCCCCAATTCATCTTCCATCTTCTCCTTATCGTTTTGTGCAATCTCATATTGAAGTTCTCCAATCTCCTCATTCACCTTATCCCAAACCTGTTCCTTATTCTCCCATTCAAAACCCACTTGCTTTACTTTTTCTTGTATCCTTAACGATTTTACCATGGCTGGTAAACTATTTGGAACCCCACTTAATAAAGTTTTACTGCCATCCCCTTCTTTTAATTTTAGCTGCTCCCAATTTAATTTGACCTGTTCTTCGGTCTCTGCTTTCACATCTCCATAAATATGTGGATGACGATGGATTAATTTTTTTGAAATACCTTCTATCACTTCTTCTAAAATGAATTCATTTTTTTCGGATGCGATTTTGGTATAAAATAAAATATGTAATAATAAATCTCCCAGTTCTTCTTTAATACCCTGCCAATCTTCCTCAATAATGGCATCAGTTAACTCATACAACTCTTCGATGGTATTACTTCTTAAGCTGTGGATAGTCTGTTTTTTATCCCAAGGACATTCTGCTCTCAGTCGATCCATGATTCCAACAAGTTCTAAAAATTTTTTGGAGATATTTTCTTGAGACATGATTAAATATTAAATAGATTTAAGTGGCACTAAGATAAACAATCTTCGGGACTGCCGTTTTTCGCTTTGCTCAAAACGTCTTCCACGTATATCGGTCTTACTCAAAGCCTTTCAAGTAATTGCTTCGCAACTACTTTGCTTTTTTTATACTCGTTCGCTTACAAGAGCTAGCTCTTGACGCTACTCGCATAAAAAAAGCCTCTCACTTTCGTGAGAGGCTTCGTGCCTCAGGCGGGAATCGAACCCGCACTCGCGTTGCGGCGAACAGGATTTTCTTACTACTATGGTTTT
>JACCEA011487027.1_pt1 | contig 10510 bp, 10 predicted proteins | sample 7449851 | NCBI WGS metagenome assembly JACCEA01 (sample SAMN15323453, study PRJNA562643) | freshwater metagenome | isolation source: river surface water | place: USA:Blue River Watershed | collected 2017-08-18 | reverse complement strand
GATGCGGCAAGACAACAACCCTGCGAATGATCGCAGGGTTGGAAGAGCCAACTGTTGGCAGTATTCATTTGGGTTCAACTGATATCACGACCAAGCGTCCATATCAGCGTCCCATCAATACTGTTTTTCAGAACTATGCCTTGTTTCCTCATTTAACAATCTTTGAGAACATCGCATTTGGTCTTCGCCGTCGTGGAATTAAAAGTGTCGATGCAGATGTAAACAAGGTTTTAGAGCTTGTAGAACTTCCACATCTTGCGCAGCGCAAACCAACTCAACTTTCAGGTGGACAACAGCAGCGCATCGCTTTAGCGCGTGCCATTGTTAACCGCCCTGCATTGTTGCTTTTGGATGAGCCATTGGGTGCACTTGATCTCAAACTCCGTCGTCAGATGCAGATTGAGCTCAAGTGGATCCAGCGCGAGGTTGGACTTACCTTCGTTCACGTTACACATGATCAGGAAGAGGCCATGACTATGGCTGACACCATCGCGGTAATGAATGAGGGAGAGATTGAACAAATGGGATCTCCAGCAGATCTCTATGACAATCCAAAGACCGCTTTTGTTGCAAACTTCTTGGGTCAATCAAACTTGATCAAGGGACGCATCGAAGGAGCAGATGGCGACAACTTGGTTGTTGATCTATTTGGTCAAAAGATAGCGATGCCTAAGAAGCGCTCACATGCGGTTGATAACTCAATTTATGCAGGAATCCGCCCTGAAAAGTTCCGCATCTCATTGGTAGGAACCCCAGCACGTGGAAATACTTTGGTTGGTGGACGCATCGAAGATGTTTCATACATCGGTGTATCAACTCAGTACCAAGTTCTTATGCCTTGGGGTCAAGAGCTCATGGTCTTTGAGCAAAATGATGATGGAGTCGCGCCATTTGAAAAGGGCGATGAGGTAGTTATTTCTTGGGAGCCTAACTTCACCTTTGCACTTCGCGGAGATGAGGATGCAGAAGCTGGTACAGAGGTTATTCCTGAGGATCTTGACGAAGAATGAGTGCAATTGTCTCTAAGGTGAAGTTGCCTTACCTCTTACTCCTTCCTGGTTTTCTCTTTCTCTTTACCTTTTTCATTTTGCCTATCGCTAACCTTGCACAGACTTCTACCCAGACACCTATAGCTGGGGGAGACACCGGTCAGTACGAGCAAACCCTGCGATTCTCAAACTACATCGATGCTTTTACTGAAAATCAAGAACAGTTTGCGCGATCCTTTATCTATGCGCTTTGCGCAACAGTTTTGGCTCTTGCCATCGCATATCCACTTGCTTACGCGATCGCGTTCAAAGCGGGAAAGTTTAAGAACTTCTTGCTGGTTCTCGTTGTTGCCCCATTCTTAGTTTCCTTTTTGCTCAGAACCGTTGCCTGGAAGCAGATTCTGGGTGAAGAAGGTTTTGTTGTTCCAACACTGCGAACTATTGGGCTCATTAGCGAAAGCACGACTCTTACCTCAACATCATTTGCTGTTGTTATGGGTATGACTTATAACTTCCTTCCATTCATGACCTTGCCGCTTTATGCATCTCTTGAGCGCATTGATCCACGCACAATGGAGGCATCAGGTGATCTCTACGCCAATGGAATTACAACCTTCCGCAAGGTAACTCTGCCGCTATCCATGCCAGGAGTTGTAGCAGGAACCCTTTTGACCTTCATTCCTGCGGCAGGTGACTATGTAAATGCGGCAATTTTGGGCTCTCCAAATACCAGAATGCTTGGAAATGTCATCGAGTCCCGTTACTTCAAAATTGTTGATTACCCAACAGCAGCTGCCCTTTCCTTCACATTAATGGCAGCGATTTTGATCTTGGTAACAATTTATATTCGCAAAGCTGGAACGGAGGAGTTGGTATGAGCGCCCATGTGAAGCAAAAGGATGCATCGATTCCTACTATTCCGCTCAATGCCCGTATCTCGCGCTGGTTCGGTCGTAACCTGATCCGAATCTATGCATTGTTTGGATTCACATATCTATTTATTCCAGTTGCATACACCTTTGCCTTTTCATTTAATGACTCTGGAAAATCCAATCTTGTGTGGAAAGGCTTTACATTAGACAACTGGAAGAACCCATGTGGTGCTCCAGAGGTCTGCGAAGCTTTAGGAAACTCAATCAAAATAGGTTTACTAGCCACTATCTTTTCAACAATCCTAGGAACGATGATCGCCTTTGCTATCGGACGATATGCATTCAAAGGTCGATCATCCTCAAACCTCTTGATCTTCTTGCCGATGGCAACACCTGAAATTGTCTTGGGTGCCTCTTTACTCTCACTATTTTTGGTTTTCCAAATCAATCCAGGATTCTGGCCAACGGTAATCGCCCACGTAATGTTTTGTATCTCATTTGTCGTGGTCACCGTAAAGGCACGTATTGCATCCTTGGATCCTCGCCTTGAACAAGCAGCGATGGATCTGTATGCAAATGAGTTAGAGACCTTTAGAAAAGTGACTCTTCCACTAGTAGCACCAGGTATCGCAGGAGCAGCGTTGCTGGCCTTTAGCTTGTCCTTTGATGACTTCATTATTACCAACTTTAATTCAGGCACACTGAAGACCTTCCCAGAGTTTGTGTACACCTCTGCAGCTCGCGGAATTCCAGCTCAAGCAAATGTCATTGGATCTGCAATGTTCTTCCTGGCTTTGTTTATCGTTATCGCCGGACAGTTTGTGGGTAAAAAGGTAAAGGTTGCTAAGTGACCAACCACGGCAATATGTACGGCCCGAACTTCACCTTTCTTGGCATTCCTGCATGTGATTTAGATGATCCAGCTACTTACAAAGATGCCGATGTCATCATTGTTGGAGCACCCATTGATAGTGGAACCTCACATAGATCTGGCGCAAAGTTTGGTCCACAAGCAATCCGCGGGGGAGATTACCTCCCGCATGATGGATCTCGCCCACACCTTGCTTTACGTACAGATGGATTAAAGGATCTAAAAGTTTTTGATGCAGGCGATTTAATGATGCCTGGTGGAGATTTAGTTGCATCTTTAGCGGTTCTTAAGGATGCAACTGAAAAGATCTCTCGTGCTGGAATAATTCCAATTGTTCTTGGAGGCGATCACTCGATTGCATCTGCAGATGTTGCAGGAATAGCAACTCATCGCGGTATGGGTTCGGTTTCAATGATCCACTTTGATGCTCACGCAGATACCGGTGAAGATCAATTTGGAGCACTTGTCGGACACGGAACTCCGATGCGAAACCTGATTAACAATGGATTTGTTCGTGGTGATCGATTCCTGCAACTTGGTTTACGTGGCTATTGGCCAGAGGATGCAACCCTTAATTGGATGCGCGATCAGGGGATGCGTTCATACGAGATGACAGAGATTCACCATCGTGGACTCAAGGCGGTTCTGGATGAATCATTTGCAACCTTGACCGATGGTTGCGATGGAGTTTTCTTATCAGTCGATATCGATGTTGTGGATCCCGGAATGGCTCCAGGTACTGGAACTCCAGAGCCAGGTGGAATGACAAGTCGCGAACTTCTTGAAGCGGTTCGTCGAATCTGTCTTGAACTGCCCGTTGTTGGAATTGATGTCGTAGAGGTAGCACCACCCTTTGATTCAGCTGATATCACCGCGATTTTGGCTAATCGTGTTGTACTAGAAGCGCTGAGCGCAATTGCAAAGCGCCGCAATGGCAGCACCTATTCAGCAACTCAGAACCTTCTCGATCGATAAGTGAAGTTTTCTAAGGTGTCAGCGGTATCGTGCATACTTCGACGCAACCTCTCACGTTAGGTATGTAATGGAAATTTTTGGATTCCTGGCCTTTGTTGTTGCGCTGCTCCTTTCAGTTATGGTGCACGAGTTTGGTCATTACATAACCGCTCGTAAATTCGGGATGTGGGTTTCAGAGTTTTTCGTGGGATTTGGCAAGCGAATTTGGTCTGTACAAAGAGGCGAAACTGAGTTTGGCGTCAAGGCGATACCAGCTGGTGGCTACTGCAAAATCGAGGGAATGGCCCCTAATGATGAGATGCCTGAAGGGGAGGAGCATCGCGCCTTTTACAAAGCATCATCTGGCAAGAAGTTAATTGTTTTAGGTGCTGGATCATTCCTTCACTTTGTTTTGGGTTTTCTTCTGCTCTTTACCCTTTTTGCAGGAATTGGAACCAATCAAGTTTTGCCGGTTATTAGTGAGGTTGTTCCTAACTCCGCCGCGCAAGCTGCAGGGATTCAAGCAGGCGATGAAATCCTCGCTATCAATGGCAAGCAGGTGCGCGAATGGTACAAAGATGTTGAAGCTATCCGTCAATCACAAGGCGCTGAGCTAACTCTTGAACTTGATCGTAATGGCCAGCAGTTAACAGTTGTAACCAATGCACGATTGACCGATGTAGATGGCACTCAGCGTTATGTTCTTGGAATTATTAATGATGTTGGACTCAAGCGCTCAGGTGTTCTTCTTTCGGTTAAGAACTCAGCGATTGTTACTAAGGATTTTCTAGTAGAAAGTGTTAAATCACTCGGAAAGTTGCCAGAGAAGATTCCTGCGCTCTGGGGAGCAACGGTTCGTGGCGAGGAGAGAGATGCCAACGGTTTAGTAGGTGTAGTTGGAGTCGCTCGCGTTTCAGGAGAAGCTGTTGGTAGTGACAAGTTAGATCCTATGGAGCGTTTGGCAACCTTTGTTTTAATCGTGGCAAGCCTCAACATCTTCGTCGGTATCTTTAATCTTTTGCCAATCTTGCCGCTAGATGGTGGACATATGGCGGTTGCAATCGCCGATGAGATTCGCGCCTTCTTTGCTCGATTAAGAGGCCGTCCACGTCCTGCACCAATTGATGTCACAGTTCTAACCCCTATAACAATGGTGGTTTTTGTTGTTTTGGCAACATTAACTCTGCTGCTCTTGGTAGCAGATGTAATTAATCCGGTGACCCTCAACCTTTAATTCGGCAGAAATTGCCGTTGTAGTGCAGAATAAAGCCATGGTTGATCTCGGAATTCCAAGCGCTCCGCCTCCAACGCTGCACCCTCGTCGCAAGACACGTCAGCTCAAAGTTGGATCAGTAGGTGTCGGAAGTGATTCACCGGTCTCTGTGCAATCTATGTGCACAACGCTGACCGCGGATGTCAACGCAACTTTGCAGCAGATCGCAGAGTTAACAGCATCTGGTTGCCAGATAGTTCGAGTTGCTGTGCCAAGCCAGGATGATGCTGACGCCTTAGCTCAGATCGCCAAGAAGTCACAGATTCCAGTTATCGCAGATATTCACTTTCAGCCTAAGTACATCTTTGCTGCCATTGATGCAGGGTGTGCTGCAGTTCGAGTTAATCCCGGAAATATTAAGCAGTTTGATGACAAGGTTAAAGAGGTTGCAAAGGCTGCAGGTGATGCCGGCATTCCAATCCGTATCGGTGTAAACGCTGGTTCGCTAGATCCACGGTTGTTAGCAAAGTACGGCAAGGCAACACCTGAGGCACTTGCAGAATCTGCTTTATGGGAAGCATCTTTGTTCGAAGAGCATGGTTTCTCAGATATTAAAATTTCAGTCAAGCACCACGATCCAGTAACAATGGTAAACGCTTATCGAATCCTTGCCGCAAAGTGTGATTACCCATTGCACTTAGGTGTTACTGAAGCTGGACCGATCTTCCAAGGAACAATCAAATCTGCAACAGCCTTTGCGATTTTGTTGGCCGAAGGTATTGGCGACACAATCCGAGTCTCACTTTCTGCACCACCAGTTGAAGAGGTCAAGGTTGGAATTTCAATTTTGGAATCACTTAATTTGCGTCAACGTAAATTAGAGATCGTTTCCTGTCCTTCATGCGGCCGCGCTCAGGTAGATGTTTACACCTTAGCTGAAAAGGTTCAGGCGGGATTAGAGGGAATGACAGTTCCGCTACGTGTAGCTGTGATGGGCTGTGTAGTAAATGGACCAGGCGAGGCACGTGAAGCAGATCTTGGTGTTGCATCAGGAAATGGCAAGGGACAGATCTTTGTTAAGGGCGAGGTCATCAAGACTGTGCCTGAGGCTCAAATCGTTGAAACTCTTATCGAAGAAGCGATGCGTTTAGCTGAAGAAATGGAAGCCGCCGGAGTTGCTTCAGGGCAACCTTCAGTTGATGTTCGATAGGCTTTCCATATGTTGAAAATGTCTACGCTATTTTTGCGTACTCTTCGCGACGACCCAGCAGATGCTGAGGTTGCAAGCCACAAACTCTTGGTCCGTGCAGGATATGTCCGCAGAATTGCTGCAGGTATTTACTCATGGCTTCCATTAGGCGTGATCACACTTCGCAATGTTGAGCGTGTGATCCGTGAAGAGATGGACAATGCAGGTTTCCAAGAGGTGAACTTTCCAGCACTTCTTCCTCGCGAAGCCTACGAAACAACTAATCGTTGGGAAGAGTACGGGCCATCATTATTTCGCTTGCAGGATCGCAAAGGTGGCGATTACCTACTAGGGCCAACTCATGAAGAGATGTTTACCCTGATGGTTAAGGGCGAGTACTCCTCCTATAAAGATCTTCCACTGAGCATTTATCAAATCCAAACAAAGTTCCGTGATGAAGCACGACCACGTAGCGGAATCATTCGTGGACGAGAGTTTGTCATGAAGGATTCATACTCCTTTGATATTGATGATGCGGGTTTAGAACTTTCATACCAAAAGCACCGCGATGCTTATGTGAAAACCTTTGATCGCCTGGGGATGAAGTACAACATCGTTAAAGCGGTATCTGGAGCCATGGGTGGATCCAAATCCGAAGAGTTTTTAGCACCATGCACAACAGGTGAAGATACCTACGTCCTATGCCCTCAATGTGGATTTGCTGCAAATGTAGAAGCAATGGTGACAAAGGTAGATCCACAAGATCCTTCAGCTGTTCCAGCTATTGAAGCCTTTGATTCACCTAACACACCAACTATCGATACCTTAGTTGAACTTCTCAACTCAAAGTTCGGTGGGGGATTTACCGGTGCCCACACATTGAAGAATGTAATGTTGATGGCAGATAACAAAGCTGTCTGCGTCTTAGTGCCCGGTGATCGCGAGGTTGATCTCAAGCGATTCCAAGAAAACATTGGTGGCATTCATGATCTACGCGTCTTTGAAGATGCAGATTTTGCAAAGTTCCCAGATCTTGTAAAGGGTTACATCGGACCTCAAGATGCAAAGAAATCTGGAATCACTGTGTATGCAGATCCACGCATCGCACCGGGAAGTTCATGGGTAACTGGTGCAAATCAAAAGGATCGTCACGCTCGCAACGTTGTTAATGGTCGTGATTTCACACCTGATGCATATGTTGAGGCAGCTGAGGTTCGTGCCGGTGATGCTTGTCCAGAGTGCTCAACACCAGTAGTAATTGATCGTGCAATTGAGATCGGGCACATCTTCCAACTCGGACGTAAATATGCGCAGGCCCTCAACCTGACTGTGTTGGATCACAACGGAAAATCTCAAATTGTCACTATGGGTTCCTATGGAATTGGTGTGACACGTGCAGTTGCAGCCATTGCAGAACAGACACATGATGAGATTGGTCTTAATTGGCCGGTAGAGCTTGCTCCAGCAAAGGTACATATCGTTGCTGCAGGTAAGGAGGATCTCCTGTTTGTTACAGCGCTAGAGCTAGGCACCCAGCTAGAGGCGCAAGGTATTTCAGTAATGCTTGATGATCGCCGTGATGCAAGCCCTGGAGTTAAGTTCAAGGATGCTGAGTTAATTGGTAACCCAATTATTGTTGTAGTTGGCAAGGCACTTGCTGAAGGCAATGTTGAGGTTCGAGTCCGCAAGAGTGGAGATAAGAAGGAAGTAGCTCTTTCTTCTGCCGTTGCTGCGATCGCAGAACTCCTGAAGTAATTGTGTTTTTCGAACTCACACTAGCTACTGGATTATTTCTTCTCGCTGCATCTTTTTTTGCAGGGTTTGTAGATTCAATCGCAGGCGGTGGGGGATTGATCCAACTTCCGGCTTTATTAATTGGTTTGCCTAAATCTGGAACCGCTGAAGTTCTGGGCACAAACAAGTTATCTGCAGTCTTTGGAACAACAACTGCGGCAGCCTTGTATCGAAAGCAGATTAAACCTGATCCAAAGGTCTTACTTGGAATGGGTATACCTGCATTCTCGGGCTCTGCAGGTGGCGCTGTTTTAGCCTCCAAAATTCCAACAAGCAGTATGCGCCCGATGGTTCTGGTGCTTTTAATTGTTGTTGCGATTTACACCTGGTTTAAGCCAGATCTCGGGAAGTTGGAAAATCTTCGACATCTGCCAAAGCGTCGTATCCAAATTGCGGCAATAGCTGGAGCGCTGATTGGTTTTTACGATGGAATTTTTGGTCCTGGCACCGGATCATTCTTGATGCTTATTTTGGTTGTGTCGCTGGGGTACGCCTTCATTACCGCTAGCGCGATCGCAAAGGTAGTCAATGTGGCCACAAATGTAGGTGCGATCATGATCTTTGGGCTCAATGGCGCTGTCATTTGGCAGATAGGAATCATCATGGGCGTTGCCAATATCTCAGGGGCGATTATCGGTTCACGACTTGCGATTAAGGGTGGATCTGAATTAGTGCGTAAAGTTTTCCTCTTTGTCACGATCGCACTGATCTTCAAGGTAGGAATTGAAACCTTTTAAATTTGTAGGTTACAATTACGCCACAACTTAATAGAAAGAAGAGATAGATGGCCCTTAAAGATTCAATCGCCGACTTAATCCGACCTGCTGTAGAAGATGCAGGCTTCTTTCTAGAAGATGTCTTTACAAGCAATCCTGGAAACCACCGAATTGTTACCTGCATGGTTGATGGGCTAAAGCCTTTAAGCCTGGATGAGGTCACAGTTGTGAGCCGCGAAATCTCTGCAATTTTAGATGATTCACCGCTACTGACAGAGGCTTTTACATTAGAGGTGACATCTCCAGGTATTGAACGGCCATTAACTTTGCCTCGCCACTGGACCAAGAACTTAACCAGAATTGTGAAAGTTACATTAAAAGATGACTCAGAGGTTTCAGGCCGTTTAACAGAGTTTGATGATGTTAAAGCGGTGTTAATCGAAAACATTAAGGGTCGAATGAAGACCCATGAAGTTGAGTTTGCAAATATCAAGAAGGCTCATGTCGAGATCGAATTTAATCGTAAGGATGAGATCTAATGCATGTAGAGATGTCGGCACTTGCCGCCCTAACAACTGAAAAAGATATCCCCCTTGAAGAGTTGATCTATGCAATTGAAATTGCAGTGCTGGGTGCCTACAACCAGACAGACACCGCTAAACGTCATGCACGAGCACATTTAGATCGTGAAACGGGCGAGATTCAAATACTTATTCCAATCTTTGGTGAAGATGGCACTCGTACTGGCGAAGAAGTCGATTCGCCAGATGGATTCTCACGTGTGGCTACATCAACTGCTCGACAGATCATCAAGATGAAGATGCGCGAAACAAATGATGCTGAAATCGTTGGCGAGTTCACCGCATCTGTCGGTGATGTCATCTCTGGTGTAGTCCAGCAAGGACGTGACCCAAAGATGATTAATGTGAACTTAGGACGAATCGAAGGTCGCATTCCACCTCAAGAGCAAGTACCTGGTGAGGTGTACAACCACGGTGATCGAATTAAGTGTTTTGTTGTCGAGGTGAAGCAAGGTCTTAAAGGTCCAGAGATCATGTTGTCTCGCTCTCACCCAGCACTTGTTAAGCAGCTTTTTGCCTTTGAGGTTCCAGAGATTAATGATCGAATTGTGGAAATCATGGCGGTTGCCCGCGAAGCTGGTCACCGTACAAAGCTTGCAGTTAAAACACATCGAGCAGGTGTTAGTCCAAAGGGTTCATTGATCGGTCCTATGGGTTCACGTGCACGTGCGGTTATGGATGAGCTACATGGTGAAAAGATTGACATCGTTGATTGGTCTGAAGATCCAGCTGAGTTTGTAGCAGCCGCCCTTGCACCCGCAAAGGTAAGCAAGGTGGAAATTACAGATCTTGCTTCCCGCAGCGCAAAGGTGACGGTTCCTGATTATCAGCTCTCCTTGGCAATTGGTAAGGATGGGCAAAATGCTCGCCTTGCAGCACGTTTAACTGGATGGCGTATTGATATCCATCCAGATACCGTTGAAAGCGCGCCTGCAGACTCGTCATTATGAGAAGTAAGCATGGCTCAGATACCATTAAGCCGTTGGATTTAACCCTTCCTGTTCGCAGCTGTATCAGCTGCCGCAAGAGGGCAAATCCATCAGCATTAATTCGAGTGGTCTTGGTAGATGGAAAAGTAATTCCAGATATCAAGGGTGGCGCGGCAGGTCGCGGCGCTTGGCTACACAAGGAATGTGCAGAAGTTGCGATAGCTCGGAACGCTTTTCGTTTTGCTTTCAAACAAGACGCAGCGGTCGATGTATCAGAACTTCTGAAGTTTCTAGAAGATCAATCGGATTAATTCAGGCAGTACCTAATATCAAACGAATGGATATGAAAGTTATGAAACTCAAATGAGCTCGTTAGAACTATGAGGTCGTTCAACTAAGGCT
>JACCEA011833822.1_pt1 | contig 10511 bp, 9 predicted proteins | sample 7449851 | NCBI WGS metagenome assembly JACCEA01 (sample SAMN15323453, study PRJNA562643) | freshwater metagenome | isolation source: river surface water | place: USA:Blue River Watershed | collected 2017-08-18 | reverse complement strand
TTTCAGCAGGTAAATTTCCTTCGAGGTAAATTTTTATACTTACTCGGTTTTTAAATTGTTCCTTGTTTTCTAGAAATGCGACTGTTCCATCTGTCAACGAATAACGTTGATCTTCTGTCATGTCAATACGTGTGTACAAAAACGAACTGATGATGTTGATTAAAATCAATGCAACAACAACAATTCCTAGAAAAGTCCAATTGAATAAGCCTTTGGTGATTTTTTTCTTTTCTGACATGCGTTACTTTTTTAAGGTTTTGATCACTGTCAAAGCAGCAAAAATGAACAATCCAATAATCGAAATGAAATATACAATGTCACTTGTATCAACAACACCTTTCATAATCGAATCATAGTGATAGGATAAACTAACGTATTGAATTACTGAGTCGAAATTTCCAAGAAGTACAAAGCTTCCAAGTAGCGTGAATCCTGAATAAAACAAGAAACATAAAAATACGCCAATGATAAAAGCAACAATTTGATTGTTTGTTAGGGAAGAGGCGAATAACCCGATAGAAACGAAAACAGACCCAAGTAAAATCAATCCAATGTAAGAGGTAATTGTTGCACCGTCATCCATAATACCAACTGGACTTCCCAAGTAATGCATGGAAATGTAGTAAACAATTGTTGGAATCAAAGAGAAAATAACCAATGTGACTCCAGCAAAATATTTTGCTAAGACAATGTTCAGATCCGAAATTGGTCGTGTAAAAAGTAATTCAATCGTCCCTGTTCTACGTTCCTCTGCAATCATACGCATCGTAATTGCTGGAATTAAAATGAGCAAGATGAAAGGTGCGATATCAAAAAATGGAATAAGGTTCGATTCTGTTCCTTCCAACAAATTGGCATACAAGTATTTGTTATTTGGCATTACCCAATGCAAAAGACCCGAAGCAATCAAAAATATTAGGATGAAAATGTACCCAATAATTGAGGTTAGGAAACTTTTTATTTCTTTGAAATAAAGTGCTCTCATTCGATGTATTTAGTTAATGTCCCCAAAATTAAGATTTCCTTTTGAAACATCAATAGGGATTTAGTTTATAGCGACAATTATTGATTAAAAGGGAATTGTTTATAACCTTCTTTACAATTCAGAATTTTGAGTTTATCTCAAAAGGAGAAGAAAATCAAAAAAGTCCCGTCCAAAAATTGAACGAGACTTTTCAGAATTAATTTATGAAATATATTAGTTACGCTAACTTCACATTCACAGCATTCAATCCTTTTCTTCCTTCTTCAAGTTCGAATTCAACTTCGTCGTTTTCTTTTACCTTGTCAACAAGACCTGAAACGTGTACAAAGTACTCTTTACTTGACTCAGACTCGATAATGAAACCGAATCCTTTCGTTTCATTGAAGAATTTTACAACTCCTTTACTCATTATTACTAGTATTAATTTTTGTTAAAGATATACTTATAATTTAATTAGCGCGATTTTTTTTGAAATTTCTGAAATAGAATTCATTAAGACACTTTGGGAGAAAGAAGCATTAAGCTTTTAAATCAAAACCATTGAAGTGTTCTGACACACTCCAAGCTTGAGGTTTTTCAGCAAACCACGGTTTTATCTTCGGCCAAATTTCACCGAAAGTTTCAGAAGTTCTGTAATTTTCCAAATCACTTTCATCTTCCCAATGACTATAAGTCATTACGATAGTTGGGTCATTGATGTCTCGAAGCAATTTCATCCCCAAACAACCTGGAAAGCCGTTTACTTTGTGTTTAACGGTTTCAAAGAATTCTAAAAAACCATCAATTTTGTCCGCTTGAAAGTGAAGTTTTACGATGCGAATAATCATTAAAATAGGGAATGAAGGGTTTCTCTTGATCCACGAGGTGTGAATTCAATGCGGATAACATCACCAATTCGAACACCGAATAAACGCTCAGCACCTCCATTGCTCAAATTTGCGCCACGGTTGATAGCGATTTCCAATAAGCCATTGTTGTTGAAAATGGCAACTTTTTCACCATTTGGAACAGAATTATAAGTGGCAGAAATTTCGTCGATGTGATAATCTTTGTTACGATAGAAAATGGTAAAAGGTGTGTCCTTACCAAAACGTTCAAATAAACTTTCGTGAACGTTTGTAATTAAATTACCATAATTATCAATGTGTTGAACAGATCCTTTGATGAGATTCGTTTCAATAACAGGATTGATGGCAAAAGCCTTTTTGAATGAAGTAAAAGGTGACGCAAAGGTATCAATCGATTCGCCATTTAAAATACGACACGCGGCAGGGACTAACATATTTTTCGTTGGAAACTTAAACAAATCCATGCGCGATAAAACGTCATCAATTCGATAGAAACCTTCGTGGTCTTGGTCTTTTAAAAATGCACCGAAAAAACCGTTGTCATTCGAAATGAAATAATGTCCTTTTAACTTCATAATCGATGGAAATGAGCCTTCAGATCCTGAAAAGTTAACCATCGGCTCACTGTCAACACCAATAACGTGGACTGTTCCTTCAGGAAATTCTTCAAAACACGATGAAACATAAAAGGCAGCTTCCGCAATATCAAAGGGTTTAACCGTATGCGAAACATCAACAATGTGTGCGGAAGGACAATGGCGATAAATTGCGCCTTTGATCGCTGCGACGTAATGATCGCGAACTCCCATATCTGTTGTTAATGTAATTATTTGCATAAGCTTCGATTCTGGCGTATTTCGTCCCGAATAATTTTCTAATTTTGAAGCAAAAATAAGGTAAATTGACCGATTTTTAATGAAACAAACCACAAATTAGTTAGATTGCAAGAGAAAATAATAGAAATCAAAGGGATTAATCCCGTCGAACTGTTTGGTGTGAATAATGCAAATTTGAAACACATCAAAAGTTTCTTCCCGAAATTAAAAGTAGTAGCACGTGGAAATGTGTTGACCATCGCTGGGGATGAGGAAGTAATGGATGAGTTTGAACGCAAGTTTGAATTGATTGTTCAACATTACCACAAATTCAATGCGGTGACTGAAAATAACATCGATAATTTGATGATGGAAGATGGTTCCAAAATGATTTCTCTTGACGATGGGTCGGAAACGATTGTTCATGGTAATGGTGGTACAAAAATCAAAGCAAGAACCCTAAATCAAAAGAAACTTGTTCAGTCGATTAAAGCACACGACATGGTGTTTGCGGTTGGACCTGCTGGAACTGGAAAAACGTATACGGCTGTTGCGATGGCAGTTCGTGCATTGAAAGCGAAGGAAGTAAAACGAATTGTCTTAACTCGTCCAGCTGTTGAAGCAGGGGAGAATCTAGGTTTCTTACCGGGTGATTTGAAGGAGAAATTAGATCCTTATTTAATGCCTTTGTACGATGCCTTGCGCGATATGATTCCACCTGAAAAATTGGCTGACATGTTGGAATTCGGTATCATTGAAATTGCACCTTTGGCATTCATGCGAGGAAGAACGTTGGACAAAGCATTTGTAATTCTGGATGAAGCGCAAAATACAACTTCAATGCAAATGAAAATGTTCTTGACCCGAATGGGGATGACAGCTAAATTTGTCATAACCGGTGATATGTCTCAGGTCGATTTACCGCATAAACAACGTTCTGGTTTAGCATACGCTTTAGATGTTTTAAAGGAAGTAGAAGGAATCGACATTGTGCGTTTGGGACAAAACGATGTTATTCGTCACAGCCTCGTGAAGCGTATCATTGAGGCATTTGATGTTGTTGAAGCAGCTGAAAAACAAGCGAAATACGAAAAAGAACAAAAAGCAAAAAATCAAGATTAATCCTGTTGGATTTATTCGAATAAATAGATTAAAACAAGCATAACATGAGCAACGCAATTATTAAAACAGATTTTAATTTCCCAGGCCAAAAAGCGGTATACAAAGGAAAAGTACGTGATGTTTATACCTTAGAGAATGATATTCTTGTAATGGTGGCTTCCGATCGTATTTCTGCTTTTGATCACATCTTGCCAAAAGGAATTCCTCACAAAGGACAAGTTTTAAATCAAGTTGCGACCATGTTTTTAAATGCAACAAAAGATATTGTACCGAATTGGTTGATTGGTACGCCAGATCCTGCAGTTGCAGTTGGTTATGCGTGCGAGCCAGTGCGCGTTGAAATGGTCATTCGTGGTTATTTAGCGGGTCACTCAGCACGTGAATATAAATTAGGAAAACGCGAATTATGCGGCGTTGCTCTGCCAGAAGGTATGAAAGAGAACGATAAATTTCCTGAGCCAATCATCACGCCTGCTTCTAAAGCCGAAGAAGGACACGATGAAGACATTTCACGTGAAGAAATCATTGCTCAAAATATTGTTCCAGAAGCAATTTATGTCCAAATGGAAAACTACACACGCGCACTTTTTCAGCGTGGAACTGAAATGGCTGCAGAGCGTGGATTAATCTTGGTGGATACAAAATATGAATTTGGAATCCGAAACGGAGAAGTGGTGTTGATTGATGAAATTCACACGCCAGACTCATCGCGTTATTTCTATGCTGAAGGATACCAAGAACGTCAAGATAAGAACGAGCCTCAAAAGCAATTGTCGAAAGAATTCGTGCGTCAATGGTTAATTGAAAATAATTTTCAAGGTTTGGACGGACAAACAATGCCCGTAATGCCAGATGAATTTGTTCAAACAGTGACAGATCGCTATATCGAATTGTACGAACGAATTACAGGAAATGCCTTTGAAAAAGCAGATACTTCTAATATTGAAGGACGCATTCAAGCCAATGTTGAAGCTTTCTTGAAAACGCTTTAATTTTCCATGAAAAAGACCTTGGTTGTTGGGGCTAGTTTGAATCCTGATCGTTATTCGTTTAAAGCAATTAATGCCTTGAGAAATGCTGGTCACCCTGTTGTTGCCTTCGGTTTAAAAGAAGGCGAAGTTGCAGATGTTGCCATTCAGAAAGAATGGGATTTTGATTCCGATATTGACACTGTGACAATGTATGTTAATCCGCAACGACAAGTTGAGCTTTATGACAAAATTATTGCGCTTCATCCTAAACGGGTAATTTTCAATCCAGGGACTGAAAATGCAGATTTCGCAGCACTTTTAGCTTCGAAAAAAATCGAAACAGAGGAAGCTTGTACCTTGGTTTTGCTTTCAATTGGTGAATATTGAACGAAATCATTGCTTGCTTTTTATGAAATTTTGGATTTTCAATAAGTAGTTTTATTGTTTTTCTTTTCCGTATCAACGAGGCAATGCGTATTTTTGCCCGTAAAATTAGACGGACAAATTATGGATAAATTCCTACGCGCATTTTTTTCGGTTGGAGCAATGACTTTGGGCTTGCTAGCATTTCTTGTTGCTATAGGTTGGGCAACATTTTTAGAATCAATGTATGATACTCAAACAGCTAAAATTATTGTTTACAATGCTGGCTGGTTTGAATTGTTGCTGTTCTATTTGGGGATCAACTTAATCGCGAATATTTTTAGATACAAAATGTATCAACGTGAAAAAATCGCGATGTTCATGTTTCACCTTTCGTTTATTGTGATTTTAATTGGTGCTGGAGTAACACGCTATTTTAGTTTTGAAGGCTTAATGTTAATCCGAGAAGGGGAGAAAAGTAATTTCATTTATTCTTCTGAGCCGTATGTCTGGATGAAAATCAATGATGGAAAATTGCAATATACGTTCAGTGAAAAACACTACATGTCAACAGAGACAGATAACTACTTTGAAATTCCAGTTGAGTTCCCAAATCACAAAACGCCTATTAACATTGAATATGTTCGTTTTGACAAAAAAATGGTTGATTCATTAGTGATTGATAAAAAGTTCAATACTGTTGCGCTTGAAATTGTTACCGATGGAATGCAATCCAATTATGTAGCGCAAGGTGGTTTTTTAATGGCGGGTGATTTGGCTATTTCATTCGAGAAAAAAGATGCGATGCCAGGTGTTCATTTATTCCGTAAAGGAAATAAAATCATGGTAAAATCAGCCGTTCCAATGCGCTATTTGCCGATGGCAGAAATGCAAAAAGCACGTCAGTCTGGACAACAAGTTTCAGATTCCTTGTTTGTTGAAATTCCAGCGGATACATTAGTTCCTTTCCAAACAACAACTTTATATCAAATCGGAAATCAGCAAATCGTGTTCAAAAGTGTCGTGCAACATGCGAAGAAAATGTTATTGCCTTCTGGAAATAAAAATGTTGGTTCAGACTATTTGACCTTGAAAATCACCGATGGTAATCAATCGAAAATTGTGCAATTGGAAGGTGGTTTAGGTTCAATTCCAACACATGAGGTTTTTAGCTTTGGTGGGTTAACGTATGAAATGGAATACGGTCCAATGAAAATTGAACTACCATTTTATGTAGCTTGTCGCGACTTCCAATTGGAACGCTATCCTGGATCTTCTGCAGCGAGTTCATTTGCAAGTGATGTAACAGTAATCGATGAGAAAAACAATCATACACACGATCAACATATTTTCATGAACAATGTGATGGATTATGGTGGTTATCGTTTCTTCCAATCAAGCTATGATCAAGACGAAAAAGGTACGCGTTTGAGTGTAAACCACGATTGGTGGGGAACAAATATTACATACATTGGGTATTTATTAATGTCAATTGGAATGGTAATGTCGCTTTTTGCACGAATTGGACGCTTCAAAGAATTGAACGGATTATTGAAAAAATCACGTGAAAAACGCAAGAATTTGTTAGGTCTGTTAGTACTAGCTTTTACGCTTGGATTTGGAACAATTGGTTCAGCACAAGAGCATAATCATGCAGATCATCAGCAAAAAGCTGCGGCTCCAGCAAAAGTGATTTACAGGGTTATTTCAAAAGAGCATTCAGATGAATTAGCAAGTTTGTTGGTACAAGATTTTCAAGGAAGAATCATTCCAATTCACACTTTATGTGATCAGTTATTGCGAAAGATTTCTCGTTCGAATAAGTACAAAGAATACAATGCCGTGCAAACAATCATGAGTATGCACATGTATCCAAGCTACTGGATGGATCAAAAGGTTATTCAAATTCCAGCTGTTGTTCGAGGTGAATTGAATGTTGGTGAATATGCATCATTTAAAGAATTAGCAGATTTAAATGGTGAATTCAAATTGATGAAAAAATACAACGAAGCTCACCAGCGTTTAGACAAACAGCGCGATGAGTTTGATAAAAAATTGATAAAGGTTGTAGAGAAATTTGAGGTGGTTCAAGCCATTTTTAGTTGGCAATACATGAAAATCCTTCCTGTTGCAAAGGATAAAACGAAAACGTGGTATGTTCCAATGTCTCAGGAAGTAATGCAATTGGATTCTAATTCTTCCATGTTGGCTTTACGCTATATTGCAGGTTTAGATGAAGCTGCAAAATTGAACAAGTTTGGGGTTGTGGATGATTTATTGGTTGAATTGAAAAAGTTCCAACGCAATGAGGCAGGTGATATTTGTCCTTCAGAAACAAAAGTGAAGGTGGAAATCAGTTACAACAAAATGGGAATTTTCAAAAATTCAATGTACAGTTATTCATTGTTTGGATTTGTCTTATTGATCATTTTCTTTGCACGTATTTTCACGAAACCAACGGTTGGAACAGAAAAATTCTTTAAACGAATCGGACGTATTTTTGTCGGATTGTTAGTTGTGATATTCGTTTACCACGGAACAGGTTTAGGATTTAGATGGTACATTTCAGGTCATGCTCCTTGGAGTAACGGGTATGAGGCGGTTGTCTTTATTGCTTGGGCTGCAATGATTGCTGGTTTTGTTTTCGCAAAGAAGAATCCAGTTGTGATAGCGGCTGCTGCTTTGTTTGCGTTCTTTTTAATTTTTGTATCTGAAATGAATTTATTGGATCCAGAAATCACTCCTCTGCAACCTGTTTTAAAATCATATTGGTTAATGATTCATGTGGCTATAATTACGGGTAGCTATGCACCTCTCGGTTTGAGTGCTTTGCTTGGACTGATTAATTTGATATTATACATTTCGAGAGGTACTAAAAGAAATGAAATTGTAACCTTGAATATCAATGAAATAACATATGTGTCAGAAATGGCAATGACGATTGGTTTGTTTATGTTAACCATTGGAACCTTCCTTGGTGGTGTTTGGGCGAATGAATCGTGGGGTAGATATTGGGGCTGGGACGCGAAAGAAACATGGGCCTTGGTATCTGTTTTAGTGTATGCGATAATTTTACACTTGCGATACATTCCAGGTTTGAAAAGTAAATTCACATTCAATATGGTGAGTTTATGGGGCTTCTCCTCAATTTTGTTTACATTCTTTGGAGTGAATTTCGTATTGGGAGGATTACATTCATATGCACAAGGAGATAGCATTTTGAAATTCCCAGAATGGTTGGTATTTATAATTTTAGGATTCGCAGCTTTTTCAGCGGTGGCAGTCTTTGTCAATTATCAATACAACAAAAGAATGAAAGCTGAATTGGAACGGGAATTTTAAACGTCTAAAAAGAGAAAAGATGAAACTAGATATTTTAGCGTTTGCGGCACATCCAGATGATATTGAGTTATCAGCAGCTGGGACGTTGATGAAACACATTGCAGAAGGTAAAACTGTTGGTATTGTTGATTTGACGCAAGGTGAATTGGGCTCACGTGGTACAATTGAAACGCGTTATCAAGAAGCTGAATTGGCTTCAAAGATTTTGGGAATTTCCGCACGCGTTAATTTGAAAATGGAAGATGGATTTTTTACTGATTCTGAAGAAAACAAACGCTTGATTATCGAACAAATTCGTCGTTTTCAACCAAGAATTGTATTGGCGAATGCCATTGAAGACAGACATCCAGACCACGCACGTGCAGCTAAACTGGTTTCAGATGCTTGTTTTTTAGCAGGCCTGAGAAAAATTGAAACAAGCTGGGATGGAGAGTCGCAAAGTGCACATCGCCCAAAAGCAGTTTACCATTACATTCAAGATCATTATTTGAAAGCTGATTTTTGTGTCGATGTTACAGCTTTTGTAGATCGAAAGATAGAAGCAATAAAAGCATATAAAACACAATTCTACGATCCGAATTCGAAAGAGCCTGTAACTCCAATTTCTGGTGAAGAATTTTTCGATTTCATTAAAGGTAGAATGATGCAATACGGTCGACCAATTGGAGCAAAATATGCGGAAGGATTTACCGTTGAACGTGAATTGGGAATTAATTCCTTTGACGACCTAATTTAATTGAACCACTCAGACAACTTTTTGTTGTAAATGATAGTCATAGTAGTGACTACAAATGAATTATTTGATGAAAACAATTTTTTTAGCAATTACCCTTTTAGTTGGAACATATACATTTGCTCAATGTGATGGAAGTGAACCTCAAATTAATTTAGGAAACGATACCGTAATTTGTTTAGGTCAAAGTTTGACATTGAATGCACCGTCTGGATTTGATTATTACTTATGGTCGAATGGTTCTATGGTCAATAATATTACTGTAAATGCGGCTGGTACATATTCTGTAGCAGGAAGTATTGTGGGATCGAATCTTATATTAAATGGAAATTTTCAAGGCGGAACAACAGCTGCGGCGAATAATTTTACATCGTCTTACATTCCTGGGACGGGTGGTTCTTGGGGACTTCTTTCGAATCCTGGGCAATATGCTATTTCTACTTCTCCAAATTTAGTTCATTCGAATTTTTCGGTTTGTGGAGATCATACAACCGGAACAGGTAATATGCTTATTGCAAATGGATCGTCTACAGCAAATACAATTGTTTGGTCGCAAACAGTGAATGTGACTCCTGGATCTGATTATGTGTTTTCATTTTGGCAAGCCAATGCCTTGAATGCAGTTGAGGTTTCTAATCTTCAGTTGTACATTAACAATGTGCCAATTTCCGGAATCATACCTACATCTACAACAGCTTGTACTTGGTTGGAAAATACAGGATTCTGGAATTCGGGAACGTCTTCAACGGCTGTGCTTTCGATTGTTAATCAAAGTATTTTGTCTTCTGGAAACGATTTTTCGATTGATGATATTTTCTTTGCTCCCATTTGTACAGTTACTGATTCTATTAATGTTCAAGTTGAACAAGTCATAATTGATGCTGGACCAGATTTAACATATTGCGAAAATGAAACAGGATTAATAACTGCTACTTCAAATGTTCCAATTGCAACTTGGTCATGGGGTTCTGGTCAAACAGTTCCTACGGTTGTACCAGATATTTCGGGCTTATATCAAGTTGTTGCAACAAGTCAAAATGGATGTGTTGGAATGGATGGAGCTCAAGTGACAATAATTCCAGTTGATTGGACGATAAGTCAAGTTTTATCTGGTCCAACTGATTGTGGCGCGAATAACGGATATGTTTCTGCAATTACATCAGGAACATTTAATGACCCAGCTAATTATACGTGGTCTGGTCCTGGTGCAGCTAATCCAAATCAAATCAATGCCTCAGTGTGGACGAATTTGCCAATTGGTTGGTATTACCTTGAAGTTGAATCTGCTGGATGTTTCCAATATGATTCAGTTGAAATTATACCTAATAATCC
>JACCEA012349259.1_pt1 | contig 10515 bp, 4 predicted proteins | sample 7449851 | NCBI WGS metagenome assembly JACCEA01 (sample SAMN15323453, study PRJNA562643) | freshwater metagenome | isolation source: river surface water | place: USA:Blue River Watershed | collected 2017-08-18 | reverse complement strand
GCGAAGGAAGTTGGCGGCAAACTCCATCCCCTTGACGGACTCATCCCAGCCAGCCTGCAGCCTCTCGGTACTGATCGTGTGTACCGTGAAGAATCGCGATTGATTGGTGACAAAAGCGACCAGGCAACGCAGGAAAACGCCCAGTTCGAGGTCCATGCCGTTATCAGCGCACTTGGATTGAAACAACTGAAAGGTCTTCAGCGCCCCACGCCACTTGGCGGTGATCTGCGCCAGGGCCAGGTCCGAGCTTCTCAGCTTGGCCCCCAGGGAATTCACGCGCACGAAGATTTCCGTGACCTCGTCGTAGGAGAGCGTGCGCTCGAGCACGTCCATGCGGTATACGTATTTCTTGATTCCGCGAAGGCGCGCCAGCCTCTGGCTATACTTGTCGAAGCGAGGGTCGCTGAAATCCTTGATGCCAGCGCGTGTCAGGAAGGCGGCGTCATTCTGGGCCTTGAAGACATCGGTGACCCTTACCCACTGGGGGAGCTGCTCCAGTTTCCGGGTGGCGACCACGAAAGTCTTCTTGTCGAAGCGCTGCTGGAGTTCGTCTTCAGATGAATCCGCCTCATCCGAGATGGCATCGCGATCGTTATCTTCCTCGTCGTCATCCTGGTCATCGTCTTCGTCGATGTCGGTCGCCCCGGTGAGCTGATCCGGGTGGTCGAGGTTGAAGAGGATATCGATGGGCCTTTTACGTCCGCGGACTGAAACCGGTTCGCCACGGATGACCGAGGATAGGGACGTGAGACGCTGCTGCCCATCGAGCAGAAGCCGGGTGCTCTTGTAGGGGTTGCTTTGTTGTTTTACCGAAAAATCCTGAAGCGGCACTTCTTCATCCGTCTCCCAGAGAAGTATGGCCCCTGAGGGGTAGCCCCGATACAGCGAGTCGAGCAGGTCCCTGACCCGGGTGGACCGCCAGACGTAGCGGCGCTGCATCTCGGGGAGGCGCAGTTCGCCGCGTTCAATCATGCTGACCAGTTCTTCGACCGTTGCTTCGGATTTAGCCATGGGGACGTGAGGCGGATCCTATACGAAACCGACAGTGCGGCAACTGGTCTTTGCCTGACGTTCAATAATACTTTGATTGATGTCGATTACACAAGATAGCAAAAGATTGTAACTAGGGCCTGCCGGGGAGTATTACCTAGCAATCAACCCTTATGCCCTTATCCGATTTAGTCAGCGTCCTTGGCCAGCCCCGCCCGTTCCAGCTTCCCGGTATCTGCCCTCAAACGCTTGCTGGAAATCTCTGGCTTGGCAGGGATCCGCAAGGGCAACCTTTGCAGATTTGCGCTTTTGAAGCGCCGACTCCGCTCACTGACGGGAGGCTTGAGAAGGCTTGGGAGGCCAGACGCGCAGGGACGGCGGCCTTCGTGCTCATCGCAGCTGTCTCCGAAGACACCATCGACCTGGCCGGCCCCGTGACCCGCCAGGGGACGTTGCCCATCGCCCGTGGAATCAAGTTCAGCGATGCGGCGCGCATCCTGAAGATCGCAAAAGAAAGCCCGGATTGCTTCAGCGCCTCGCGTTTTCTTCAGCTTGCCTTGGGCTCAACTCTGACGCGGCTGCCCGGCGTGAACAACAGCGGTCTTTTTGCCGACCATGTGCTCGATGAGGTCCTCAATGAACCATCCTCTTCATACCATAAGGAGTGCAAAGAGGCTGCATCGAAGGCTCTCACGCTTCTTGCCAAATCTCCGAGGGAGATCATCCAGGGCTTGGGTTACAAGGTGACGTCGAATGACTCGCGGACGGACATATTGCTCGATGCTGATAATCGCGAGATGGCTCTGGCGGTACTTCTGCATGAAAACGAGTCGCCGGACAGCGCCTCGGCGGCTTTCAATAACCAGACTCCGATTACCCATGCGTTGACGCAGGCAGGGAGGCGTAACCTCAAATGGGTGATCACCCTCGCGCCAGACAGGACGATGCGGCTCTATCCTGCGACGCTTAATGTCGGCGTCGGCCGAAGAGGTGCCACGGAGACATTCGTCGAAATCCACGCCGGATTGCTCAAGGAGGAGGGTGCAGGCCTGCTCTGGATGCTGTTCTCTGCAGAAGCGCTCGAGCCAAGGGGCACGGTGGCACGTTTGCTGGATGACTCGGCGCGCTTCTCGGGCTCTCTGGCCAAGGATTTGCGTGAGCGTATCTATGTGGAGGTGATGCCGCGGCTCGCCAAGGGGATCGCCGACGCGCGCCGTCACCCCAATAAGGACGCAGCTTTCTTGCGTGACGCACTGCAGATGGCGACGCACGTACTGTTCCGTTTGCTCTTCATCGCCTATGCGGAGGACAAGGACCTGCTGCCTTACGCATACTCTTCATCCTACCAGAAGAGTTCCCTCAAGGCGATGGCCCAAGAGATCCTTGAAGCCATCCGCAAGGGTGTCGCATTCGGAGAGACGACCAGGCTATGGGATCAGGTGGCGGTCCTGTGTGATTCCATCAGCAAGGGCAACAAGGTGCTGGATGTTCCGGCGTACAATGGGGTGCTTTTCTCGTCCGATAAGGATGACTCACCGCACGGCGCGGCCATCAGCAAGGTCAAGCTCACCGATTCCGTCTTCGGACATGTGTTGGCTGGTCTGCTCCTGACGAAGGGAAAGGAGGGCGAACTTGGCGCCGTAGACTTCCGCTCGCTTGGGGTTCGTGAGTTCGGCACCATTTACGAAGGCTTATTGGAGTCCGAACTTTCGGAAGCCAAGGAAGATATGGCCCTGGTCAAGAAGGACGGCGATCTCGTCTATGTACCGACGAAGGATAAGAAGTCGGCCGCGGTTCTCGAAGGCGAATTTTATCTGCATAATAAGTCCGGGGCCCGCAAATCCTCAGGGGCGTATTTCACGAAGGAATTCGCGGTGGACCACCTGCTGGAACTGGCCTTGGATAAGGCTCTCGATGTGCATCTTGCGAAAGTATCGGGTGCCGCGAAAACGAGCGAGCATGACGCCGCCGACCTCCTGTTTGATTTCCGTGTGGCCGACATTGCCATGGGGTCCGGACATTTCCTGATCTATGCCATCGATCGCATAGAACGCAGGTATCGCGACTTCCTTCTTTCGACTCCGCTTCCTCCTGTCCGTGCACAGCTCAACGAACTCCGACAGGCGGCTAGGGCCGAGCTCGGTGATTCCGCCGGGATGCTCGAAGGACGCCTCGAGGATACCGCCCTCCTGCGCCGCCTCATCGCACGTCGGTGTATCTACGGCGTGGACATGAACCCCATCTCGGTGCAGCTCGCGCAGCTCGCCGTCTGGATCCACACCTTTGTCCCCGGCCTGCCGCTCTCCTTCCTCGAGCATAACTTGATCCAGGGCAACTCGCTCGTCGGCGTCGCCAACCAGAGGGATTTTGAGGACCTGCTCGATGATGCCCGCCTGATCGTCAAGGGCTACCTGGACGACGCGCTCCCGGATATTCGGAAGATGGGTGCGATTGCTGACAAGAACGTCGCAGACGTGAAGGAGATGAAGAAACTTCGAGCTGCTGCCCTAAAGAAGCTCGAGCCCGCGTTCGCTGCGATGGATATCGCCGTCTGGAACAGGGCGTCGGGCAAGACTGCCGGCAAGGATGCCGACGACATCATGGGCCTGCTGCAAGAGCCCGAAAAACTGCTGCGTTCAAACGCGCTGCGTGATGCGAGAAAAGGGCTGGCCCCGATCGGGTGCCGCCATCTGATTGCCTGCTTCCCCGAGGTTTTCCTACGAAAGAACCCAGGCTTCGATGTCCTCCTTGGCAATCCGCCTTGGGAAAAGGTGAAATTTGAGAAGTCCATGTTCTTCGGACGACATATCCCGGGATATTACGGCATGGCTCAGGCAGAGCGCGGTAAGGCAGAGAAGAGCCTTGAGCGGAGCATGCCCAACATGAAGCAGCTCCTGGAAGAGGCGCAGGCAGAGGCGGAGGTTGCCTCGACAGCATTGGGCAATCTTTACTCCGACCAAAAGGGCAATCATCGCTTCGGTGTGTCTGCTGGCGACCCGGACTTGTTCCGGATGTTTGCCTGGAGATTCTGGGAACTCCTATCGCAGGGAGGTCGCATCGGAGTCGTGCTACCGAGGTCCGCATTCTCCGGAGATGGGCTGGTGGAGTGGCGTACTCAGCTGCTCGGGGCCGCCAAGGGCACAGAAGAGAATGCCGCCGAAGTCGTAATCACATCCGTCGTAAACACGGGTGGCTGGGTGTTTGATGACATCCACCAACAGTACACGGTTTCGCTCTGCGCCATCCACAAGAACAGAGGAAAGAACGAGCTCCTGTTGAATGGGCCATTCAACTGCATCGCCGACTTCAACAAGGCCCGCCTGAAGTACGCCCGGTTCCCCGCAGCAGAAGTGCTCAACTGGACCGAATCGGCCAAACTACCCCTTCTCCCATCCGCCAAGGCCCAGGATGCCTTCCGCAAGATCCGGCAGGCGCCGAACATGGTCGGAGAATATGACATCAATGCTCTATGGTGCTGTAGGCCCTATAGCGAGTTACATGCCACTGGGGACAAGGAGTTCTACGATCTCAGCGGCAAGAAGCCCGGAGGCGACCCGATGCCTATCTTCAAAGGTGAATCATTCGACCTCTGGGAGCCAGACCGCGGTCCTGATCGCTACTATGGATGGACGAAGTCCAGACAAGAAACCATCAACGAGCTTTACAGGAAGCGAAAGTCCAGTTTCCGACGAGGCGCCAATTCGCCCTGGTGGGGCGCGGAGGATTCGCTAATCCACGACAAGAAGACCATCGAGTGCCTGCACCCCCGCATCGCTTTTCGCGACATCACCAGGGCAACAGACACGCGTACTACCAGACTCGCGCTACTCCCCCCGGGGGTTGTCAGCGTACACAATGCGCCAGTCCTCGTGTTCCCCAAGGGCTCACAGACAGACGTCGCGTATGTTCTGGGCATACTGTCCTCACGAATCTGCGACTGGTACTCCAGGCGCTGGGTGGAAGTACACCTGACATTCTCTATCTTCAACTGCCTGCCTTGCCCCCGCGTGCCCTCGGCACACCCTCTTTACAAAGAGCTGGTTGCGGCCGCAGGCCGACTCGCCAGTCCGGATAAGCGTTTCGCGAAATGGGCCAAGCCCGTCGGCGTTGATTGCGGGCCTCTTAAGCCGGAGGAGAAGCAGGAACTCGTCGACCGCGTCGATGCCGTTGCCGCGCTGCTCTACGGCCTATCGGAGCAAGAGTTGGAGACAGTCTTTGAGACTTTCCATGAGGGTTGGGATTGGAAGCCCGACCATGCTCGTGTGCTATCAGAATATCGCCGCTTAAAGACGAAACTAAAGATCTGATCACTATTACGATGAGTTACCGTCCTAATTTTATAGACAATACACGTGGTAATAATCTCACGCAGGCCATCACGGGTCACCTGAACGCTTTGCGCGAGAAGAACTCCCCGCCCGAAGAACTTTGCATCGCAACGGCATATTTTCGCCCGCAGGCGATGGATGCGATGCTGGATGTGTTCCGGGAGCTCAAGGGTATTCGGCTCTTGATTGGCGCCGAGCCTCTGCCTGCGGCCCGAGAAGAGGACATGCTTCCCGGCGATGCGGATAGCATGGAGGAATTCACGAAGCAAAAAGCCGCTGAGGCGGCAGAGGAGCTGTTGCGTCGTCTCAAATATGACCGGGATAGGCTTCCCTTCAGCAAAGAGGCCTATCGCAAGGTCGAGCGCTTCGTAGACTTCCTCGAGACGGACATACTGAAGGCCCGTCAGGTTACCAAGGGATTCATGCATGCCAAGGCATACCTGTTCAAGGGGAAGGACGACGAAAAAGGCTTTATCGCGGGTTCGTCGAATCTGACGCCTTCTGGAATGACGAGCAACGCCGAGCTAAACCTAGGGATTTACGAAGGAAAACTACCTGGAAAGGTCGAGGACTGGTTTGAACGGCATTGGGGCGAGGCGGCTGAACTTCCTTTGCTTGAGATCTACAAGTTGCTGCTGAAAGCGTGCCCTCCGTACTACATCTACATCAAGGTCCTCAACGAATTGTATGGCAAGGATGTGCTTGCCGAAGATCAGGATAGCAAGGTGCCGGTCACCGAATTCCAGAGACATGGCGTATGGAGAGCGCGCAAGATCATCGAAGAACTCAACGGCGCGGTAATCGCCGATAGCGTCGGCTTAGGCAAGACATTCACCGCCGGGGCAATCATCGAGCACTACAATCGCGAGAGGAAGCGCGTCCTGATCGTTTGTCCTGCGGCAGTGCGCGATACTACCTGGAGAAAATTCATTTCTGATTACCAGTTGCAGGCCGACATCGTCTCATATGAGCAGTTGGCGCTGGAAGGATTGTTGCGTGTCCCGCCCGATAAGCTCCCTAAGTCGCCTTTCATGCAGCAGGGCGGATCTGGCTTCGGCTTCGGGCAAAATGCCTATGTCAGCAATAGAGCGGGCCTCAAGCAGGACAAGCTGGACCGTCATCCGGACGAGTATGCGCTCGTCGTCATCGACGAAGCTCATAGCTACCGGAATCCGTATACCCCGACGCGGGCCGCGGTCCTGCGTAATCTCCTCTGGGGGCAGCCTAAGCACGTCCTGATGCTGACGGCCACGCCAGTGAATAATTCGCTCTGGGACCTCTTCAATCTTCTACGATTCTTCGTACGGCAGGATGCGCAGTTTGCGTCACGTGGGATCCCGTCCCTTCAGAAGAGGTTCGATGAGGCCATGAGCCAAGACCCCAACAACCTTAATCCTGATGAGCTCTACCCGATCATCGATGCCACGACTGTTAAGCGGACGCGTTCTTTCATCAAGAAGTACTACCCCAATGAAAAGATCAAGGTGCGCCAGCCGGACGGGTCTATACGCCTGATAGACATCGTCTTCCCTAAGCCTGAGTCTTTGACGGTCACCTATTCTTTCGAGGCCCAGCTGGGCGGCTTTTTTGATTCACTTGAACGATGCCTTGCGCCGGCGGACGGCGCAGAGCCGGCCATCAAGTTCGCTCGCTACCAAGTGGGATGTTATCTCAAAGAAAGTCCGGTCGACGGTGCGGCGGGAGGCGCCCTCCTTGGCCTAATCCGAAGCGGCATGCTCAAGCGTCTGGAGTCTTCATCTTATGCATTTTATCGCACCGTTAGCCGGATAGTCCGAGAGCATGAACTATTCATTCAGCAACTGGCGAAGGGCAGGGTGCTATCCACCCAGACCCTGCGCGATGTCAGCACGGTGGAAGAAGGCCTGGATGATGACGAGGCTCTGAAGGAGCAGGAAAAAGCTGTCGAACGCGGACAGTTCGAGCCAGTCGATCTTTACGAAAAGAAGAAGCTGCTGAAGGATGTCGAAAACGATTTGAAGGAGCTGAGGGGCCTGAGGGACTTGGTCAGGGATGCCGCCGAGGCAGAAAGGGATTCAAAGCTCGAGGCCCTCGTCGGCGAAATCATCAAGATCGCAAAGCAAGCTGAGGATGAGGCCGTCGGCAGCAGCGGGCCGTCACTCCGCGATCGTCGGAAGATTCTCATCTTCTCATACTATGCGGAGACTGCCGAATGGATACATGCGTATCTCAAGAAAGTCATCCAGTCCGACGACAGGCTGGCGGCCTATCGGGAGACTGATGCGGCTCTTGCCGGACGAAACGAAGGATGCAGGTTGGGATGGGTCTCGGGAGGCGACGATTCGGAGCTGAGTGCCAAGACCGGTGCGGCATGCTTCGCCCCTGCGACGGTCGACTTGAAAGGCGCAACGGATCTATACGACATCCTTGTCTCGACCGATGTCTTGGCTGAGGGCGTCAACCTTCAGCAGGCTCGGCACATCATCAACTACGACCTTCCCTGGAATCCGATGCGCCTAGTCCAACGCCACGGTCGCATAGATCGTATCGGCAGCAAGCATTCCCGGGTGTATCTCCGCGCTTTCTTCCCTGATGAAAGACTCGAGGCCATGTTGCAGTTGCACCAACGAATCCAGAACAAGATCGCCATGGCGCGCGCCTCTGTGGGTCTGACTTCCCCTCTGGCCACAGCGCACACCCTCGAAAGGGACTTTTCCGAAGAAGTTGAACGGATCAAGTCACTGCAAGGCGGGGACTCCAGTATCTACGAGGAAGGAGGCACGGCGGAGTCTTCGCAGACGGCGGAACAGTATCGTCAGGAGCTTCGTAAGGCCCTTTCGCCTGGCGGACCGATAGACCCTAAGAAATTCGATGACATGCCGCTCAAGGCATGGAGCGGCCTCGCCAAAGGAAAGAGCTACGGGATCTTTTACATGGCCCGCGTCCGATACAAGGCGGAGAAGAATGGCAAAAAGGAACCCATGCAGCGTTCCTTCCTGAGATTCATAGAGACCGATAAGGATTTCCGGCCGATCTACACCAAGACGCTGACGGGAGGCGAGGTGGTCCCGGCCATCGAGCATCGGGAGGCAGCCTGTCTCAGAAGGATCGAATGTCCGCCTGATGCGGCTGCCCAGGTCAGTGCGGAGGCCAGTGCTCAGTCCTTCGCCCTTTGGAAGGAATTTGTCGGCCCAAGCGTTCTTAACGAGTGGAACTATTACCTAGACCCCAGCAACACAGCGCCCAAGGTTAGTCGCATCAATCTGCTCGCTGCGGAATTCATCGACGATAATCTTGGTGCAGAAGGCAACGGCGTCACCAAGCAGGAGAAGGAGCTGGCTCTGCGCATCGTGCGATCCCCCTGGAGCACGCGCGACGAGGGTCTTTTGCGGGCTTGGGTGTCTGGCTCCACAGATGAGTTCTCAGGTAAGAGCAAGCAGCAGCACGCCGAGCTGCTGGTCAGGAAGATACTCGATTCGGGTCTGTCGCCGGCCACGCCAGTCATCGCGCCACCTCCGATTGGGTCCGACGACATCGAGCTGATCTGCTGGATGGCATTGGAGCCGTCCGAATAGAATACACGGTCATCTTCTTGCGGCTCCGGTCCATCCGTCCTGACTAGCCCGAAATCGGGCTATCCGGGACGGATGTGCACCTTTATTCGCTCCCTGAGGTGGCGCGCTCCTAGAGGGCCGAATACGGGGTCAGGCCGTTACTCGTGATTGGCTGATACTAAACTTGGGTGAAAAGGCTGGGTTTGATGTCGACGCATTTCAGTAAAGGGATGGCCCCGTTGGCTGCCCGCTTACACGATTGTCTGTATTGTAGTCGTTTCCACGCCTTATTTAGGAGAGGGTATGTGGATGAGCGAGCCCCCTTCGAATTGGAATGAAATCAGGGGTGACAAGGTCCTCTGGGACCTGGTCATGGCGTTTAAGGAATCAGACGAAGTATGGTCAAAGGAGGAGATTGATGACGAAGATGACTGCCGGCTGTACGATTTGGCGCACGATTTCATCAGCGCAGACGGAGTCACAGTTTTCTCGGCCGATTTCTCTAATGGTTATGGCGAGCCGACGACTGCCAGTGTCCAAGAGGTGGCAGGCAAGTTCTACCTCATCGGCTGGGTGGATGACGAAATCTGCGGGCCATACGACACGTTTGAAGAAGCAGTCGACATGATCGTTCTCTGCTTCGGAGACACCACTTTCACTGGCGCCTATTCCAAGCGCCCGGTCGAATGGCTGCTTGAGCTATGCGACAACGCGGTGGGCATCGGCCAGGACTTCGAGATCAACGGCGTTATGCACGTCATGACAGACTCTGGCCTGGAGCCGAAATAGGAACCGATACGCGGGTGATAGGTGTCACTAATAGGCAATAGGTTGGATTGCTAACGAGCGTTTTGTGGGCATTAACTATGTATGTCTGTCATACATGACTGGGAAGGCGCAATCAAAGCCCCGGGTTTACGAGAAGCGCTCCTGGCCTACGGCCTGGCCGAGGGACAGATCGAAGAGGGTGAGGGATTGCCGGATGATGAGGATGAGCTGAAGTACATTGCTGCCGAGGCAATCGAGGCAGGCGATACAGAGTACAGCCTAGAAGACGCCGAGGGTGAGCGTGGCAGTACCGACGTCAGGGTCTTCGCTGGGCTGTATTGGTGGTGCGATTGGGGTGGCATCAATGGCCCCTTTGGCTCCCTTGAAGAAGCCGCCAACTCCATTCTGTCGATGGCGGTGGACCAGGATATTCCGGGATTCTACTCCGCCGCCTCGGGCAACCTTTCTGATGAGTTCATCGCGTCCCGAGCCACGAAGCTAGTAGATCTAGACCATGCCTTCGTTGTGAACGGCACGGTCTACGTCCGTACGAAGGCCGGATTTGTGCCAAAGAACGCCTGAACCATGGGCTCATTCAATGATTGGAGAGGGGCAGCCAATGCGACGGGCTTCCTTGAGTCACTGAAGTCCTTCGGCCTGAAAGACGGACAAATCAGCCAAGGGTCTGAACTGCCTGAGGATGAGGATGAGCTCCTGTCTCTCGCCGTCGACGCTATCCATTCAGACGAGGCTAGGTTTGCTTTGGATGCCGATCCGAATTCTGGCGGATCTTTCTACGCCTACGGCTTCGGAAGACTGTTCTGGTGGACAGATGGGGATGGCACTATTTACGGGCCTTTTCCCTGCCTGGAGGACGCCGTGGCCACGCTTATCGG
>JACCEA012270409.1_pt1 | contig 10515 bp, 7 predicted proteins | sample 7449851 | NCBI WGS metagenome assembly JACCEA01 (sample SAMN15323453, study PRJNA562643) | freshwater metagenome | isolation source: river surface water | place: USA:Blue River Watershed | collected 2017-08-18 | reverse complement strand
CGGACGGTGTTCAGCGCGGCGTCCTGGAGCTGGGCCACGGACCGGGTCTCGCTCGCGAAGACGAGCTGGCCGATCGGCACGCTGCCGGCGTCGAAACGCATGACGAACGGCGGGACGGTGCCGGGGGGCATCATGGCGCGCGAGCGGTTCACGTAGCCGATCGTCTCGCTCATCGCCTGGGACATGTCGGTCCCGGGGTGGAACTGGAGCTTCATCACCGCGGCGCCCTGGATGTTCTTCGATTCGACGTGCTCGATGCCGGTGATGTAGAGGAAGTGGTATTCGTAATAGAACGTGAGGAAGCCTTCCATCTGGGCGGCGTCCATGCCGCCGAACGGCTGGGAGACGTAGATCGTCGGCACGTTCAGGGGCGGGAAGACGTCCTTGGCCATGCGGTTCAGGCCGAAGAGGGCCGCGAGGACGAGTCCGCCGACCCCGACCACCAAGGTGACCGGCCGGCGAAGGACCAAGGAAAGGAGATTCATGGGGTTGGGTAGGGTAACCTCGGCCCGCGGCGAAGGTTGCCTCGGGAGTGTGTCAAATGCGTGACAAAGTCAACGGGTGGCCCCTCCGGCAGGTCCCGGGCAGGGTTTCCGGTGGCCGCAGCGGTCGCTTAGCGCCCGAAATGCTCACGCGCGGTCTGCTGGAAAATCCGCCGGATTTCGCTCCCGTCGGAGTTCGGGAGGTCGGTCCGCTGAATCAGCAGGACGTAGGCCCGCCGGCGCACCGGGTCGATCCAGGCCTGGGTGCCATAGGCGCCGCCATGGCCGAAGGAACCCGGGCTGAGGCTCTCGGTGACGCCTTGCGGCTGGTGGACGAGATGGAAGCCGAGACCCATGTGCATGCCGGGCGCGAAACTCACCTTCGGCAGGTCGCCGAGCTGGTTCGTCGTCATCAGCTTCAAGGTCTCAGGGCGCAGGTAACGGTGCCCGTCCAGTTCACCTTCGCGCAAGAGCATCTGGTAGAGCTGGGTCAGGTCCTCCGCGGTGGAGAACAGACCGCCCGCAGGGAGGGCCGTGCGGCGGCGGTCCGAGAGCGGTGAACTGAAGCGGCTGTTGCCGGCCGCCACGAGCGCCCCCGTGGTCTGGTCCTTGCCGTAGGGCGTGGCCTGGCGCGCGGTCAGCTCGCCGGTCGGCCAGAACGACGTGCTCTCCATGCCGAGCGGGTCGAGGAAGCGACGCTGGACGAAGTCCGCGTAGGCTTGCCCGCTGACGACTTCGATGATCCGACCGAGCGTGTTGATGCCCGCGTTGCTGTAGGCCCACCTGGCGCCGGGTTCCGCGAGGAGCGGCTGTCGTCCGTAGAAGTCGGTCATCGCTGCCAGACTGAGCGTATCGACTGGCTGGCCGGCAGGGGTGGGCGAGGCGGCGGTCAGGCCGCTCGTGTGGGTCAGCAGGTCGCGGACCGTCACGGCGCGGCTAGGTCGGGCGGGGCCGGACTTCGTCGTAAGCGTCTGGGCGCGGAAAGCGGGCACGAACTTGCTGACCGGGTCGTCGAGCCCCAGCTTGCCTTCCTCGACGAGCATCAGGACGCCCATGGCCGTGATCGGCTTGGTCATCGAGGCGATCCAGAACACCGAGTCCCGGCGCATGGGGCGTTGGCTCTCGATATCCGCCAGTCCGAAGGCCTCCAGCGCGATCGCCCCGCGGGGCGCCACGACCAAGGTCACCGCCCCGGCGAACTCGCCGCGGTCCTGCAGCTCCTGCAGGGCATAGCTGAAGACCGCATTCTGCTCATGGAGGTCGGGCCGCGGGCCGGCGTCCGCGGCGGGCTCCCGTTGGCAACCGGTCGCGAGGAGGACGGCGAGGAGGGCGGGGAGAAGGGGTCGCATCGTCGGTAAAGCAGGAATGTCGCCCCGCCGCCCGGAGTCAATGGAAGTGGCGGTTGCCTGCCGGCCGCGGGCGGCTATCACGGCTCTCACCCCGTCATGCGTCTGCTCCGCACCCTCTATTTCCAGGTCCTGCTCGGCATCCTGCTCGGCGGTTTGCTCGGCTATTTCCATCCGGCGCTCGGCGTCCAGCTCAAGCCCCTCGGCGACGCGTTTGTCGCGCTCATCAAGATGCTCATCGGGCCGATCATCTTCGCCACCGTCGTGGTCGGCCTCGCCGGCATGGGCGACCTTCGGCGAGCCGGCAAGGTCGGTCTCCGGGCCCTGATCTATTTCGAGGTCGTCACCACCCTGGCTTTGGTCGTCGGACTCGTGGTGGCCAACGTCTTCACCCCTGGCGCCGGCCTCCACGCCACCCCGGCGACCTTGGACGCCCGATCCGTGGCCGCTTACACCGCCGCCGCGCAGTCGCTCGGGATCGTCGATACGCTGTTGCATCTCATTCCCCGCACTTTCGTCGCGGCCTTCGTCGACGGCGACCTCCTGCAGGTGTTGCTCATCTCGGTGCTCTTCGGGCTCGCGCTCAACCGCCTCGGCGAGCACGGCCGGCCGGTGCTCAACCTGCTCAACGACGTCTCCCGGGTCTTCTTCGGGATGGTCTCGCTCGTCACGGCGTTCGCCCCGCTGGCCGCCGCCGGCGCCATGGCCTTCACGCTGGGCAAGTTCGGCGCGGGCGCCCTGTCCCAGCTCGCGCACCTGATGCTCTGCGTCTACCTCACCTGCGCCGTCTTCATCTTCGTGGTGCTCGGAGCCATCGCGCATCTCGCCGGCTTCAGCCTCCGCAAGATCCTGCGGCTCATCAAGGATGAGCTCCTCCTCGTCGTCGGCACCTCCTCCTCGGAGACCGCCTTACCCGGGCTGATGGCGAAGATGGAGCAGGTCGGTTGCGCCCGGCCCACCGTCGGTCTCGTCGTCCCCGCCGGGTATTCCTTCAACCTCGACGGCACCTGCATCTACCTGACCTTGGCCGCGCTCTTCATCGCGCAGGCCACGGATACGCCGATGACCTTGGGTCAGCAGCTCGGGTTGCTCGGCGTGCTGCTCATCACCTCGAAGGGCGCCGCCGGCGTCACCGGCAGCGGCTTCATCACCCTCGCCGCCACGCTGGCGACCACGGGCGGCATCCCCGTGGCGGGTATCGCGCTCATCCTCGGCGTCGACCGCTTCCTCTCGGAGGCCCGGGCCGTGACCAATTTCATCGGTAACGCCGTCGGCACGTTGGTCGTGTCCCGTTGGAACGGGGATTACGACGCCACCAAGGGAGCGGACGTTTTGCGCTGAGGGGTCAAATTTTCCAGCCGTCGCGGTAACCTTTGCGCACGAAGCCGTCGGCCGCGGCGTGGTTCGCGATGCGCAGGCCCGGGGCGTCCCAGGCCAGGCGCTGCCCGCTGAAGCGGGCGGCCACCGTGCCTAGCAGGACCGCTTCCGTCAGCGGGCCGGCGTAGGCGAAGTTGGCGGAGGCCTCGTGACCCTGCAGGGCGGCGTCGACCCAGTCGTGGTAATGGTTGCGGTGGTCGGCCGGCTGGATCGCGGCGACCGGTCGGTCATCTTTCTCGCCGGCGTCGAGGCGCCGCTGGCGGCGCGCCCGCTCCCCCGGGCTCAGGTTCAGCCCATAGGTTTCCTCGGGGTAGAGCGTGGGCATGCCGACATGCGGCAGGACCATGGCGCCGTGTTCGCCGACGAGGATGGAGCCATTGGCCGGCAGGGTGCGTCCGGCGGGCATCCGGGCCAAGGCGAGGTCGGGCAGCCGTCCGCCGTCGTACCAGTGCAAGGTCACGCCTTCGGGGGCGGTGAACGGGGTCGCCGGGAAGGTCCAGCGGACCGTTTCCTGTTCGCACCAGGTCTCGGGATTCAGGCCGGTGGAGTCCGCCTGCGCATCGATCGGCGCGCCCAGCTTCAGGGCCGTGAAGATCGGGTCGAGCAGGTGGCAGCCGAAGTCGCCCAGCGTGCCGCTGCCGAAGTCCAGCCAATCGCGCCAGTTGAACGGGTGGTAGACCGCGGGCGCGTAGGGTCGGGCCGCCGCCGTGCCCAGCCAGAGGTCCCAGGCCAGACCCGGGGGCACCGGGCCCGCCGGCGGCCGTGTCGCGAGCTTCGTGTAGCCGTTGCCTTTGTTGGTCAGCCAGGAATGCGTCGCGCGCACCTTGCCGATGCGACCCTCCTGGATCAGCCGCACCGCCGTCCGGTATTCCGAGCGGGAATGGATCTGGTTGCCCATCTGCGTGCGGACCCCGTGCCGGGCCGCCTCCAGCCGGAGCAGGCGCGCCTCCTCGATCGAGTGGGCCAGCGGCTTCTGCAGGTAGACGTGCTTCTTCATCCGCATCGCCAGGAGCGCCGGCAGGGCGTGCATGTGGTCAGGCGTCGAGACGATCGCCGCGTCGAACCCGTCGCCCAGCTGCGCGAACATCGCGCGGAAGTCCGCGTGGTGCGGGACGCCCGGGAAGGCCGCGTCGGCGTGGCGGAAGCGTCCGGCGTCGACGTCGCAGAAGCCGACGTATTTCACGGCGGCGTGGGAGCCGATCTCCTTGATGTCGTCGAAACCCTTGCCGTCGCAACCGACCGCCACGACCTGCAGGCGGGAGTTGAGGTTGCGGGCGCGGAGCAGGGCGGGGAAGCCGAGGGTGGCGACCGCGGCGGTCGTGAGGAAGCGACGGCGGGAGAGGCTCATGCGGTTACGACACGCTGGCGGTCCGGGCGTTCCCCGCAACCCGGAATGGTCAGGCGCCGAACTGCGGGTGGCCTTCGATGCGGGCCTCGAGGGCCGCGCGGGCCGCCTCGTCCAGTCCCTCCGGGAACTTCGCCGACGAACGGCGCCAGCGGTCGAGCCAGGGCTTGCCGAGCAGGTCATAGCGGCAAGGGGTCGCGTAGCCGGGCGTCAGGGCGACGATGGTCTCCTTTTTCACGCCTGTGCCGGTGCCGATCGCGACGTGGAAGCCGGCGTTGAGCAGGGCCACGCGCACCGCGGTGGAAGCGGAGTACGTGAAAAGCTCGACCGGGCGGTCGTCGCCGAGGAGGCGGCGTAGTTCGACGAAGGCCGCGGGCCGCCAGCACGCGACGTCGGTCTTGTGCGAGAAGAAGTCGAAGAACACCAGGTCGGGGCGCGCCGAGGCCTCCGTCGCCTTGGCCCAGAAATCCCCGACGTGCAGTTCCCATTCCAGGCCGGCGAACTGTCGCGACTTCCAGGTCCCGCGGGCGAGCAGCGCGTCGGGACCCGAATGGCGCAGGTACTCGAAGCGGTTCTTATGGGTCATCGCCAGCCGCAGCGAATCGAGGTCGGACTCGAAACTGATGACCCGCAGCGGGCGTACCGGGCCCTTGGCGGCCTCGGTCTCGTAGCAGCGGATCGCGGCCATCGCGTTGGCGGCCGCGCCCAGGCCGAGGTCCCAGATGACGAGCGGCTCGGCCGTGGCGGCGTCGGCGTCCGCGGGCAGCCGCAGGCGCTCCGCCAGTCCCGATTGGTCGACGTACAGCGCCTGGGCCTCGACCATCGGCGGGGTGTGCGAGTGCATGATCTCGCCCGAGGAAAGCTGGCGGATGCTCGCGAAGCCTTCTTCCGCGACGTGCACCTCGTAGTCGCCCAGGGTGCGCGGGCGGCGTTCCTTGCCGACCTTCGGCGGGACCGCCGGGTGGTCCATGTCCTCGACCTGCAGGAACTGGCGCTTCGCGTGGTAGAGCGCGAGGAAGCGGTCCTCGAGGATGCTCTGGCGGATCTCCCGCATCAGCTGGTGGTAGAACCAGATGTTGTGCTGGCCGAGCAACGTCCAGCCCAGCGGCTCCTGCGTCTTGGTCAGGTGGTGCAGGTAGCCGCGGGAGTACTTGCGGCAGACCGGGCAGCCGCAGGCCGGGTCGATCTTCTCCTCGGAGAACTTGTAGACCGAGCGGCGGAGCTGGAGGATCCCGCGGGAGGTGAAGGCCGTGCCGAACTGCGCGACCTTGTTCGGGATGATGCAGTCGAACATGTCCACGCCGCGGTGGACGGCCTCGAGCAGGTCGAGCGGCGTACCCACGCCCATCAGGTAGCGGGGGCGGTCCGCCGGCAGCATCGCCGCGGCCACCTCGCACATGTCCTCGCGCTGGTGCTTCTCCTCGCCCACGGCCAGGCCGCCGATGGCGAAGCCGTCGAACGGCAGCTGCGTCAGCCCATCGGCGCTCTCCTGGCGGAGATCCGGGTACAGGGCGCCCTGGACGATCGCGAACATCGACTGCGGCGAGTCGCCGCGGGCCGCGAGGCTGCGGACGGCCCAGCGCTGGGTGATCTCCAGCGCCGCGCGGGCCGTGGCCTTATCCGCGGTGGAGGGGATGCACTGGTCGAGCACCATCATGATGTCGCTGCCGATCGCCATCTGCGTCGCGATGCTCACCTCGGGACTGAGCATGAGTTTCTGGCCGTCGACGTAGCTGCGGAACTCCGCGCCTTCCTCGCCCATCGAGCGGGCATGGGGCAGGGAGAAGATCTGGAAACCGCCGGAATCCGTGAGGAAGGATTTTTCCCAGCCCGTGAAGCGGTGGATGTCGCCGAACTTCCGGAAGACCTCGGGGCCGGGACGCAGGAGCAGGTGGTAGGTGTTCGCGAGCAGGATCTGCGAGCCGGACTCGAGCAGGGTATCGAAGGTCTGGGCTTTCACCGTCGCCTGCGTGCCGACGGGCATGAAGAGGGGCGTCTTCACCTCATTGTGCAAGGTGCGGAAGGTCGCGGCGCGGGCCCGGGAACCGGTGGCCACGGCCTCGAGCTTGAAGTTGAGCCGCGAAGGGAGCATGTACGCCGAAGGGCTAGGCGGTGACCCCGCCCAAGGCAAGGCGGATGGCGGCCAATGGGTTTGCTTCCGGAGGCGCCGCCCGTCTGCATGGACGCATGACCCTCGCCGCACGTCCGAAACGTCTCGCGCGGGCGAGCTTGTGGACGGTGATGATCCTGCTGGGGTTGGCCGCCCTGGCCTACGCCTTGGCCCGGACCCGCGATAACTTCCACGTCGTGGTTCCCGGCGAACTCTACCGGTCGGGCCAGATGGAACCCGATGCCTTGCGGGCCACCCTCGCCCGGGAGGGGATCCGCACCGTCGTGAACTTGCGCGGCCATCAGGACGGCGCCGGCTGGTACGACGAGGAGTCCGCGATCCTCGCCGCCGTGGGCGTGCGTCTCGTGGATTTTCCGATGTCCTCCGGCGTGGTGCTACCCGCGGAGAAGATGGACGCGCTGATCGGTCATCTCCGCCGGGGGCCGGCGCCGGTACTCGTCCACTGCCGGGCCGGGGCGGATCGAACGGGGCTTGCCGCCGCTCTGTACCTGGCGGCGACCGGACGCTCGCCGGAAGCAGCCCGCGCTCAGCTCTCCTGGCGTTACGGTCACTTCCCTTACGCTTGGTGGCGGGAGCGCGCGGCCATGGATGAGTCCCTGGAAGCCTACCTGGCCAGGCCGCCGGCCGCGCGTTGACCGTCGCGCCGGGTCGTCACTTCTGGAGTGCGAACCGATCGATCTCCTCGCCCTTGGCGTTGATGGCGCGGAGCTCGAAACGCTTGGGCGTCAGGTCGAGGACGGCGAAGGAGTGCTGGGCGTCGTAGAGTTTGGCGTTGAAGGGCGCGTAGTTGTCCTTCCCTCCGTTCGGCAGTTTGGCCAGATTCTTCTCGACCGTCCCGGTGTAGAGCTTGGCGCCGCCGCCGCCGGCCACGATATAGATCACGCCCTTGGGGCGCGTCTGGCCGGAGGGGTCGTAGGCGTCGTCGATCGTGAACGCGCCGTTGACGTAGGACGGCGGGACCTTCGGGGCGCCGGAGGGCTCGGTCTTCGCGGCCTCCTTGGCGTCCTCGGTCTTCACCGGGACGCTCGCCGCGTTCGGGCTGAATTTCAGCGGCTTGCTCCGCTGGTAGTTGTGGACATGGCCCGCGAAGACCACATCGACGCCTTGCGCTTCGAAGATGGGCGCCAGTTTGCGGGAACGCTGGTCGCCGTAGTGGCTCGTGGTGATCTGGAAGGGCGGGGCGTGCAGGCAGACGATTTTCCAAGGTTGCCGGGAGGCCTTGAGGTCCTGCTCGACCCAGGTCGCCACCTTGGGGTCGTCGCCCTTGCCCGTGCTCGCGTTGCTCAGCACGACCACGTGGGCCGGACCGTAGTCGAACGAGTAGAAATCGAGCGCCGGGTAGGTGGCGCCGGCGAGGCGGCGGAACTTCGTACCCTCGTCCGATTTCGGGAGCTGGGTGGTCCACGCACCTTCCCCGGGGCCGTTCTGCGGCGCGGTGAAGAAGTAGTAGGCCGCAAAGGCGTCCGTCAGCGTCGGGCTCAGTTTGCCGACATAAGCGTCGTGGTTACCGAGCACCGCGTAGAAGGGGATCGTGGCCATCAGCGGCGCGCCGGTCTTCTCGGAGGCCTCGGCGACGTTCACGTAAGTCGGCCAGTAATGCTTGAAGTAATGGAAGCTCCGGCCGCTGGGGTAGACGATATCGCCTAGCGCTACCAAGGCGTCCGGTTTCTCCTGCGCGATACGGTAGGCGACGGCGTTCTGGCCCGTCTTGCCATCGGCGAGGTCGCCCACCAGGAGCAGGCGCGTCGGCTGGTCCGGGGTCTTCCGGGCGCGGGCGGTACGTTCGGCGAGGACCTTCCCGCCGGAGCGGAGCACGTAGGTGTATTCGGTGTTGGGCGTCAGGCCGGGCAGGGAGGCGACGAAGCGCACGTACTGCTGGGGCTTCTCCGCCGGCGTCAGCGCCTTGGCGGGGGGCGGGGTGAATTCGAACTCGGTCCGGACGATCTTCGCGGCCGCCGGCGGCAGGCCCTTGGGTGCGTATTCCAGGGTGAAGGTCGCATTCGTCGGCTCCGCGATCCAGATGACCTTGACCTCATCGGTCGCGCCCAGGGTGCCCTGCGGGCCCGGTTGGACGTAGGGCTGCACGAGGAGGGTGGGCTCGGCGGCGACGGCGGCGATGACGCCGAGCAGCAGGGAGGGGAGGAAGGCCATGGGGGGTCGGGGAGGTCTAGCCAAGGTCGAGGCGGCCTCAACCGAATTCCCTGCCGCCCGTCATTTCGCGGTGGGTTTGAACCAGCCGGTCGATGCCATCCACTCGCCCGCGTTGCGGGTCCAGCCGTCGACCGGGTACTTGGTCACCCGGGTCCCGAAGCCGTGGCCACCCTGCGCGTAGACGTGGAGCTCCGCCGGCAGGTTCAAACGCTTGTAGGCCAGGTAGAGTTCGCCGGCCTCGAGCGGGTTCTGGCCATCGTTATGCGCCACCACGAAGAAGCAGGGCGGGGCGTCGGGCGGTACCGCGAACCCGGCGCGGAACTTGGTCTTATCTTCCTTATCGAGGAAGCCGCCGCCGTAGACGAAGAGCGTGAAGTCGGGACCGCGCGGGTCGTCGACGCCGGCTTTCTGCGGGTAGGTGCGCGCGGTGCGATCCCAGGACGCATGGCCGACGAGATTCGCGCCGGCGGAGAAGCCGAGGACGCCGACGCGCTTCGGGTCGATCCGCCAGTCCGCGGCGCGGTGGCGGACGACGCCCAGCGCGCGTTGCAGGTCCTGCAGCGGGTACTGGTAGGGTACGGCCTCGTCGGAGGTCGGCGTGCGGTAGCGCAGGAGCACGGCGGTGACGCCGAGCTTGTTCAGCCAATCGCAGACGCCGGTGCCCTCGTTGTGGGTGGAGAGGAACCAGTAGCCGCCGCCAGGGCAGACGATGACCGCGGCGCCGTTGGGTTGCTCCGCGGGGTACACCGTGATCGTCGGCTCGGTGATGTGCGTCTCCCGTCCGGGCGCGCTGCCCTTCGGGCCGATGCGTTGGAGCGTCGCCTCGGAAGGCGCGACGCGCGGGCCGAGTTCGGCAGGGTCGAAGAGCTTGATCGGCAGGGGTGTTTCGGCGGCGCCGGCGAAGGCGGCGAGCAGCAGGAGGACGCAGGAGCGGAGGGGCATAGGGTCAACTTTTGGACAGCGCTGCCGGCCTTCGGTGCCAACAAAAAGGCCGCCCAGATGGGCGGCCGGAGCGTCGCCGGAGGGCGACTTAGGCGATAGCCTTGAGGTAGAGCTCGTTGGCCTTCTTCCAATCGACGACCTTCCAGTAGGCGTCGACGTAGTCCGGGCGACGGTTCTGGTACTTCAGGTAGTAGGCGTGTTCCCAGACGTCGAGGCCGAGGATCGGCGCGCCGTTGACGTCGGCGACACCCTTCATCAGCGGGCTGTCCTGATTGGGGGTGGACGTCACGGCGAGGGACTTGTCGGCCTTGACGACGAGCCAGGCCCAGCCGGAACCGAAACGCGTGGTCGCGGCGACCTTGAACTTGGCCTTGAGGCCGTTCTCGCCCTCGAGACCGCCGAAGGCCTTGGCGATGGCTTCGCCGAGCGCGCCGACCGGCTCGCCGCCGCCGTTCGGCGAGAGGCTGTGCCAGAAGAAGGTGTGGTTGGCGTGACCGCCGGCGTTGTTACGGACCGCGGTGCGGATCGACTCGGGCACCTTGGAGAGGTCGGCGATCAGCGCGTCGACGTCGGTGCCGGCGGCGAACCCGGGCTCCTTGGCCAAGGCGGCGTTGAGGTTCGTCACGTAGGCGTTGTGGTGCTTGCCGTGGTGGATCTCCATGGTCGCCTGGTCGATGTGCGGCTCGAGGGCGTTATGGGCGTAGGGCAGGGGGGCGAGGGTGTAGCTCATGGTTTGGGTGG
>JACCEA010574571.1_pt1 | contig 10515 bp, 16 predicted proteins | sample 7449851 | NCBI WGS metagenome assembly JACCEA01 (sample SAMN15323453, study PRJNA562643) | freshwater metagenome | isolation source: river surface water | place: USA:Blue River Watershed | collected 2017-08-18 | reverse complement strand
GAGGAACAAGGTGGTGCACATCTGCTGACAATAATAATCAATTTGAATATTATCATGAGAAGGGTTATCTATACATTATTTTGTTTAAGGGAATTGATAAGAAATGGCAATTTCATTTTGAAGAACGCCAATTCATGGATGAACGAGATGAGGTATTATCCAGAGAAGATATTATGGCTACAAAATTACCAGAGATATTTGAGAATATAGCTGAGAAACATTTAAATTTATTTTTATTGAGAAATCCAAGTGAAGAAGTTCAGAGATTAGCTGTTCAACAAAATGGATATGCTATTCGACATATAGATAATCCCAGTGAAGAAATTCAGAAATTAGCTGTCCAACAAAATGAATTGGCTATTCAATATATCACAAATCCCAGTGAAGAAATTCAGAAAATAGCTGTTCAGAAAGATGAATATGTTATTCAATATATCGATAATCCCAGTGAAGAAATTAAGAAATTAGCTATTCAACAAGATGGATGGTCTATTAGACATATCAGTAATCCGAGTGAAGAACTTCAGAAATTGGCGGTTCAACAAGATGGAGATGCTATTCTATATATCGATAACCCAAGTGAAGAAGTTCAGAGATTAGCTGTCCAGCAAAATGGATATGCTATAAAATATATAAAAAATCCAAGTGAAGAAATTCAGAAATTAGCTGTTCAACAAAATGGATTTGCTTTTCGATTTATTAATAATCCAAGTGAAGAAGTTACGAGATTGGCTGTTCAACAAAATAATTCTTTATAGCATTACCATCCTGTTGAAGAAATTTAGATATTAGCTAAAGTATTGTCCAAACAACCCAAGGTTAAATAATGATTTATCTTTAATACTTTGTTATTATGAATAAATGTCTAGTGATGAACTTATATGGGAAACGTTAATTAATAGAATACCTAGTTATAAAAGAACTAATACTGGTTTTAACGAATTGAAATGTCCCATCTGTAGGGACTATAAAACGAGATGCGGAATAAAGAGAGATGCAAATTCTGTAGGAATAAACTGTTTCAATTGCGGGTTCTCAACAAAATATACAGTTGGAAACATGCTTCCAAAAAAGATATTATTATTTCTCAATAGTATCGGATGCAGCACAATAGAGATATCCAGAGTAAAACATAATGTATACTTAGACTATAGGAATTTTAACTCGTCTGATAACGACAAAGATTTTATTCCATATTTTATTCCATCTTTCAAAGAAATATCTTTACCAAAGAATTCTTTTACTTTTGATGAATGGTTAAATAAAGAAATAGTTAGTAAAGACTTTTTCGATACAGTAGATTATTCATTAACTAGAGGATATCATGATATCATTGACTATCGTTGGTCACCTTCTATACCTAGAAGACTTATTATTCCATTTTATTGGAATAATATTATAGTGGGATATACCTCAAGATCGATTGATCAAGGCGCACGTTATATTAACAATAAGCCTGCTGATTATTTGTATAATAATGAAGTTCTATCTAGTGATCGTAATATTTTGTTTCTCGTAGAGGGGCCATTGGATGCAAAAGCAATAGACGGGGTATCAGCATTGGGTTCTAAGCTTACCGCCAACCAAATAACATGGCTCAAATCATCAGGAAAAGAAATCATTGTTGTTCCCGATATTGATAAGGATGGTTATAAGATGATTGATTTAGCCAAATCGAATAGATGGAAAGTAGCATTTCCATATTTAGGAAATCATAATGATTGGTGGGGAAGTAGTATTAAAGATGTAGACGAAGCAGTTAAAGTATACGGAAAGCTTTATACTGTAAAATCATTATTGGAATCTTCGACAAATAATGCTACTGAAATAGAAGTGAAGAAAAAGATATTTAGGAGAAACAATGAAGTTAGATAATTCGTATGATTATAACTATACATTTCAACATACGTTGCTAAATCTTCTTCTAAGTGATCCTGAATCATTTGGTCGTTGTCGTAATATCATAAAAGAAGAATATTTTGATGCAAACTTAACAAAAGCAGTATCATTTATCTTAACATATTCTGATGAATACTCAATTATACCATCTCCAGAAATTATATTAGCCAACACGTCTGTAGAATTTAAAGAAATATCTGATGCTGCTTCTCATAATGAATGGATTTTAGAAAATGTCGAAAAATTTTGTAGATACAGAGCTATAGAGAATGTTGTATTAGACGGAAGCGATTTGCTTAACAAGGGTATGGCAGGAGACCTTGAGAGTCGCTTAAAAGATGCGATGACAATATCATTGATGTCTGATCTAGGATCGGATTTTCTGGAAACGGTTCATGAAAGAATGGACCGTCTCAGAGACAGGAAAAACATAATACCAACTGGTTGGAAAGCCATAGATAAGAAATTATATGGAGGGGTATCAAAAGGCTCTCTTCTTATATTTGCAGGTGGTTCGGGATCAGGAAAGAGTCTGTTTTTACAGAATCTAGCTCTTAACTGGTTAGAGATGGGAATGAATATAATTTATATCTCATTAGAATTAAGTGAGGACTTGGTTGCTAATCGATTGGATTCAATGACCACTGGCTTGTCAACTAAGGATATTTTTTCCAAACCAGAAGAATTATTCTTAAGAGCAGGGATATACAAGAAAAAGCATCAAAAAGGCTCTTTATATGTTAAGAAAATGCCAGAAGCAGGAACTACGTGCAATGATATAAGGGCATATATTAAAGAGTATCAAATAAAGACTGGTCTTAAAATAGATGGTTTAATTATAGATTATCTTGATCTGGTTCATCCTAATTCAGCAAAGATGGATATAACAAATGCTTTCCACAAAGATAAAGCTGTATCTGAGGAGATGAGAGCAATTGGTGGTGACTTGAATATTCCTGTAGCATCGGCATCACAGTTAAACAGATCATCAGTTGATGCTACAGAATTTGATCATTCACACATTGCCGGTGGTATTTCAAAGATCAATACTGCTGATAACGTTCTTGCAATATTTACTTCGCCATCATTAAGAGAAAAAGGAAAGTATAAACTTCAATTCCTTAAAACCAGATCATCCAGTGCTGTGGGCACAGACATTCTTCTAGGTTATTTCCCGAAATTTATGAGGATCATTGATGACCCTGATGAAGATATCACAGAAGACAGTGATGAATACGATGAGATAGTTGATGAAACTCAACCAGTAGTAGATCAATCTAAAAAGAATCTGGATGATATGTTTGAAACAATCAGAAAGAAATAGTTTAGCTAAATAGCTTATAATATTTATAGGTGTTTTAGTGAAAGATTTTAGAGATTTGATACAGACTATTGAGTTTGCTAGTATATGTGATGAAGATATAATCAACGTCACAACTCAAAACTTTGATAGTGAGATAGAATGCTTTGGTTGGGAAGACGAAATCAGCAATATAATTGAAAAGATGGCATCATATTCTGAATTATCCGATAATAATGATTTTGCTATGGGAGTGGAAACTGGTCTTGGTATGGCCGTTTCAATGCTACAGAGGTTACTTCGTAAACAAGGAGAATCAAATTAATGTCTAAGAGGTTTTCCAGTATTCTAGATGAATTAACTAATACGGCTCCTAACAATAGAGATGCTTTTGTTGAATCAAGAGCAATGCAAGTTATTGCAAGCTATAATAATCTAGTTAATCTAATAAGCGAAAGTTATGATGCTGAGATTGCAGATGATTTGAAGAAAAGATTGCTACTTGCCATCAAGAACAATGATGATCAAAAGTTTAGTAGAAAGATTGAATCTCTAAGAAGGTCAATATGAGTCTAGATAATTTTGTCAACAACAATATAAATGAATCTGGGATATGGAATAAAATAGCAAGCAAGCTTGGTAGTGAAAAGGCCATGGGCGCTGAAAATTTAAAAAATACAATTAAGAAGATAAAGAATGACTATAAGATTTATCTTGGTGAACAGCAGATACGCTTTCCTGTTATCGAAGATGTTGTTGAATTTTTAATATATAAAGTTGGTATGGATATTAACGAAGATGCTATGAAAAGCATGGCATACGGAAAAGACTCTGATTTCAATAATGATCATATTGATAATATATGCAAACATATCACTAACATGTTGCATGATGGTGACCCTATTGATCAGGATGTCCTTTCAGATTTGATAAATTTCTTAAAGGCAGGCGGTAAGGATGAAGCACAAGTAAGATATAATTTATGGAAAATAGTAAGGGAATATCCCGGTCAAAGTAGAAAGCTTGGTCCATTATTGAAGTATGTTGGGTCAAAGAGTATTTCATCAACAATGCTAAATGAGTTATTCACTCGAATTGCGAAAATGTTATTAAAGAATTCCTCAAGAAATAAAAGAAATCCTTTTGATTCAACATCATCAGAAAAACCAAGGCGAGGTGTAGAAGCATCCAATACCTCATTTAAAGAAAAAAATAATATTATACCTGTTGCTGATTATATGACCGATTGTGTCAATGATCTTTTAAAATATGGTTTTGACATAAATGAATTGATAAATGTAAGCAAAAGATTTCATTCAATTAATGATATACCTGCTCAGGTTTCTGAAATACGCAAAGAGTTAGATCGATTTTATGTCAATGATCATCAGATTATTAAAAGTATAAGATGTTTGCTTAGCTTACTTTTATCTCCACGCAATATAAATTTAGTGAAGCCTATAATCGATTATACGGCAAATAGTTCAAGACCATATGGGGCATTCTTTTACAAGTTCCACCAAATGATTAATAAGGATAGTATAGACAAATCAGAATTAATCAAGGCTATATATAATCAAATCGATCCAAATTCGAATACCGGAGACAAGCCGTTTGAATTATTTTTAAATCTGGTAGCTGTGTCTTCTAATTTAAATTTAGGTGACATATGAAATATATACAGTCATTAACAGAAAGTGCAATGATACCTTATATAGGTGCCTATAAAAAATTTTCAGCCAAACAGCTTGCTGAGGTTTTATATTTACATATCATATGCTTACACATATTAAGTGTAGAGGATATAACAAAGACCTTTTCTAAATCATATGCAATACGATCAACAAGACATGATTTTACGTCATGGTATCAAAATTCAACTGATATTTGTTTCCTATTATTTGGTCTATTATCAGAAGATGTTGAGTTGAAATTACCGGATAGCTCTCATGATTTTAAAGAACATCTATACATTGACACGCAAAATGTAAAGGATTGGTTAAAATCTATTTCAAGAAGTAGTAGTAATCGATATAATAAATCACGAAGTTTATTTCTCCATCTTGATTTTTCTCTACAAATAAAAGATCAATCACTGAAAGCTATTCGGAGATTGGCACAAGATTGGAACCATCTTGATTTAAAACAAAAAAAATTAACCATGACTAGACTTTTACAATATATGAGGACACGTTGTCTTAAATCTGATCTATACCATGAGATTGAATATCTTTCCGATTACTATGGATTAGAGATGAAGAATGTCGCTAATCCAGAAACCGGAGAATCTGCTCCTGAAAATAAAAAAGGAAGTGTATTAAAACATCTCGCAAGTTTTGCGGCTGGTGCTGCTGCTGGTGGTTGGTTCTCTAAACTAGGAGAAGATGCAGATAGTGGAGCAATTACAACATCATCAGACGTAGCAACAGTAAATAGTGTGTTAACTAAAACGAGGAAAAGAAATGCTAAATCTTGATTTTTACACAATTAAAACAAGTGTTGATTTAACAGACAATGATAATATCAACAAAATACAACAAGTCTTGGGGTTATTCTGTCGTCCAGATATTATAAGCAAGAAACCAAAAAAAGTTAAAGGTGAATATGCTTGGAGATTTGCTATAAGATCACTTGGTCTATATAATAACGAACAAGAGTTCATTAGTAGCTTACCAGAGCCGTTCTCAGTAGATAATACTAAGTTGATTAAAGCGGATGATCTATGATAACAAATGATATTATATCTACCTACAGTATAATTCAACGAAGTGGAAGGAAATATATTGACTTTCCAGTAAAATGTGATACTAAGAATAATATTTTGGAGATTTATGATGACCTTTCGCAAGAGAAATCCAATAGCCCAAGAAATGGCGACTACTCCTCATAAGTTCTCGACGAGAGTATTTAAAAAATCGGATAAAGATGCTTGGGATCGAAAGGCTAAGCACAAAAAGATTATTATTGATTGAGATGCCTGTCCTTTTTCTATACTAATATCAAATTGTATATAAATATCTCCATGCAATATATTAATATCGATTCCGAAAACAATAAAATATACAATAATAAAGGCGAATTTCTGTGCGATTTCAAGTATGAAGAAATGCCGGATTATAGTTCTGATGGGAGCCTGAAAGCATTTTCTAAAAAAACAGGAAAAATAATCCTATATCTTGGAGATATTACCTATCGAGCGAAAGACTGGAATGATGCAGATTCATATTTGATGAAAAATGGCGGGGAACAATTAGGATTATTCGAAGAAAAGACTTTAGATGTTTTGGTAACTGGTTTTCAATCGGGCGATCAAATTAAAATTAAAACAAGTGATGAACATCTTTCCAAATTATTGAATATTCCGAAAGACAAAATATCCAAAAAAGCTGTGGTGAAGAACCCTAATGCTCCCAATAATATGTTGGGAGTAATGATAGATGGTAAATATGTTTTGATCGATGAAGAAGATGCTGAAATAATATATGAAGGATTTACTTCTCTGAGAGAAATGAAATATTTCAAATCATCATCTGGTATTAATATACCCATTTCAACCGAAGAAGATGAACTATTGAAAAAAATAAATGATAAATTAAATGTTAAACAACTAGATGATCGTGAGAAAAGAATATCTGAGATACTTGTTCAAAAGAATATATTGAAACGATCTAAGGATTCTTCTGGTATATTTTTATCGAATACCAATCAAAAGTTAAGGAGAGACTAATGGATCAAAATAAGATTTCAGCAATGGGTGATATTCTTCGAAGAATGCAAAACGTGGAAGATGGAACGTTTGTTAAGGAACAACGAGATTCTGTTATGTCAGATATTTTGAATAGATTTAGATCAGTAACTGACGATCTGAGAGAGGATGCCTTAGATCATGATGATATTTTATTGGAAGCGTTTCAAACTGAAAGAACAGATCGTGGAGTAAGAATTTCTGAATGGGAAATTATTATTAACGAAGGAAATGTTAAGACATATGATGTTGTTCATGATGAAATCATTATCGCAAAAAATCTTAGACTTTATGAAGCCGCTCTGGCATTAACACAAGAATTGAATGCAGGATCGTCTATTAATTCATCATCTATAAAGTCTATTTTACTACACGAAGACGTGTATTCCCGCAATATTGATGATATGATAAGATACAAAAGAATGATGAATGACGCGGGAAAGAAGAAGATTGCGTCCGTTAAATTGGATGAAGCTAAGCGTAATGCGATTTATGCTAAGAAAATGCTCAAAGAACTTAGGTCTAATTGATAAATACTTTCATGTATATATATGAAGGTATGACAAAACGGGTTGGTTCTTTGTGTTCCCTTGTGGAATCTAGATATGATATTGACTTGACACAATATCATAATAATCCTGATCATGTGTATTCCATTTGTGAACATTATAATGATAAGAAAAATATCATTAAGGTTCATAATATGAATTCACCTGATTACACTAAAGCCTTTTTGATATATGAAGCGGCAAGAATATTGCTTAGAGAAATTGCACCTAAACGAATCAAAAAAAGGAAGAAAAAATGAAATCAAAATCCATATCATATCTCATAGAGACCGAATTAGAAAAAGCCCAAGTTATATTGGCAGCACGATCCATCACAGATAAACTCCAATCTATAGCAGAACAATTAGCTAAAATGGATGCTAACGAAGTAATGCCATTAGGTGATACCATGCGTGATATATTTGGTGCTGAGTTGTCTCAATCTTTTGAAAAAAATGTTTCAGAGGCCTTAAGAGGGCTAACTGAACAAATGAGAGATGCTAAAAATAAAATCGGTGAACAAATTGATTCCTTAGAAACTGGTGAAATATCAGATTTATCATCAGAAGATGATTTATTTTCTGATGATTCAACTACAGATGAAGAAGTTGATTCTGTAACAGATGAGGATTCTGATCCAGTAGAGGGAACAGATTCTGAAAGTCCAAATGATATTGATATGTCAAAGGATATTGAGGATTTGTTCTCCGATGACAAAAGAGAATCATCGGCGGCTGGAAGAATTCGAAAAGAATCATTTAATTCAGATAACATTCTAGCTAAAGAATTTAAGAAGAAATTGAATGAAGGTCTTTCTACTAGTTCTGCTGTGAAATCGCTTTCAAAAAAATATGCCATGAATATGGAAGAAATTGCTGAGATTCTATCAAATGGTATAAAGAGAATATAATGTTTCTAAAAGAGCTTTTCGATAATTCTGAGTTAAAAATGATCAATCATTTGCGAAGTGAGGTTATGGATTACCTGACTCCATTGGCTGCACAGAATGTAGAAGCTCTTGATATTTCTGAAATACAAAAAATGTTACAGAAAAGAAAAACAGGAATAGTTATAGATAGAATGATTATAATGCAATTAATCGATCCCGACACTATGGGTATGGTTAAAAAAATAGAAGGCAATAAAGTATTTTTGAAATATCCTATTCAAAAATTATCTTCAAAAACTGAACGTGATGAAGAAAAAGATAAGAAAAAAATTGCTAAGAAAGCATCTGATAAAGCAAAGAAGAATATTAAAGACAAAGGTAATGGAATTTTGGGAGATGGTAAATGACAGAACTTTCACCAAGATCAGAATTCATTGAAGAAATTAAATTAAGACTTGGCGCTAGTATGGTTGATTTAGAACTCGATCCAGAAGACTATGAATTAAGTGTTAAAATGGCATTTAGACGCTATAGAATGAGGTCATCTCGGGCTTTGGAGGAATCATTTATAATGTTACCCGTAAGTAAACAAACCTCTATATATACTCTACCAAATGAGGTTCAAGAAGTTAGGTCAGTATATCGTTCTAACATGGGAGCCATTGGTAATGCAGGCGCAGCTATTGATCCCTTTGGTGCAGCATTCGTAAATAACATTTATATGGTTCAAAATCCCGGTGGTATACCGGGTGGTGGTGCGGGCACATTGGCTTTGTATGATTTTGCTATGCAATATCAGGAACAGGTTGGAAGAATGTTTGGTAGAGATTTACAATTTACATGGAATGCTGGAACCAAGAAAATAAATTTCCACAGAACATTCAGAGGTGATGAAAAAGTTGCTTTGCATTGTCATATGACAAAACCTGATGATGTTTTATTAAATGATCCATACGCAAGAGTATGGTTGCAAGACTTTTCCGTTGCCGTATGTAAGCAAATGTTGGGTGAAGGAAGAGGTAAATTCTCATCCTATGCTGGTCCACAAGGTGGCGTGACAATGAATGGAGCAGAACTTAAACAGGAAGCTGTTGCAGAACAAGAAAGACTCGAAAATGAATTAAAGAGTGGGGCGGATTCTGCTGGTGGATATCATTTCATAATGGGATAATATATATTGCATTACTATATTTTTAATTATATTATTAATAAATGACAAACGAAGAAATAATCCAAGATACACTCATATTTGCAAAAACTTTGAACAAAGAATATGAAAGTCCCAATCATCAAGCCATGATTGAAGCCATTATCAGAAAAGCACTATCAAACAAATCAGAAGGGCCTCTATCATTCCTTGATGATATTCCCCAAGTAAAAGCAGTGTTCTCTCAGTTCGAAAACATTTTTAAAAAATAGCTTGACTTAAATATAAATATTGATACAATCATATTAACATTTAGGAGTATCATCATGTCTAAGGGAACCACTCGTCAGTATTATCGTCGAATCCATCGTCGCCGTCTTAATCGTTCAATTGATCCTTCTCCAAAGGTTCGCCATGGATATGGAAATAGTTTCCATTTTGCAGAAGATCGCTCTTCCGAATAAATACCATTATGGCAAGAATATCATTGTGGAACTACGGTAAGAAATCTAAAGATTATCAATTTGTTGATAGGACTGTATCTGAATTTATTAATAGCAGTGGGACTGCATTATACCTGTATTTGTATGAAGGAGTATATCTTGAAGATGGTTCCGTATCAGGAATAACTCAAATTCAAGATGTTGTGCTACAGGAAAATAGAGATAGAAAATATAGAGACGAAATCATTGAAATGCGCGGGACATATAATGTCCAAGATAATGATTTTGATTTAAGACAGTTTGGTTTTTTCATGTCAAATGATACCGTGTTCATTGAAGTTCATATCAATGATATGTTGGCATTGTGTGGGAGAAAAATAATCCAAGGTGACGTAATTGAATTACCACATATGAGAGATGATGCCTTATTGGATGAAGGAGATGCCATTAATAGATTTTATGTGGTTGAGGATGCAAGTAGAGCATCAGATGGATATTCTCAAACATGGTTTCCTCATTTATGGCGATTGAAGATAAGCCCAAT
>JACCEA012239107.1_pt1 | contig 10517 bp, 9 predicted proteins | sample 7449851 | NCBI WGS metagenome assembly JACCEA01 (sample SAMN15323453, study PRJNA562643) | freshwater metagenome | isolation source: river surface water | place: USA:Blue River Watershed | collected 2017-08-18 | reverse complement strand
GCTCAAGGAAGAGCTGCGTCGCCAAACGGCCGCCATGGCCAAGGCCCTGAAGGTGGTGGGCCTGATGAACGTGCAGTTTGCGGTTCAGGGCGATGTCACGGGCGGCCTGGAGGGTTGCACGGTGTACGTGCTGGAGGTGAACCCACGCGCTTCGCGGACGGTGCCCTTCGTCAGCAAGGCCACGGGCCAGCAACTGGCCAAGATTGCCGCCCGCTGCATGGCCGGCGTCAAGTTGAAAGACCAAAAGGGCCTGGGGGGCGCCGTGCCGCGCGAGATCACGCCGCCTTACTTCAGCGTCAAGGAGGCCGTGTTCCCGTTCAACAAGTTCCCCGGGGTCGACCCGATCTTGAGCCCTGAAATGCGCTCCACCGGTGAGGTGATGGGGGCAGCAAAGACCTTCGGTGAGGCGATGTTGAAGAGCCAGATCGGTGCCGGTTCGCGCTTGCCCCGCTCCGGCAACGTGCTGATCACCGTGAAGAACGGCGACAAGGCCCGCGCCATTGCCTTGGCCAAAGACCTGCATGCGCTCGGCTTCGGCATCATGGCCACGCGTGGCACGGCAGCTGCCATCGAGGCGGTGGGGGTGCCTGTGCGATCGATCAACAAGATCAAAGAGGGCCGGCCCAACATCGTGGATTCGATCAAGGGCGGCGACATCCACCTGGTGTTCACCACCGTGGACGAAACCCGCACGGCCATTGCCGACAGCCGTTACATCCGTCAGGCTGCCTTGGCCAACCGTGTCACGTACTACACGACGATGGCAGGTTGCGAAGCAGCGGTGGAAGGCATGAAGCACCAAGATGGCCTGCTGGTGCGATCCCTGCAAGAACTTCACGCCGAGCTGACCTAAACTTCGGCTTTACACCAATCCATGCCGCCGCCCCGGTCGTCCGGGGCGGCGGCTTGCTTTTGACAAGACTTCCATGAGCAACAAGATCCCCCTGACCGTTCGAGGCGCCGAAGCGCTGCGCGAAGAACTGCATCGCCTGAAGCATGTCGAGCGTCCCGCAGTCATTCAGGCCATTGCCGAGGCTCGGGCGCAGGGTGACCTGAGCGAAAACGCCGAGTACGACGCGGCCAAAGACAAGCAAGGCTTTATCGAAGGGCGCATCCAAGAGGTCGAGGGCAAGCTTTCGGCGGCCCAAATCATCGACCCCAAAACCTTGGACGCTGGCGGGCGCGTGGTGTTTGGCGCCACGGTGGATCTGTCGGACGAAAGCGACGGCAAGGAAGTCACCTACCAAATCGTGGGCGAGGACGAGGCCGACCTCAAGGTGGGCAAGATTTCGATCAGCTCGCCGATTGCCCGCGCTTTGATCGGCAAGGAAGCCGGCGACGTGGCCGAGGTGCATGCACCGGGTGGCGTCCGCGCTTATGAAATTGTCGAGGTGCGCTACGAATAAAGCCCGCGCCCTGCTGGCGAGCGCTTGGCTCGGCCAGCTGTTGTGCGTGGCCCTCATGGCCGCGCCCAACGCGTTCGCCACGCTGGCCCGCCCGGAGGCGGGCGCCTACGTGGCGCGCTTGTTCTTGGTGGACGCCCGAGTCACCCTCGTGATGGGCGTTTTGTTGCTCTTGATCGAGCAGCGGCGGCAGCGTGAAACGCACGAGGGCCGAATCGTGTTCAGCCGGATGTTGGTGCTGCCTATGTTGGCGGTTTTCTTGGCCGTCTTGGGGCTTGACGCACTGGGCCCCATGATGGAGCAGGCCAAACTGGGTCAGGGGCCGGTCAGCTTTGCATGGCTGCACGGCTTGTCGATGGCCTGCTTCGCCGCCAAGATCGCCGTGGTGGCGACCTTGGCCTGGTCGGCGCTTACGGCTTGCGGCTCTTCAGGCGCGGCGGCTTCGCGCGCTTGATCAAGCCGCCTGGCGTGACGCGCTGGTTGCCCAGCAGCTGCACCTTCTTCACCTGGGGTCGGCGGTTGCCGCTCTTGGATGCCGTGACCACCTTCACGATGCGCGGGCCGGGTTTGCTGTCTTCGCGCTCCGCCTTCACCTTCTCGGGCATCGGGCGCCAAATGACGAACAGCTTGCCGATGTGTTGCACGGGCGCTGCATCGAGGTCGTGGCATAACTGAACGAATGCGGCGTCGCGGGCGGCACGGTCGTCCAGCATGGCGCGCACCTTGATCAAGCCATGGGCATTCAGCGCGGCGTCGGTTTCCTTCGTGACGGCGGCGGTCAGGCCATCGCCACCGATCATCACCACCGGTTCCAGGTGATGCGCCTGGGCGCGCAAGTCGCGCCGCTGGGCGCTGTTCAGAATCAATGCAGTCATTGCGGGATTATCGTTGGGGTATGAAGGTTCAAACCAAGAGCAAGAAGGTCAACAAGGCGTGGTTGAACGACCACATCAACGACCCGTACGTCAAGTTGGCCCAGCGGGAGGGCTATCGCTCGCGCGCGGCCTACAAGCTCAAGGAAATCGACGAAGAGCTGCGCCTGATCAAACCCGGACAGGTGGTGGTGGACTTGGGGGCGGCCCCGGGGGCCTGGAGTCAGTACCTGCGGCGCAAGTTCGCGCCGAAGGTGGCAGGCGTGGGTGGCGCGGCTGTGGGCGAGCTGGATGGACGCATCCTGGCGCTGGACCTGCTGCCCATGGAGCCCATCGAAGGCGTGCAGTTCCTGTTGGGGGATTTTCGCGAGCAGGCGGTGGCCGACCGGCTGGCTGAGAGCCTCAACGGGGCGGCGGTGGACGTGGTGGTTTCCGACATGGCCCCGAATTTGTCGGGCATCGAAAGCGCAGACGCCGCGCGGATCGAACATTTGATCGAACTGGCCATCGAGTTTTGCGGCCTGCACTTGAAGCGCGACGGCACTTTGGTGTGCAAGGTGTTCCACGGCAGCGGCTACAGCCAGCTGGTGAAGCTGTATCAGCAGCATTTCCACGTGGTCAAACCCATCAAGCCGAAGGCCAGTCGCGACCGTTCGTCGGAAACCTTCTTGGTTGGGCGGCGATTGCGAACTGGGGGCAGGGACGGCACTTGAACTCCCTAGAATCGTCCGCATCTCTCAGGCCACAACCCCAGGCCAGAGCTTGGAAGGAATGAACAGTGAATAACCAGTGGTTCTCGAAGGTCGCCGTTTGGGCAGTGCTCTTGCTGGCGCTGTTCATGGTCTTCAACCAGTTCAACAAGGTGGCTGGCCGGGCCGACACGATCGGCTACTCGGAGTTCTTGAAGCAAGTGAACGCAGGTCAGATTGCCAGCGTCCAGATTCAAGAGGGGCCGGGCAACATCGAGATCACGGCCAAGAAGGCGGACGGCACGACCGTGCGCTCGATCGGCTCCATCCTGGACCGCGGCCTGACCGGCGACTTGATTCGCAATGGCGTGCAGTTCGAGGTCAAGCAGCGTGAAGAGCAGTCGCTCTTGATGACGATCTTGATCAGTTGGGGGCCGATGCTGCTGCTGATCGGCATCTGGGTGTACTACATGCGCCAGATGCAGGGCGGCGGCAAGGGCGGCGCCTTCAGCTTCGGCAAGAGCAAGGCCCGCATGCTGGATGAGAACAACAACAGCACCACCTTCGCCGATGTAGCCGGGTGTGACGAGGCCAAGGAAGAGGTCAAGGAGCTGGTCGACTTCCTGAAGGACCCCCAGAAGTTCCAAAAATTGGGCGGCCGCATCCCGCGCGGCGTGCTGCTGGTGGGCCCCCCTGGAACGGGCAAAACCTTGTTGGCCAAGGCAATCGCCGGCGAAGCCAAGGTTCCGTTCTTCACCATTTCGGGCTCTGACTTCGTGGAGATGTTCGTCGGCGTGGGCGCTGCCCGCGTGCGCGACATGTTCGAGCAGGCCAAGAAGAACGCCCCGTGCATCATCTTCATCGACGAGATTGACGCGGTGGGCCGCCATCGCGGCGCTGGCTTGGGTGGTGGCAACGACGAGCGTGAGCAAACCCTGAACCAGATGCTGGTCGAGATGGATGGGTTCGAGACCAACCTCGGCGTCATCGTGATGGCCGCAACCAACCGTCCCGACATCCTGGATCCGGCCTTGCTGCGCCCGGGCCGTTTTGACCGGCAGGTGTACGTGACGTTGCCTGACATCCGCGGCCGCGAGCAGATCTTGAACGTCCACATGCGCAAGGTGCCCTTGGGCGGCGACGTCAAGGCCGAGGTGATTGCGCGTGGCACGCCGGGTTTCTCGGGGGCTGACTTGGCCAACTTGGTGAACGAGGCCGCTCTGTTCGCGGCGCGCCGCAGCGCACGCACCGTGGAGATGATCGACTTCGAGCGCGCCAAGGACAAGATCCTGATGGGGGCCGAGCGCCGATCCATGGTCATGGACGAAGAGGAGCGCCGCAACACGGCTTACCACGAGGCTGGACACGCGCTGATCGGCCGCTTGCTGCCCAAGCTGGATCCGGTGCACAAGGTCACCATCATCCCGCGCGGGCGAGCCTTGGGGGTGACGGTGTCGCTGCCTGAAAAGGACCGCTACAGCACCGACAAGATCCGCATGCTCAGCACCCTGTCGATGCTGTTCGGCGGTCGGATCGCCGAAGAGGTGTTCATGGGCCAAATGACCACGGGGGCCAGCAACGACTTCGAGCGCGCCACGGCCATTGCCCGAGACATGGTGATGCGCTACGGCATGACCGACAGCCTTGGCCCGATGGTCTACGCCGAAAACGAAGGCGAAGTGTTCCTCGGCAGGTCGGTGACCCAAACCAAGAACATCTCGGAAGAAACGATGCGCAAGGTGGATGCCGAGGTGCGCCGCATCATCGATGAGCAGTACGCCATTGCGCGCAAGCTCATCGAAGAGCACAGCGACAAGATGCACGCCATGGCCAAAGCCCTGCTCGAGTGGGAGACCATCGACGGCGAGCAGATCGAAGACATCATGCAAGGCCGCCCGCCGCGCCCACCGCGTGACTCGGGCAGCACGCCGAGCGACACGCCCAGCGGCGGTGGCGGCGCCACCGTGGCCGACACGCCGGCCACCACGGCGGCGGTTTGAGCGCGATGGCGTGACCCCCACAAAGGGCCCTGCGGGGCCCTTTTTCCATTCCTGAGCCTCCTATGCATTGGCAAACCTCCCGTTTCACCGTGGACTTGCGCGCGCCCCAAGTGATGGGCATCGTGAACCTCACCCCCGACTCGTTTTCCGACGGGGGCGCTTGGTCCGATGCCCGTCAGGCGCTGCGGCACTGCGAGCGCCTGCTGCGGGAGGGCGCTGCGCTGCTTGATTTGGGGGCCGAATCGAGCCGGCCGGGCGCGCCGCGCGTGTCGGCCGACGATGAATGGGCGCGCCTGCAGCCTGTGTTGGCGGGTGCGTTGCGGTTGGGGGTTCCCGTGTCGGTCGACACGTGCAAGCCCATGGTGATGCAGCGAGCACTGGCGATGGGGGCCGATGCCATCAACGACATCATGGCCCTGGCCGCCCCCGGCGCGGTCGAGGCGTTGGCCGCTCACCCCAGCGCGGGTGTCTGCCTGATGCACATGCGTGGTGAGCCCGGCACCATGCAGCAACTCACCGACTACGACGACGTGGTGGCGAACGTGGTCGATCACTTGGCCGACCGCAGCCAAGTGCTGCAAGCCCGCGGCGTGGCACCCGCGCGCATCGCACTCGACCCCGGCTTCGGCTTTGCCAAAACGCCGCGGCAGAACTTGGCGCTCGCCCGGCACTTGGGCCGATTGGCAGCGCTTGGGCATCCGGTGCTGGCGGGCTGGTCGCGGAAGTCGACCTTGGGCTGGGTCACGGGCCGACCGGTGTCGGACCGCCTGGGCGCCAGCCTAGCGGCGGCGCTGGCGGCGGTGCAGCAGGGGGCGCGCTTGTTGCGGGTCCACGATGTGGCCCCGACCGTGGACGCGCTGCGCGTGTGGTCGGCTACAGGACAATGCGCGCCAGTCTGATTCAGGAGGAAACAACACCATGAGCAAGCGCCAGTTTTTTGGCACCGACGGCATCCGCGGTACGGTGGGGCAGCACCCCATCACGGCGGACTTTGCGATGCGGCTTGGGCAAGCCGTCGGGCAGGTGCTGCGTCGTGCCAGTGGCGGTCGGCAGCCCACGGTGTTGATCGGCAAGGACACCCGGATTTCGGGCTATATGCTGGAATCGGCGATGGAGGCCGGCTTGGTCTCCGTCGGCGTCAACGTGCTGCTGACCGGGCCTTTGCCCACGCCCGGTGTGGCCTACCTGACCCGAACCCTGCGCCTGGACCTGGGCGTGGTCATCAGCGCCTCTCACAACCCGTTCGAAGACAACGGCATCAAGTTTTTCTCGGCCCGGGGCGAAAAGCTGCCCGACGCCTGGGAGTTGGAGGTCGAAGCGGCACTGGCCACCCCGCCGCAGTGGGCCAGCAGCCGAGAGCTGGGCAAGGCCCGAAAGCTTGCCGACGCAAGGGGTCGCTACATCGAGTTCTGCAAAGCCTGCTTCGGCGTGGACCTGAGTCTCAAGGGCTTGAAGGTGGTGGTGGATGCGGCGCACGGCGCGGCGTATCACGTGGCCCCCGACGTCTTGCACGAGTTGGGTGCCGACGTGGTGGCGATCGGTTGCAGTCCAGACGGGTTCAACATCAACGCAGGCTTCGGAGCGACCGAACCCGCGGCCTTGCAGGCCGCGGTGCGCGAACACGGCGCGCACTACGGGGTGGCACTGGACGGCGACGCCGATCGCCTGCAAATGGTGGACGCCGCCGGTCGCCTGTTCAACGGCGACGAACTGTTGTACCTATTGGTGCAGGACCGTCTGCACAGCGGGCAAGCGGTGCCTGGCGCTGTGGGCACCTTGATGACCAACATGGCGGTTGAGTTGGCCTTGCAGCGCGCCGGGGTGGGTTTTGTGCGCGCCAAGGTGGGCGACCGGTACGTGCTGGAGGAATTGGTGGCCCGAGGCTGGCAGTTGGGGGGCGAGGGATCGGGCCATTTGCTGGCCTTGGACAAGCACACCACGGGAGATGGCATGGTCAGCGCGTTGCTGGTCTTGCAGGCCGTGGTGCGCAGCGGTCGCAGCTTGGCCGAATTGCTCAGCGAGGTGCAGCTCTTTCCGCAAACCTTGATCAACGTGCGCTTGCAGCCCGATCAGGACTGGAAGAGCAACACCGCCCTGCAGGCCGAGCAAGCGGCCGTTACGGCCGAATTGGGGCAAACCGGCCGGGTGTTGATCCGCGCTTCGGGCACCGAGCCCCTGGTGCGGGTGATGGTCGAGGCCCAAGACCCGACCCGCGCCCGCGTTTGTGCCGAGCGCTTGGCCGCGACCTTGCGCTGACGGGACGCCTACGGTGACGCGTTCGCGCTTGCTCCGCGCTGTGGCCGGCTTGGGCTTGGTCCTGGCGGCCGTCATCGTGGCGGTGAGTCTGCCGGGCGTGAACGATCACGTGGGCCTGGCCGCGGCCGTGTCGGCAGTCGTCGTCACGGTGGGGTGGGGCTTGCTGGACGCCTTGCGCACGCAGCGCTTGCTGGCCTGGCTGCGCTCACCCCGCTCGTTGGCGCCGCCGGCCGAAGAGGGGGCGTGGGGCGATTTGACCTACCGCATCGAGCGCCTGGTGGAAACGAACCGGCGAGAGCTCAAGCGGGAGCAGGTGCGCTTGGCCGAATTCCTGCAGGCCATCGAAGCCTCTCCCAACGGCGTGTTGCTGCTCGATGCCAACGAACAGATCGCCTGGCTGAATTCTCAGGCTGCGGTTCACTTCCAGCTGCACCCGCAACGCGATTTGCAGCAGCGCATCACCAACCTGATTCGGCACCCTGCGTTCGTTCAGCACCTGCAATCCCGCAACATGCAGCAGCCGGTGACCTTGAATTTGCATGATGGCCGCAGCATTGCCGTGATGCTGCGGACCTACGGCGAGGGGGCGATGCTCTTGCTCAGCCAGGACGTCAGCGAGCGCGAGCGCAACGACGCCATGCGTCGCGACTTCGTCGCCAACGTGTCGCACGAAATTCGCACGCCATTGGCGGCGTTGACGGGTTTCGTCGAAAGCCTGACTACCCTGCGATTGGACGGCCAGGAGCGCGACCGCGTGCTCGAGTTGATGCGCCAGCAGTCCCAGCGCATGCAGGCCTTGGTGGACGACCTGCTGACCTTGGCCCGCTTGGAGGGCAGCCCACGCCCCAGCCCGGACAGTTGGTTCTCGTTGGACGATTTGATCGGCTTGGTGATGAGCGAGGTGAGTGCCCTGTCGGCCGGCCGCCACCAACTGCATTGGCCAACGCCGACCGGGCTGGAGTTGGCCGGCATCGAGTCGGAGGTGCACAGCGCGCTGACCAATTTGCTGAGCAACGCCGTGCGCTACACCGTCGAGCGCGGGCAGATCGCGCTGGGCGTTCAGCGCTTGCCCGACGGCGGGGTGGCTTTGCACGTGACCGACACGGGCGCAGGTATCGGACCCGAGCACTTGCCCCGGCTGACGGAGCGCTTTTACCGGGTGGACGGCAGTCGCTCGCGCGCGACCGGGGGCACAGGCTTGGGCTTGTCCATCGTCAAGCACGTGTGCCAGCGTCACGGTGGCGAACTGCGCATCGAGAGCGAGGTAGGCGTCGGCTCCGTCTTCACCCTGGTCTGGCCCGCGCTGCGGGTGCGAGGGGGCGGCGATGAGCAGGCCCAGTTGATGCTGGGCGAGGAATCAGCCCCCGCGCCGCTGGCTCGGGTGGGCCGCGAGCGCTGACAGCGGCCGTTTGCGCAGCACCCAATAGCGGGTATCGCGCTCGGTGGGGCGGTCGACCGCCGCGATCACGTCCCAGCCCACGGGCGCTTCCACGGTCTCGGTGCGTGGTGCCACTTGCACCATCCAATCGCAGGCGCCCAGGCCGCGCGGCGCCAACACCACCTTCCAGCCGCCTTGCGCTTCCAGCGTGGCCCACAGCGAGCGCTGCGTCCCGCCGGCGACCACGCAGTTGGCCGAAGCAGGAATCAGCGCTTGCAAGCGCGTCAGCAGCACCGCGTTGGACCGTCCGAGGTTCAAGGGCTGCAGCCAAAGGGTCATCAGCAGCACCCAGGCCAGCACCACGCCGCCGGCCGGCAAGGCCAGGCTGCGCCATATCGCGGCCCGCTGGCGGCTGCTGCGCCAGCGAACCAGGGCCAGCCATGCGCCCGTGGCGGCCAAGGCCAAGAGCAGCAGGAGGGGCTCGAACTCCACGCGCAAATCGGGTGCCAAGCGCTGCAGGTTGGCCGCCAGTCGCGGCGGCCAAGCCGTTTGCAGGGCCAAGTAGTACGCCCAAATGAACAAGGCGCCCAAGCTGAAAAAGAACAGCGAGAACCAGTCCACCATGGCGCTCCAACTGCGCCGCAAGGTCGGCAAGGCGAACGCCGCCAAGATGGCCAGCGCGGGCAGGGTCAGCAGCAGCGCACGGTCGCTGCCGCCCATCGCCAGGGCGGCACCCAGGCACACCAACCATTGCGTCAGCGGGATGCTGACGTGTCGACTGGCCAAAAAGGCGCGCCAACGCCACAGGGTCCACAGCGCCAAGGGCAGGGTAGGCCAGGTGAACCAAGCGATCTGGCGCAACAGGCTGTCGGCCTGCGGCCAGGAGGGCCCCTGGACGCGCCAGCCCCAAGCGCCCGTGCCCCAGGCCAGCGCGGCGCCGAGGGCCATGCCGGCGACCAGCCCCCAGCGCAGGCGCCTGGCGCCCGAGAAGCGGGAATGGTGGCAAACGATCAGGCCACCGAGGCCCAGCAATTGCGTGAGGGCCGGCGCGCCCGAGAGCGACAGCCCGGCCAAGGCCAACACCATCAACCCTTGCGCGCGCCCCTCCCGTGAAGGCGCGCTGGCCAGGGCGTAGGTCCAAAGGCTGACGCCCAGCAACTGCACCACGTCCCCGGTGGCCTCGTGCCCCATCTGTAGCAAGCCCAGGGTGGCCAGCAGGGCCAGCAGGGCAGCGTCGGCCAGCGCACGCGCGTAGTCGACGGTGTCGGCCTCGCCACCGAACGCGAAGGGCGCCGGTTGAGCCGCGTCGGTGCGCGCGAGGTGAAAGCTGGCGTACCAAACCAGCATCAGCACGCCGCCCAAGGCCAACACGAACGGCACGCGCGATGCGAGCACCGGGTCCAGCATGGGCAAGGCCCGCATGGCCGCCGCGCCCAGCCAGTAGGGCAGGAGCGCACCGTCTTCTGGCGGTAGGCCAGCCAGCGTCGGGCGCAGCCAAGCGCTGTCGCCCCGAGCGAGCGACGCCATGTAGCCGTAAGCGGTGAGGTCGGCGTGGCGCCAGGCGTCGCGCAGCCATTGGCCAGGCAGCAGGTAGGCAAGGCAAAGCGACCACAGCACCCAACGGGAGAGCGGTCGCGCGCCAGCTTCGCTGACCAGGGCAGGGGTGGGACGGTTCATCGAAGGCGGATGATGGCAACAAAAAAGCAGCCCGGAGGCTGCTCTTTTGGGGGAAGAAACCCGGGTCGTTGCGACGGGGGATTACTTCTTCAGGTGTGCAAACTTGTTGCGGAACTTCTCGACGCGACCGCCCAAGTTGTCCACGCTCTTCTGCGTGCCCGTGTAGAACGGGTGGGTTTCGCTGGTGGTTTCCAGCTTCATGAGCGGCAGCTCGCGACCGTCGTCCATCGTGATCTTTTCCT
>JACCEA010124807.1_pt1 | contig 10517 bp, 8 predicted proteins | sample 7449851 | NCBI WGS metagenome assembly JACCEA01 (sample SAMN15323453, study PRJNA562643) | freshwater metagenome | isolation source: river surface water | place: USA:Blue River Watershed | collected 2017-08-18 | reverse complement strand
GCTTGTGCATAGCGTGGGTCATATGCACCAGCTCCAGGTTGTGTTCAATCCATTCGCGCATTTCGGCGCGGGTTTTCTTGCCTTTGAACACGCGCTTAACACCCAGCTCTACGTTTTCGTAAGCGGTCAGCCAGGGCAGCAGCGAGTGGTTCTGGAAAACTACCGCGCGCTCCGGGCCGGGTTCATTCACTTCGCGGCCATTCAATACCACTCCGCCGGTGGTGGCCTGGTACAAGCCGGCAACAATATTCAGCACGGTAGATTTACCGCAACCTGAGTGGCCAATCAGCGATACAAATTCGCCTTTTTTAATTTTCAAATCCACATCGCGTAGTGCGCAAAAAGGACCTTTGGGCGTGGGGAACTCAATTCCAACTTTTGTTAATTCCAAATGAATCTGGCTCATGGTATTTCCTCTGTCTAAATCTGTAGTGAAATAATTTGTTGGTCAATGTAGATAAGGCAATTTGCGTACCGTTTTGTAAGTGATTAACGGACTACGGCGCTCTTATCCCAATTCACATAGGTTTGAATCATTAAAATGGCGCGGTCGAGCAAAAAGCCGATCAAACCAATCACCAAAATGGCGAGACAAATACGACTCAACGAATCGGATGAACCATTCTGGAATTCATCCCACACAAATTTTCCCAGACCTGGGTTTTGCGACAGCATTTCTGCGGCGATCAACACCATCCAGGCAATACCCAGCGAAATACGCAAGCCGGTAAACATCATCGGAATAGCGGAAGGCAATACAATTTTGATGACGTGAGTGAACCAGCCCAAGCGCAATACGCGGCTCACATTGATCAAATCCTTACTGACGCCAGCAACACCAACTGCCGTGTTGATCATTGTCGGCCAGAGCGAGCAGAGGCTGACCGTGAATAGGGAAATGATGTAAGACTTGGAGAAGGTCGGTGATTCGGATACGTATACTGCGCTAACAACCAGGGTTACCAGCGGCAACCATGCAAGTGGTGACACGGGTTTGAATAATTGAATCAGCGGGTTGATTGCGCCATAGAGCGTTTGGCTTAAACCGATAACTATTCCTACTGGTATCGCGATTATCGATGCTACAAAAAATCCCGACAGTACGGTTAGTAAGCTGGTATTAATTTTATCAAAAAAAGTCGGGCGACCGCTGAATGCGCGCTCATCCAATTTGGCATTGGGATCTTTTGCCAGCAACTCGGCATTGCGTTTTTCCTGACGTTCATAAAATTGTTCGGCGCGTGCCTGCTCGGATTGATATTCGTCTACCAAGTTGCCCCACTGTTCAAAAACTTGTTTTGGTTGCGGAAAGTTTCCGAGCGACGTTTTGATGTTCGGGGCCAAGGTGTGCCAAACGGCTAGGAATATTAATAAGCCCAAGGTTGGCATGGTAACGTTGATAATCACATCGCGCCATTTAATGGCTTTTAGTTGTTCTAACTTCAATGTGGAAAGTTTATTGCTCATAACGAAATCCTCTGCTAGTGCTTGCCAGGTCGTAACCCGGCAAGCTTATTTTTTACTTGCACTCGCTAACGTGATTAAATTTTTTCTTCGCCTTTTAAACCGATTTCAAATTGCTTTATGTAGTCGTTGGGTTTGGTTGCGTCGAAAGACTTGCCGTCGATAAATTTGGTGTCCTCAGGTTTGCGATAACCAGTAACTTGCTCGATCCCGGGGAAATCGGTCGCCTTCATTTTTCCTTCCTCGATCAAGTCTTTCACTGCGGTGCGATAGATTTCTGGGAGGAACACTTTTTTCGCTGTTTCGCTATACCAGTTGTCAGGCTTGGCTTCTGGAATTTGACCCCAGCGACGCATTTGAGTGAGATACCAAATTGCGTCAGAGTAATAAGGGAAGTTGGCGTTGTAGCGGAAGAATACGTTGAAGTCGGGTTGTTTGCGCACATCGCCACGATCATATTCAAATACCCCGGTCATGGAGTTAGCGATAACTTTATAATCAGCGCCTACATAGTGAGATGCGGAAATCATTTTTGCTGCTGCAGTGCGGTTGGCGTTGTTGTTGTCATCCAGCCATTTGGCGGCGCGAATAAGCGCTTTAACGACATGAATATGGGTATTTGGGTTTTTGTCGGCCCAATCTTTGGTTACGCCAAATACTTTTTCAGTGAAGTTACTGTGAATATCATTGTTGGTAACTACAGGTACGCCAATGCCGCGAAAAACAGCTTGTTGGTTCCAGGGTTCACCAACCATGTAGCCTTTAATTGTGCCCGCTTCTAATGTTGCCGGCATTTGTGGTGGAGGGGTTACCGATAGCAAAACTTCAGCATTTATTTGACCGGTGATATCACCTTTATGTGGGGCGTAAAAACCGGGGTTAATTCCCGCTGCCGCTAACCAGTAGCGAATTTCATAGTTGTGTGTAGATACGGGAAATACCATTCCCATTGGAAATGGTTGGCCTGCATCCTTGCTAGCCTTAATGACCGGCTTTAACGCATCGGCTTTAATTGGATGAACTAATTTTCCTTCTGCATCGACTGGAACATTTTTCTTCATTTTCTTCCAGACATCATTGGCCACAGTAAGTCCGTTGCCATTTAAGTCCATCACGAATGCGGTGACTATGTGGGCGTTGGTACCAAAACCGATGGTAGAACCAATTGGTTGACCGGCAAGCATATGGGAGCCATCCAGTTCGCCAGTAATGACGCGATCTAAAACCACTTTCCAGTTGGCTTGGGCTTCGAGTTCCACGCTCAGGCCTTCATCGTCGAAGTAACCATTTTCATACGCAACTGCAAGCGGGACCATGTCGGTTAATTTGATAAACCCGAATTTCAAATCAGTTTTTTCAGCTGGACCGGTCGCCGCTTGTGTTGCTGCGACAAATGAAAAGCTTAGTGTTAACGCACTTGTAAATTTGGCGAGTGGTCGCAACAGTGTGGAAATTTTTTTCATTTTTGTGGTGGAAACTTTCATTTCTGGCTCCTGGCTTTTGGTGGTGCTTGAAAAAGTTTTCTGAAAAATATTTGGAGATTTTTTCGCTGCGAAAAAATTTCCAGTTTTTGAAAATTTATTTGAGTCGACGATAGGTCTTATTCAAACACTATGCCAAGTTAAGTGACGCACTTTTATGGCGCAGGGTTTTTTGGGGGATTAATTCGTTTTTGTGGGGGTTTGCACTTTGCTGATACACCGAAAATGCAGCTGCGTTTTTTTGGTGCCGCTATTTGCGGTGTGTGCGTGCGCTGAACCTTGGCTACTCAGGTAAAACGCGCACTTTTTTCGCGCAAGTGATTTTTTTCTGCCAGAAAACCAGACCACCCAGTGGGGGCGAGCCGATCGAATTAATCGGGTGAATAGAATAAATAGTCTTATAGATCTGTGGTTTAGCGTGACATTTGTGACGCGCCAACTGACGTGAGTGCACCTATACTTGAAGGCAGATTCAGTTCCATTATTTGGATAAATCCCATGAAAATATCCGTGGTCCCCTCGGTTTTGGTGGTTTTGCTGCTGAGCGCCTGTTCTTCTGTGGTGCAAAAAACACCCTTTTTGGCGGATAAGGGCCCTTTGGCCCAAGCCTTGTCGGGGGAGTTGATTCTGGGGCGCAGCTACAAGGCCGAAGAACTGCCAAATAGGGATTTGTTTGGGTTAAGTCCTGAAATGGAGGCCTTTGCCGAGTCTGCCACTGCCGCCGTCCGCCTGCAGGATTCCAAAGCCGAGGCGCTGCATCTGGCGCTGATGAGCTCTACCGATGCTGGCGGACGAGGAGTCACCTACAGCGCTTATTACACGAATACTGGTGTAGAAGCATTCGAGCAGCGGCAGGCGAATTGTTTGAGTTATACCCTGATGTATGTGGCTATGGCGCGACATTTGGGGCTTAACGCCGAGGTGAATGAGGTGATGCTACCGCCCACGTGGGACATGCGCGCTGGCGATACCTACTTGTTTATGCGGCATGTCAACGCCAAGGTATTTATGCCACGCAAACGCAGTTTGCCCTGGGTACGGGTGATGGAAACCGCTGATGTGGGCGATATCGTGGTGGATTTGGAAATGCGCCGCTTCAAGGCGCATTACAAGCAAAAGGTGATTGGTAAGGATTTAGTGGCCGCACAGTTTTATTCCAATCGCGGTATGGAGTTAGCGGCAGAAGGAAAAACTACCGAGGCATTTTTGTATTTGCGCAAGGCGTTATTAATGAGTGAGGAGCCCAGCTATATCTGGAGTAATTTCGGCAGTTTTTATCGCCGGCACAAATTTTACGCGCAAGCTGAGGCAATTTATTTGCACGGATTGGCTATTAACCCGCGTGATTACACCATCATGCACAACTTGGCGGGAATGTATCAGGAGTTGGGGAACGACGCGAAACATCAGGAATATAAGCAACGTGTTCGTCAGCACCGCAATGCCAACCCCTACTATATGTTTAAGCGCGCCGAGGAGTTGGTTGCCTTGGGTGAAGATGAAAAGGCGCTAAATTTGCTAAAAAAAGCACTCAAGAAAGAAAAAGGCGAACAGCGCTTTTTTCGTTTGGCCGCTGAAATATATGATCGCCAAGGCGATACCCATAATGCCGAGCTGATGCGCGATAAAATATATCAACTCAGTACCATCAGGTTTTAACCTGGCGATTAATGTGGTTTATCTTTCTGTATCACCAACTGCACGCTGCCGACTTTAAACCCCCATTTGCGTAGTGTGGATTCGTTCAGCAACGTGCTGTCGTCCACCAACCACATCCAATCCTCCACCTGTAATTGTAAGGGGGAGCCTTGGTACTTCACTTCCAACGTATAGTGTAGCTGCATCGCATTGCCGCGAGTCTGTGCACTGCCAGGGCCAATTACATCACCAGCCGTTGCGGTGTACCCAGCAGCGGTGGGTGTGAGCGTCCAAGTGCGGTATTGAATTTCGCCGTCATTAAACTGAAATACCTCCTCTAATGTGCCAATTTTCGCCCCGCTGGAATCTCGCCAGTAAGCATTTATACGCGCTGTAAAGTAGCGGGTAACTTTTCCGCTACGATTTTTAACGACCCCCTGTGCCGTTAACGAACCATTAAAAAATTGTTCCGGTATTAGTAGGGGTTTGTTGGATGCATATTCATCCAGAGAGGTGGTGGAGCATGCAGTCAGCATAAAAATAATTCCCACTAATAACCAGTTACAGCGAAGGGTAATCATGACGATAAACTCGGATTGGCCGTTTGCAGTAATCTACGTTGGGGAATTAAATTTGGATCAAGAGAAAAAGAATGCCCGCACTGATGTGCGGGCGGTTGAAAACGCATGGCTTCGTTATTTGGACGTGCCGCGAGTAACCACATAGCCAAGCAGAGCTACGAGTCTGTCGAGCGCAAATCCGACCAAGCCAACGTAAATAAGTGCAAGAATGATGTCGCTAATGCGCGACGAGTTCCATGCATCCCAGATGAAAAAGCCTATGCCTACACCACCCACCAGCATTTCCGCGGCGACAATTGCCAACCAGGAAAGCCCTACACCGATACGCAAGCCGGAAAATATGTAGGGGGCCGCTGCGGGCAGCATAATTTTGTAAAAATACTGCCAGCCATTAAGCCTCACGACGCGTGCGACGTTGCGATAGTCCAGCGGAATATTGCGCACTCCCACGGAAGTATTAATGATTATTGGCCAAATGGATGTAATAAAAATGACGAACAAGGCTGAGGGTTGGCTGTCTTGAAAGCCCGCGAGTGATAACGGTAACCATGCCAGCGGGGGGACCGTACGCAACACTTGAAACAAGGGGTCCAGCCCGCGCATGGCCCAAAGGGATTGCCCCACCAAAATTCCCAGCGCTATACCCGCAATTGCGGCGAGGGTGTAGCCAATAGCGACCCGCTTGAGGCTTGCCAAAAGCTGCCAGCCCATACCCACATCGGTGCCGCCGTTGTCGTAAAAAGGGTTTTGGATAAGGTATATGGTCTCCTCAACGACAGTGCTGGCAGACGGCAAGCTTGAACCGGGTCTTGAGCAGGAAATTTCCCAAATTCCAACTAATACGCTCAGGACGACCAGTGCGGGCACGACCCGAACCAACAAATATTGAACAAGTTTTTTCAACGGTTGAAACAGTGAAAACCCTTTTTCTGCTGATTCACTTATGCTGCCATCGGCGATGCTTGCGTCTGCCATAGTTTAACTCCTCTATGCCATGTATTTGATGGTTAAGCTGTCGAGATAGGCTTTGGGGTTTTCCGGATCAAATACTTTTCCGTCAAAGAACTTCTCAACCCCACGTGAAGTGCTAGCGGGGATTTCAGCGGCGGGAACATTAAGTGCGGTTGCTGCTTTGCGCCACAAATCCTCACGGTTTACTTTGTCGATCAGGGCTTTGGTATCGGTAGCCGCCGGCAGATAGCCCCAGCGAATATCTTCAGTCAGGAACCAAAGGTCATGACTTTTGAATGGGTAGGACGCGAAGTCTTTCCAGTAGCGCATTTGTTCCGGGCTATCCTGCACTACACGGCCAGTACCGTAGTCAAAGTTACCTTTCAAACGATCAACCACGTCATTAAATGGCGCTCCTATCCATTTGCGATCGGAACAAATTTTCGCAACTTCTTCGCGATTTTCTTTTTTCTCGCAATACATTTGCGCTTCCATTACTGCCATCAATAGCGCTTGTGTTGCATTGGGATTTTTCTCAACCCAATCGCTGCGCATTGCAAAGGCTTTTTCCGGATGGTTGTGCCAAAGTTCGCTGGTGGTTAACGCGGTGTAGCCAATTTTTTGATTAATGAGCTGGCGATTCCAGGGTTCACAAACGCAGAAGGTATCCATACTGCCAACTTTCATATTGGCAACCATTTGGGCGGGCGGCACAACAATGGTTGAAATATCTTTGTTGGGGTCTATGCCCGCTGCCGAGAGCCAATAACGCATCCACAAATCGTGTGTACCACCGGGGAAAGTTACCGCAGCGTTCACAGGTTTACCGCTAGCTTTTTTGGTAGCAATCGCTTCTTTAAAGCCCTTTGCACTTACGTCGAGTTTTAAATTCGCGTATTCATTGCCTACGGAAATACATTGGCCGCCTAAATTCAATCTCGCCAGTATCGACATGGGTACTGGTTGATTATTTGCAGTCATTTTTCCGGTTGTAATTAAATAAGGCATAGGTGAGAGAATGTGCGCGCCGTCGATACCGTTGGCAGCCGATCCTAAAACGAGGTTGTCGCGTGTAGTGCCCCACGAGGACTGTTTTAAAACTTCAACGTCAGTCATTCCGTATTTCGCAAAAATGCCTTTTTCCAGCGCTACAAATAATGGGGCAGCGTCTGTCAGAGCAATAAAACCTAGTTTTGCTTTAGTGGTTTCTACACCGCTCGTTGCAGCATAAACAACGCTGCGCAAACTTCCTGGCAACATGCCCAGTGCCGCTACACCGCCGATGGTTGTTAAGCCGGTTTTAATGAGTTTGCGGCGCTTGTTATCAATTTTATCGTCTGGAAATTTAGGGGTATCCATGAAATCAACCTCGTGCTCGTTAGTGTGGTCAGTAGGGTCTTGAGTGGTGGTTCTATTTTGAAATTCATTGGGGTAAAGGCATAAAAAATGCCAATCGAATTGCTTTTTTTAAAAACAAGTGAAATTCATGTTGAATTTAATGGTTTTGCATTGGTGTGGTGCTGGTTTTGAAATGGCTATTAATTTGTGATGTATTTAGGCGCATTTATAGGGATCAAATTTTCACTATGATGATGCAAAAATGCCGTTTTTAATGGTGCGCAAAATTGTGCGTGCATTGGCATTGCAGCGGAAGGTATCCAAAATGGCGAGGGCAGATGGTGCAAGCTCTTCGATCATGATCAAATAGAGTGCAAGTAAAGGTCTGTAATTGTTTGGAGCGAGATATGGACTCATTCGGTTTCTCGTCCTAGGCTGCGCTCCACAACGAGAACCACGAGGATTCGATATGAAACAACTACTACTGGGCATTTCTTTGGGTGGCCTTTTGGCTACCCACGCATGGGCAGGTGAATGGCAGAGCCTGTTTAATGGTAAAGACTTAACTGGCTGGGAAACCTATGTGAGCTACCAGCCGGAAACCAATGAATACAATCTGGTTTCCAAACACAAACCGCGCGGTGTTAATAATGACCCGAAGAAAGTATTTTCGGTGGTGGATGGTCAGCTGCGTGTTTCGGGCGAGGAGTGGGGTGGTATAACTACACTGGCAGAGTTCGAAAATTTTCATTTGAAATTCGATGTTAAATGGGGCGAGAAAAAATGGTCGCCGCGTTTGGATGTGCGCCGCGATAGCGGTGTTTTGTACTTTGCCGTTGGTCCTCAGGGGGCGCAGAGCAATCACTGGATGCGCAGCCATGAATTCCAGGTCCAGGAAGGCGATAGCGGCGATTACCACAGCCTGGATGGAGTCATTATCGATGTGCATGCCGGTGATGCCAACGAAGGTGATTGGAAGTTCTACGCCTACGACCCCAAAGGGCCTTTGCGCAAAGATATAGCGGCGCGGGTACTCAAACTGGGCCTTTACGAAAAGCCCTACGGTGAATGGGATACCATGGAAGTCATTAGCGATGGTAAAACCCTGATCCACAAAGTGAATGGTCACGAAGTATTTCGCGGCTTTAACTCGCGTGAAAAGGTCGATGGTAAATATGTTCCGCTGACACGCGGTAAATTGCAGATACAGTCGGAAGGGGCGGAAGTTTTCTATCGCAACATCCAGATCAAATCGCTGGATAAGCCGGCGGCCCAGTATTAATGCCAAGCCCAACTGCCGGGCGCGCTAACAATGCGTGCTGGCAGACGGAATCATCACAAACCGTCAATGGCGGTAAAAACAAGTTGCGTTCGCCCGTTTGCGCGGGCAGTCTGGGCTCATGTTTCACCCTCCCAGTTTATTTCAACGGAGTTGTGTATGAGCCCTTTCTATTCTTTCATGGCCGAGCGATTGAACGGCCAGCCGCAAAATTTGTCGGACTATGCAGGCCAATTGGTGTTAGTGGTAAACACCGCCAGTAAATGTGGATTCACCCCGCAATACGCCGGTCTGGAAGCCCTCTATCAGCAATTTAAGGATCAGGGGTTAGTGATTCTCGGTTTTCCTTGCAATCAATTTGGCAATCAGGAGCCCGGTGGCGCAGAGCAAATTGCCGAGACCTGTCAGATTAATTACGGTGTCAGTTTTCCCATGTATGCCAAGGTGGATGTGAATGGGGCAAGCGCTCATCCGTTATTTCAATGGCTGACGAGTGAATTGCCGGGTTGGTTGGGTAAATCCATCAAGTGGAATTTCACCAAGTTTTTAATTGGTCGCGATGGCAAACCGATAAAACGCTTTGCCACCATTACCAAGCCAGAGCAGATGGCTGACTTTATCCAGCAACAGCTTAAAAAATAATTGCTTGGATTTTTAAAAAAATTAATCGCCTCCACTGTTTATTAGAATAACGATGAGTGTAAAAAATACGATTGTGATTGCGGTAATCGCATTTGGCTTGGGTTACTACGCCAATGAGTATCGGCATGCGACAGATGCTATCTCTGTTGTTGGTGATACATTTGATGATCCATTAGTTAGCGATTCGCCGGTACAGAACCTGCAACAAACTCTGGTGCAGCGATCGCCCGTAGCACAATCACCTGCACCGGAAATTCCCGTGCACGTATCACCCACGAATAACGCAGTGTCCTCGGCGCCAGCCGCTGTGGAACTATCGCCTATCGAGCGCGCACGCCAGCTAGTCGCTAATAGCGCATTTCCAGCGGCGGTAGTCGTACTGAATGAAATTTTGCAGCGGAATCCCGCGGATAGTGAAGCACTGTTGCTGCTCGCGCGAGTACTGGAAAAGCAGGGGAAGCATGAAGAAGCAGTGACTATCTGGTTTCGCTATCTGGATAGTGAAGTGGATGCAAAGAAAACTGAAGATGCATTGGCCTATTTATCCAAATATTTACTTCGTCTGGTGAATAACCCCGGCATTTTTGGTGCGAGCCGCGAATGGCTGATGGCGCAATTAAATGATTTGATCAAGCTTACGCCCGACAATGGGGAATTGCATTTGCAACTCGCAGATATGCATGCAAAAGCAGATGATCAGGAACAGGCGCAATACCATGCGTTAATGGCGGCAAACCAGGATGAAACGCGCACGCGTGCCGAAGCGTTTCTTGCGCAATTAACCAATAATGCCATTGCAGCGCAAACCGATGAGCTGGAACACAAAATTTCGTTGGTGCGTTTTGGTACTCAGTTTTTGGTGCCGGTCACAGTGGAAGGAAGAAGTGTAAAACTGTTGTTGGACACAGGTGCGTCAATTAGTGGGTTAACCTCCAGCTTTATTAATCGCAATTACAACTTGGTAAAATCCCCTAAGCCCATTCAACTTAATACCGCCAGCGGTACTGTGGAAAGTTTTTTATTTGTGGTGGATACCTTGCAGATTGCAGATTTAACCTTCAGTAAACATATGCTCGCGCGTTTGCCCATGGAAAATTTCGATCACTTTGATGGCTTATTGGGGGTGGATATATTGGGCCGTTT
>JACCEA011683796.1_pt1 | contig 10519 bp, 7 predicted proteins | sample 7449851 | NCBI WGS metagenome assembly JACCEA01 (sample SAMN15323453, study PRJNA562643) | freshwater metagenome | isolation source: river surface water | place: USA:Blue River Watershed | collected 2017-08-18 | reverse complement strand
CTGACATAATTATGTTGCAAACAAACATAACACTCCTCGGTAGTGCCATTACATAGATCACATTTCAAGGAGGTACAATAGCGTCCATCCGATGGGACGTGAATAACACGATCGCACGAACCAGTATCACAAAAGGTGATTGGATATTGAGGATCGGGAGTATTCGCAGTATTTAACCAGCGAACGCGATCACAGTTTGGATATTTAGTAGGCCAATCAAATGTTGATGTCACAGCACTGCCACGAAACATTTCTCTCATATTACTCACTTGATGAACATTCCATCCAGCCAGAGATTGATTGAATGATGTAGCATCACAGAACATAAATGACATATCGACAACATTTTCAACTTTCCAAGACTCCAATGGTTGATTAAACGATGATGCACCAAAGAACATTCCACCCATGTATCGAATGTTCTTTGTGTCCCACTCTGCCAACGATTGATTAAACTTTGAGGCACCCTGGAACATCCCACCAACATTCTCCACCATACTCATATTCCACGCATTCAATGGTTGATTGAATGATGATGCATCACGAAACATTTCTCTCATATCCGTAGCTTTATTTGTATTCCAATCATTGAGAGGTTGATTGAATTCTTTTGCTCCATAGAACATATAGCTCATGTTAGAAATCTTTTTAATACCATAAATTGGATTGAACGGCTGGTTAAACGCTGTCGCACCTTGAAACATGCCCATAGCTTCTACAGGCGCGTTAGCCCACGAACCCATATCCTTATCCGCAAGTGGCGAATTAAAGCTTGTCGCACCATGAAACATGAATGAAAAATTTTGCACTCTATGAAACTCCCATCCATCGAGAGATTGATCAAATGATGATGCACCAGCAAACATAAAGCTCATGTCTGTAACTTTATACACATTCCAATTGCTTATATTGTCATTAAAATCTGAACGATTTTGGAATAATCCACGCATATTTGTCACTGAAGAAGTATCCCATGCCTCGATTTCTTGGTATCGACGTCGTGCTTCTTCTTTATTTGTGCACCAGAGATCTGCTGCTTCACGTATATTTTCATTATTTGCAATAAACCTACCACAAAAAAATACTGGACGGCCTGAGGATGGAGTAAAAGATGGAATATGATAGGCATTGATAATGGCGCGATTTGAGGGTCTGATATTAGCAGTGTCAACAGCCGTGCGATTCGAAGAAGTCGAGGGCATAGTCACCGTGGATGCAGAAAGCACCGTAACACTAGTAGTTTCAGGTGTGATGCCCTTCGCAAATAGATAATCCTCATAGCGGAGCTGTTCGAGAGACTTCCCTGAATACTCATTCATAGCAGTGATAAACTGCATATGAGCCTTGATAGTGTGATTGACAGGGTCAGTGGTCTATAGAGAGGAAATACGTCGTTACATTAGTGCAGGTATAATTGTCAGAAGGAGCTTACTTTAACAACAGTAAAGGGTAATCCTTGAGTACCAACGAAGACGGAAGGTGGAAACGATGAATTGTTACTACTGGATTCAACAGACGCAGGAGCTGCAACAGGGTCAGTGTGGGCTGGATTAGTGTTGGTGTCAGCCCCCCTGACCACGAATACTCCATGCTTCTTCAACAATAAGTCCTCGTAACGAAGTTGTTCCAACGACTTCCCTGAGTACTCCTCCATCGCAGTGATGAATTGCATGTTGGCTTTGATGCTACTATTAACAGGATCTGTTGCCTACGGAAAGAAAAAAAATAACAGAACATGTCAGAAATATCACCGAGAACATCACCTTCACAACCCTAAATGGTGCCAAACTAGTTCCCTTCATAGCATCAATTGATTCCTCAATACGAGGAGCTACATTTATGGTTCCACCAGTAAAAGGACGCAGTTGTGTGCCGAATTGCCGTTTGGCTGGATCATCGATAGTTTCATCCATAGCACCAACCTGAACGGAAATATCCGAATATGCGGCACGCAAGTCATTTACAGCAGCGGTATTGCCGACTGCACACACAATGAAAATACGACGTGCACCCCACTGTTTCAATAGACTTACAACAAGCTTCATAGTGCCTGATTCAGAGAGAGATGGCTCAGTAACAAAAACAACATCGGAAGGTTGATCAGGTAAAACATTCAAGAATGACTCGATAGGGATGCTGGAATTGGTAATTCTGTCTAAACCTGTGACCATGGTTACATGTATACACCGTAGAAATAAGAAAAAAAGAAAACTCACCCAGCAAATGCGAGGATGCATTTGGAAAGAGCTCAAGTAGACCATCACTCATTGCTAATCCAGATTTCGTAGCAGATAGAATGACAATTTGTTCTAATACGTTGTGACCCTCCACAGGAGGAAAGCTGCTGCCGACGAGCACAGCAATCTCCTTTAGAATACGACGATATTCCCCGGCCGTTGTATTTGTGTCTCTGAGGAAGGCCAATTTACTGGAAATGACTGCATTCTGAGGTGACGATGCCATCATCAATGTCGAATAACTGGGAGGATAGCCAGCTGAAAATGCTGCAGGTTAATTAATGCAAAGATTTGTTGGGCTTTGCGGCGCTTTTTATGCAAGCGAGAGCAGTAGCAGGCGCGCGCCGGATTTTTATTAATAGCCTTCAGTGCTAGTATCACTTTCTCAACAGTTTGGTGTTCCCGCTGCTGTCGCCTGACCTTGTGTGCTTGCCGCCTCTCGCTGCTGTTGCTTGCTTGCTTCATATCATCCCCATCGGCCGGCTTATGCAGGCGGCCGCGCCGCACTCACAACAGCGTGTTCTCAAGACTACACTATTCAAATCATTGTTGTATCGTTGGCTTTAGTTTTCGATTTTATGTTGATTGTGACACCATACATTCATTCACGGACATCATGGAATTCACAACAGGTTCTGGTAGTATAGCAGCAACCATGCTCAAACTTATCTCGGATGCAACGGCTGCTGTAGATTACTCGACCTTTCCTCCGTTGCGGATCGATTGAGAACAACAAACAACAGCACTCATAATCTCTCACCAGTACAATACGATGCAATTATTTCTGAATATAAACGTTTTTTGGTTCTAAAACTTTTGCGACCTGATTTAATTCTTCCACCACCACCACTTATTGATGAAGTATGGCACACACATATCCTCGATACTGCAAAGTATCTCGCAGATTGCCTTCGCGTTGCTGGTTACTATATTCATCACAATCCGAATGAAGCATATGTAATTTTTGCACAACAGACTGTAGATATATACACAGAGGTCTTTGGACAGACACCATCAATGGAAATTTACCCACCTTTGTCTTCACAGCTTCGAATATATGTTCCAACTTGTGGCTCTATCGTGGAACATACGGTCGATGGTAAGTCTTGGAAACGTGGAATCTGGACCGACAGAAATAGCATCAATATTATGTTTGGAGGGGAAGTGAAAAATCCACCTTTAGTGACTCTTCGACCAGTGTTACTAAAGAACATGACTGTGGAGGTAAACTCAAATGATCGTGGGGTTTGGGTGAAAGTGACATTATTGTGGTTTAATAGCCATGAGCAGAAGTATACTGTCCGATATGCTGATGGTCAAGAGGAATCCAATATTCCTCATCGTGCCATTCGCCGAACAGTCGACCTTATTCATGGTGAACCTCTAGTTCAATCACCCTGGCTTGGAATGGTTTGTTTAGTAAATTCGAGCGACCGTGGGGTCTGGATTCGTGGAGAGGTTTTATCAGTTGATAATACGAATAATACTTGCTCTGTTCGTTATTGCGATCATTCTCCGGAGTATGAAACGGAAACCGGAATACCGTGGCAAACCCATATTCGTCGATTAAGTATCTATACTCCAATTGGCTTGCCGCCTTATACTATCAATACCACAAGTGGATCAGCTTACAAATGCTTTAAATGTGGAGGGTTCTTATCTCCTAATGAGTGTGCTGGTTCCACTAATTCGAAAATCTGCCCAAAGTGCCATGGAATTATGGGGAATTATGGTACTTCAGACGCATGCATTTGCACTGCCGCAGACTGGGGATGGTGTGGTTGATGAATCAAAAAGCTTTAGTGGAAGAATTACTGGGAAAATTGTTGCCATTGACTTAATATTTTGTTATTGATTCAGTTAGATATTTTTGTTGGTGTATCTTGGTGATGGTTGGAAGAATTAGCTAAATATTCCATTAAATTAAATAGTTAGGTTGTTCATGTCGTACCTGTTTGTAGAGTATAAGTCTGACATATGTAGAGAAATTTAAATTAAATTATTTCAACGAAACTCCACAAAATGCACTCATTTTGTGTACCGCCCGATTTAGTTTTGACCCGACGAGAAGAGCTATAGGAACACCTGTAAACACAACCCACGTTCGTCTAACCCACATATACATATTTTTCCAAACAAAAGGAAACAAAAATGACAAATACATAAAAATATGGCAGCAGAGGCGAAATGGAAAGTGAAGATCATCCATCAGACAAACTGTATAGCATACCAATAAGCATTTTTAACAATATGGTGGTTTCGTATTTATGTTTCGTGATAAACTTATCAGATAAGCAACAGACCTCAATAATATACATACAAAAATGTGAACGATATAATGAAATATATCATAAAATGCATTCATAGCTTTAGAAAAACCATGATTTCTTATTCGCTTTTTTAGACTTTTCTTTAGTCTTCTCTTTCTTTGCACTTGTATCAAGCACAGCATAACCAGTTTTAACTTCCATAGCATGAGTTTCTTCATCATAAGTCATGGCTACTATTCCTGCAGCATAAATCATATCCAATTCTTCATTCGTAGAAATATCCATTAATTTAAATGGTGCTTTGTTGATGCCACTTGGGAATACTTCATACGAATTCCCATTCGATTCAACTTTTCTTGGTGGTGGTTCATCTTCTTTCAACTCATTGAAAGCCCTAGTTGGAATAAAATCAGGCTTCGTTTCACACATATCATCTTCCATCCAACAACCTAATGACTCATTTTTACAATAATATGTCGTAACAAATGTTTCTCTCAATAAATATGGAAATAATGATTGTATCCAACCTGTATATGGTGTATAGAACAAACCTGATCCACCTGCATGATAGACACATGCACGCCAAAATGTCAGATTTACTTTACCTTCTGAAGCATCAACAAACTCATCTAATACAGGAATGAGATATTTTAACCACCAATCCAATCCATATTCGGAAAATGTTTGAGCTTTTGAACGCAACAGTTTCCAATCATCGGGTGTACCAGCAAGCTCTATCGAAGGAAATCCACAACCGCACATAAAATAAGCTTTGAAGTAATTCAAGGACAATTCCATAGCAACGACTTGTTTGGCAATACGATCCATTGGTGTAGTCGTAGAAAAATCACAGTCAGTCAACATGTGTATTTCAGGTTTCATACGCGATTTCATTTTATTTACAAATTCCGTGATGGTATCCTCCCATGGTACTGTCCCGTTTGTATGTGTATCAATAGCATGTTGTATAGCTGAGGCACTTACTTCAGGACGTGAAATAGTCACTGTTTCTTTCCCTTCAAATTCAACAAATTTACGTCGCAATTCTTCAACATTTTGATTCACATGTATTACTAATCCTTGTAATATTGTTATCCATATAATATCAGGAGTTAAACGTAATGGGTAATGTTTAAAGAAACATTCATAGACACAATATGCAAACATGTTGAATCGTGTAAACGTTTCAACCACTTTAAGTGGAGGCTTGAAACTCTTTGGAGCTGTAGGCTCTGTGTTCTCACTGCCTTGATCAGCATTAGTGTTGGGACTGTCATTCTTATCGGGGCTGATAGAACTGACAAAAGCGACCTTGCCCATGGAAGACCACGACTTTCTCAGAGAATTTTTCTCTTCTTTAGGTTTACCTGCGAACAAAGTCTTCCCCACCTTCGGATCAGCATCAACATCTTCAGTGGGCACGAAAGGACCATCGTAAATTTTCTCCTTCACATCATGAACTTTAAAGCGGATTCCTCCGGTAGGGCGATATTGAATGTCATCGGCAGTGGCATAGATTGGGGGTGGTAAACGGTTCACCGCTTCTTTCACTTGGACCGCTTTGTAAATTTCGATAGCTTTGTGATCCACGATACCTTCAAACGGGTCACGATCATCATCAGCCGGTTTGCTGGATCTCAAACCCATTTTTCCTCCCCAACTTTTAATGCACCTAAAAAACAAGCAGAATTGGCTTTGCTGTTCTGGCTGGGCTTCGCCTGCGCCTGTAAGCGCCGCAGCGCGCAGCAGACAGACCCAGCAGCAGGCAGCGCAGGCAGCTCTGCAGCGCGCACCAACTATGACTTTCGTTTGCGTTGTGGCTGCGACTCAACAACAGATTTTTTTCATTTGAAAGTCATGAAAAATGGGATTGAAATTCAGCAAAGTGAATAAAAAGAAAGGCTCTGATATTGTCGATGATTTTGAGAATAGTGACAATGAGGAAGAATATTCCCACGCTATTCCACCACCTGCACTCTATGCCACACCTGAGGATATCCAATATCCTACCACTGGGGGTATACGCTTTAAAGTCCATGATGTGGAAATCGCGACAAATAAAGGTCCTTTTCTGTCAAATGGTAGTAATGGTGATTGTGAAAAAGCATTGAGAAAATCATGGTCTACATTGGGAAAAGTCGCATATGTCAGTCCAATTGACACTATCGACTCTACCAACGGACAAGCAAAAAGGCGAGTAATCTCTACATTCAAGGACTACAATAATTTTGCTTATTGTGTACATGAATGTTTCTTTTCACATTATCCATTACGGATCACACCTGATACTATATGGATAACCATATTACAAGGATTAGCTATACATGTTGATAAAAATCATGAAAAATTACGTCATTGTTTTGTTAATTTTAATGGTAAAGAAGAAATTCGTATATTTCGTCCTGATATTACTATTGAACAAATTAAACATTCTATTGACACTCAAACTAATGGTACTATACCGTGGCATGAGACTATTGATCAATTCACTGACGGAGTCAAACAACGTGTGAAATCCGAAGTACATCCATTGATTGAATGTACATTTTCTACATCCACCCTAACCGATCGTATTTCTAAACATGTTGCATTATTAGAGATTACCAAACATTATTTTGAATTGGTTATGGAATGTGGTTGTGGCATACCATGGATTGAATTACTTGGTACCCCAGAAGATTGGCAATTACTATACACTAAAGCATCCAATGAATTATCAAAATATGATCTTGATTGGTGGTTAAAAGGATTATTACCAGTATTACAAGAATTTGTTAATTCTTCACAAGGTAAAGTCAATCTTAAATTTTGGCGTGCTGTTGTCTATATGACTGGTGGATCAGGTATGAGAGGTGATCCTATCACTGGATGGTTACAAGCACTCTTTCCATATTTATCATCAGGTGAAGGTGATGGGAAGTATTATAAGAATAAATGTTTAATGAAATGGAAAGAAGACTCGAAATGTACTGCAAAGATATCCCGTTATGGTAATGACGATGACGATGACGATGATTATTTTGGTGGACGCCGTGGGGGGATTTCATTAGATTCATTTCCATCTGGTACAAGTCAAGCAAAATTTACTGTAGCGGATATTGGTACTCAAACGAGTATGCAAATGCTATATGGTGCAGGATTAGTAGCGATAACGTATGATGAAGAAAGTCATGCATTGGAAGTACATACAGGATATGCTGTGATGGAAACGCCTTCCAAAGATGAATCATTTGAAGCGAGATAAGTTGTAAACTTATTGTTATGTGCATTTAACCCCTGGAATTATGAATATGCCTATTGAATATGTCATCATTGATATTACATATCTGATGAGGGCATCATTTATTTTATAGCATACGTTTGTACTGCATGTCATTTTATGATGAGATTTTGTAGCAATGATATGTAGATGGTCCACTGAAATTATTTTATAGTTGGTATCAAAATTGGAGCATTTTAACTTAATTATGTTCTTATTATACTTTAATATGACTCTTTAAGCAAGCAATGACCTTTCTTCAGCCTCATTATTGGATATACTGGACATGATAGAAGTCTTTTTCAAACACACAACGGGAGGGAAAATATTTAAGTCAATTTAATTGACAAGAGACAACACGGAACAAAACAAACACAAAACAGACTTTTCTAATCCGAACAAAAATCAAACAAAAACTTCAAAAAAGATATGGAGATTAATAGTATTACAACAAACAATGAGACAATCAAGCATTTGTCAGTGTTTCAATAGATTGCAAATATTGAAAATGTTCAATAAATAGAGTTCTTACCTCTTCAAAATAATTTCTATCTTTTGATAGAGACATCGCATTCATAAGATATGATCCTCCTTCAATAGGAATCCATTCACGAATATCACCATCGTGATCACGGTCATCGTCATCCTCACTATACTCATCGTCAACCATCTCATCCTCGAGATAGTCACAATATCCCAAAACATCCCTAATCTCACCTTTTCTTTCTTTTTGTATCTTTTTACCATAATAAGAAAGAGAATGAGTTAATAATGGATCAATAATCACAGACATCTTTTCTTTTTCACTATTATCAGGTAATAGGAAAGTATGAGTTAAAGAGAGATAATGTGGAGATGGTACAGTGGATAATGAGGATGGCAGAAAGTACCCCATTTCATCAGGATGAATAAAAAGATAAACATCTTCCCTCTCAATCTTTTGAAAGGAAAGAAACTCTTCACGAGAAACTAGACGTGGGAATGGATGAACATCTTTCCCATCTTTTCGAACAAGGTAGGTTGAGAGGATGAGTTGGTAGAGATCTCCATAATGATCCCCACCCATTAGATCATTGGCAAGTGATTCACAATCACTGATAGCATAGTATGAATGTGGCCATGATTCATACCATTCTTCATCATTGAGATATTCCGCCAGTGCATACCATTGCTTGGTCGTCAATGGATAATCTTGTAGACGGAATGCTCTACGTGGTGGTTGACCTTGATGTGCAGGGCCAACGATTGGCCCTTGACCCAATCCAACACCGCCTCCATCACGATCTGTACTGATAGAAGATCCTGGTGGATACATGGTCGTTGCCAATCGTTTCTCAAATGCAGAGATGAAAGCTTGATCGTGTTGAATCATACCTTGTTTCATCCACAGAACGTAATGCGAACCAAGACCACGCAATCCACCAGTTCCTCCAACACCGAAGATCACTTTATCTCCATTGCAAAGAATTGATGGATCAGGAAAATGATGAAAGGAACTCGATTTGAGGTCAGGTGGAAGTAAAGAATAAAATTGAGAATAATTAACAATTGGAGTGTCTTCTTCAACAAACGTGAGATAACCGATATTTACCTTGTGTTCGATCGGTTGATCTACTAAGATCATCGTCTTCTCAAGGAATACATCTCGTTGTGAAGGGGTTAATGATTGAAGATATCCAGTGAATGATGACATGGTTGCGATATGGAGATCAACGAGTTTTATGCTTGACTTGAACAAACTGCTCATCAGCCAGAAAAGGTTTCCACTGTTGACTTATTAACGTACGGACGCACACAACGGTCGTTGCTTTTCCATTTTTCGAGAGATGTTTGTTTCTAATTGAAAAGAAAATCAACGTTTGTGCATCTGCTCTCTTTGGAAGTGAAAGAGCCGAATTCAAGGTTGTAACCACTGCAAAGAGTAGTTTATTGGAGGAAAGTTTGTAGAGTCCATCACTGGAGTCAACTCAGAGTGAGACAGACATACAGCGACTTTACAACCATAACCACCAACCGAAGAATCTCTCGTCCGAACAACAAAACAAGCTGATCAACCTTCTTCCAACTGGACCTATTGCACTAAACCATCAAGTAGTACAGTTTTCAACGATTGACAGAGTCAAGAATGGGTGCTGGAGCGAGTTCTCTCCCTCGTCTACGCAAGGCCTTACTCATCAAAGCATACAATGCACGTTCCACAAGTCAAAATGGTGCCGATTTGAGTCTCTACGAACAATTCTTACCATATGCATATCAACGTGATGATAAAATGTATTATATCAATGTCGTGCAAATTAAGACGTGTTTAGGGTTAGAGATGAGTAAAGACTATGTATGGTTAGATGATCTACTCGTTGCCATGTTCCGATTGAATCGTGAGAATGGAGAGTCGTTGACCGATAAAGATATTTATTTATATGATTTTGTACAATTTTTAGAAACTGGGAAAGTGGTAAGTGAATTTGGTGGTGTCGTTGTAATGTGTGCCTGACTCTCTCTCTCATCACAGCCTTCCTATGCCAATCAAGAAGATCCAAAGACTAATAACACTAGTAATCGCAATTTACCTGGTCCCGAAGCACGTAAACGAGCAGGATCTACTAGTACTACTAATCAACCCGTAGGCTCTACTAGTCCTGGTAGACCTTCTCAGAAGAACAATCATCCCCCACCACAACCACCTCGTATGAATGGTAAGACTCTCTCTCTCTCTCCTACTACCTATATCTCTGTCTCTCTCTCTCTCTCTCTCT
>JACCEA010208719.1_pt1 | contig 10520 bp, 8 predicted proteins | sample 7449851 | NCBI WGS metagenome assembly JACCEA01 (sample SAMN15323453, study PRJNA562643) | freshwater metagenome | isolation source: river surface water | place: USA:Blue River Watershed | collected 2017-08-18 | reverse complement strand
TATAAATCGCCGAACGAACACTTCCAGACCGTTTGTTGAACAATAATCCTTCATAAAAAGGAAGGTCATTGAACAACTCTTTTTTGATGGTTTGCAAATATTTTGGATTGAGAGCTTTCGATTCGTCTACAAAAGGAACCAATTCGAATTTTTGTAAAGCTTCGTTTTTTTGTAGTTTTTTTAAATCATTGAGCGAAACGACTAAGTCTACCTCCTGATTTTGTTTGATGGTATTCATCAATTTACTCCAAGCGGCATAGGCTTTTGGCGTAAAAAAAGTGGAATCTTTAACACCAATGATAATCAAATTGCCTTCTTCTCCAAATTTGTCCAAAAAGGCATTGTATTCTACATTCGCAATGTTGTCATCGGGCAACATATTCGCTTCGGTAAACGTAAAATGAATATTTTTCCATTGCAGTGCCAAGAAGACGGTAATGGCTGCAATGATAGAGAGCATTAAAATTCTATTTCTAAGGACAATACGAGCGATAAGTTCCCAAAATCCCAAACTAAACCATTTAATCATTTTCTGTATTTAAAAGGGTGCAAAGGTAACGAAACCTCGATTAAAAAAGGTAGGAAATCCTTGGTTTGATGGCAGTTTTTTTTAAAGCTTTCGGAAAATCTTTAAATTTTGGTTAATATTCTTATTCCTGATATAATTGTTATATTTGATTTTCTCATCTTTGTTAAATGAGCAATTCATTATAGCCTAAAATAAATAAATGAAGAATTACAAAAATACCCTGTTTTATCTAGCTGTTACTGGAGGTTTTTCCGCCTTAATGTATTGGATTATACAAAACGGGAAATTACTTGAAGGAACGGATGTCAAAAAAACAACCGTAGGACCCAAAGATGCTTGGTTGGATTTTATTGCATCTATGCAGCATAGTTTTCAAGAACCTTTGGCCATACTTTTGGCTCAAATCATCACCATAATTATTGTGGCCAGAATTTTTGGCTGGATTTTCAAGAAAATAGGACAACCTTCTGTAATTGGTGAAATCATTGCAGGTATAGCTTTAGGGCCATCTTTGTTAGGGACTTATTTCCCAGAGTTTTCGGGAGTTTTGTTTCCTGTAGAATCTCTCGGTAATCTAAAATTCTTAAGCCAAATCGGTTTGATACTTTTTATGTATGTGATTGGTATGGAGTTAGATTTGAAGGTGCTAAAAAACAAAGCCAATGATGCTGTTGTGATTAGTCACGCAAGCATCGTGATTCCGTTTACACTCGGAATTGGTTTAGCTTATTTTGTGTATGACCAATTTGCACCCGATGGAGTAAAATTCCTCTCGTTTAGTTTGTTTATGGGAATTGCGATGAGTATTACAGCATTTCCGGTTTTAGCTCGAATTGTACAAGAACGCGGCATTCATAAAACCAAATTGGGAGCCATCGTAATCACTTGTGCCGCCGCCGATGACATTACAGCTTGGTGTTTATTGGCTGCCGTAATTGCTATTGTAAAAGCAGGTTCTTTTGTGAGTTCTTTATATGTGATTTCTTTGGCTGTCGGATTTGTGTTGATTATGCTTTTGATTGTCAAACCGTTCCTAAAACGAATTGGAGATTTGTATGCAACCAAAGAAGCGATTAGTAAACCTGTTGTGGCTATCTTTTTTGTCACACTAATTATTGCGTCTTATGCAACAGAAGTAATCGGAATACACGCGCTTTTTGGAGCTTTTATGACAGGTGTGATTATGCCAGATGTAGCTAAATTCAGAATTGTTTTTATAGAAAAAGTAGAAGATGTATCTGTGATTTTACTTTTGCCTTTGTTCTTTGTATTCACAGGTTTACGAACCGAAATCGGTCTAATCAACGACCCTTATTTATGGCAAGTTACGGGTTTCATCATCTTGGTAGCTGTAGTAGGTAAGTTTTTTGGTAGCGCTTTTGCAGCCAAATTTGTGGGGCAAAATTGGAGAGATAGCTTAACCATCGGCGCATTGATGAACACGCGCGGCTTGATGGAATTAATCGTACTAAACATTGGTTTAGAGTTGGGAGCGTTGACACCAGCGGTATTTACTATGATGGTAATTATGGCATTGGTCACTACTTTTATGACGGGACCAGCTCTTAATTTAATCAATTTCATTTTCAAGACCAAAGACGATGTTGAGGTAGAAGAATTAGAACAATCCAAAGTATATCGCGTTTTGATTTCTTTTGGCAATAACGAAAAAGGAAGGTCACTGCTGCGTTTGGCCAATGGTTTAGTCCGTAAACAAAAAGACGCTTCGGTAACGGCTATGCATTTATCTGTTAGCAACGAAATGCATCCTTTTGCTTTAGAAGACAAAGAAACAGCGGCATTTTTACCGATTCAAGAGGAATCTAGAATTTTAAAACAAGAAGTAACCACTATCTTCAAAGCTACAGTCGACATCGAAACAGAAATTACCGATATTGCCAATCAAGGCGAATACGACCTCTTGTTAGTAGGACTCGGGAAATCTATTTTTGAGGGAACTTTGCTCGGAAAAGTAATTGGTTTTACCACTAGAATCATCAATCCAGAGCGATTAATGGATAAATTCACAGGAAAAGAAGGCTTGTTTGCGAATTCTCCTTTTGACGAAAGAACCCGTCAAATTTTGCTCAAAGCCAAAATGCCAGTGGGAATCTTAATCGACAAAGATTTACAAAAAGTAAACACCATTTTTATTCCAATCTTCAGCTCCGAAGATGCCTTCTTGATTGATTACGCTCAAAAACTCATCCATAACAACAAGTCCAAAGTAGTAGTCTTGGATGTCAACGGACACATCAAATCAAATTTTGTAATCGGTAGCGCCATAAGTTCATTGGAGCATAAATTCCCAAACAACATCACATTGTATGGCGAAAAAATCATCAAAAAAGAGTTCCTAGCCGAGCAAGATTTGATGATGATTAGCCTTGAAAGCTGGAAAGCACTTGTCGATTCCAGAAGCGTTTGGTTGAGCGGCGTTCCGTCAGTATTAATTATAAAACCATAGTATGAACTGGATTTTATTACTAATTGCTGGCCTTTTCGAAGTAGGATTTACCACTTGTTTGGGCAAAGCCAAAGAAACTCAAGGCACCGAAGCCACCTACTGGTTTCTCGGTTTTTTGGCCTGTCTCACCATTAGTATGTCCTTAGTTTACAAAGTCACACAAACCCTTCCCATCGGAACCGCTTATGCCGTTTGGACAGGAATAGGCGCCGCAGGAACCGTTCTTGTCGGACTCTTAGTCTTCAAAGAACCTGCTACTTTTTGGCGTATTTTCTTCCTGCTTACCCTCATCGCTTCCATTATCGGACTAAAAATGGTTTCCGAACATTGAGTTAAACCCAGAATCCGCATTAGACTTTGTAGCGAAACTAAATTATTCAATAAAAGCAAGAGCTCACGGACTATTTTTGAAGAAGGAAACAGCGTTCAGTGAATACCTATATAAATATAAACCTATGAGCTAATACTATCGTATTTTGAATTTAAAAATGGGAGTAAGTTCTTGGTTTTGAAGAAGAAATTCATTCACTGAACTCAGCTAAAAAATATAAAAATGGTGAAGTAATTTAGTTGTAGTAAATTTATAATGCGGAATCTGGGTTAAATTAGGGCGTGCCACCATAAAACAAAGAGAGCCATTCAACTAACTATTGAGTGGCTCTCTTTGTTTTATGCTGTCGGGCTCTACGCTATATCTCTTGGGGCGAACCCCGCCCCAAGAGGATGCCGCTTCTATCCCTCACGCAAAACGTTGCGAACCTTGCGATTTTTCCCTTTGCGAACCTTGCGGTTAAAACTAATAGCTATATATAAGTCAGTTGTAAGTTGTCAAAGCACCACTTTCTTAAAATCGGAGTTAGAATCCCAAATTCAAAATAAAGCTAATTTTCACCGCAATATTATCTTGGAATTTAGCCAATTGGTTCGGTCCATATCGGTAAAAACCACTTAGTCCAATACCGTTATAAATTTGGTTCAACTCAATTCCCGATTCAAAAAAACCATCGCGTAGGGTTTTGTAATTAATGCCAACGTGCTGTTCTGGTTTTTCCATATCGCCCCATCCCATACGGCTCACAAATACCAAGTTGGGTTTCACTTTTTTCAACAAATGAATTCGATTAAAACTGTGCTTGAACTGAAAATAAGCAAACTTACTCGAGAAAAACTCATTAAAAAACATCGTTTCAAAACTGTTTTTACCCGCAAAAGTCACACGCTGAATAATCGTTTCTTTATTCAAATTATTCGGCGAGGTATTGTACAAATGCGTCAACGGTAAGTTGCCAATGGTGTAGCCTGCTTCAAAGAGCAAACTGGTTTTTTGACCGTTCAAGTAGTTCTTTTGATATTCGGTTCTAAAATCGATTTTGCTAAACTCAAAATCATTGTTGCCCACATTGGGCAATGATTTGGTAAACTGAAACGTAAATTTCGGATACCTTTTTTCGGTTTCAATTCTTCCCGTTGGCGTTTGCATATAATCACTAAACGGATTCCAACGCAACGAAACCATCGCCGTAGTCAAATTGTATTTCGTAAAAAGTTTGCCGTCTAGATTGTAGGCATAATTAAACTTTGGCTCCACAAAAGTGTTCGAGAGTTCCCAAATACTTTCCGTTTTTGGAATAAACTTGGTTTCTACGCCCGTTTTCCAAGTTTGATAATGGTAAAAAGTACTAATGTTGATAGGTCTTGGGTCGTAAATTTTGAATGCTCTTCGGTCAACAGTCCAAGTGGTACTCGCTATTTCTCGTACATCATCCGTAAATGAAACGCCCCACCAAGTATTCGAAAACTTATTGATTCGGGTACCAATGCCTAAACTGTATTTAAAAGTCCCGTCTTTTGTACCGTAAGCACTATAGCCTTCTATTTTCCATTTTTTAGAAAAGCTATCATTGGTAATACCGCCAACACCTAGACGAAAACCTTCGTAATTGTTGAAACTCACAAACTTTCTTAAATCAAAATCAATCACACTAATGGGCACATAGCCATTGATGATTTTTCTGCCAAACAGCAGTTTGCTTTCAATGCCATTTTTTATCGAAATGCTATCTACGGCTGCATAGGTTTTTTGACTGCGCAAATCCAATTTTTCTTTTCTATACGCTTCCCAAAAATCATCCGTTTGATTGACAGCGTCTTCTTGAATGTCAATCGCTATCATTGGCTGTTTGATTTTGACAGCTTTGTTGTATTCTATATCAAAATTGTAGCTTTTGGAAATCAAATAACTAATATCGGTAGCTTCCTTTTTTCGCGGTTTGAATCCTTGTTCAACATCGCCATCAAACTGTATGGTTCCGCCAAGAATCTTAATGTCATCGTCGCTTTTTCCTTTTACAATTTGGAATGTCTTTGCCGATGGGAACCAAATTTTTTCCTCAGGCAAATACACAAATTCGTGAGTCCCGCTGATGTCCAACACGCCTTTTATGCGCATAATGGCTTTAGCAATTGCATAGGAAGCCGTGTCTATATATAAAACGCCTTCTAGTCCTGCTGCATTTTTCTTTTTCTTGTTTTTGAAATAAATCATATAGCTAGTCCTACCGTCAATGGCTACCGAATCCAGTAGTTTGTAATTGTAATGTTCTGGCGCGTCATCGGCTATTGGACTATTGTATTTGGTTTCGAACAACTCATATTTGGGTTCATAAATCGAAAAAGATTGCAAATTGAACGCGATGATTTCATAAATCGGTTGCTTGAAGCCAGCCATTTTTGTTCCTAAAATGACTTCTTTTAAGTGGTTATTTTGGTACTGAAAAAGCGATACTTTCTCCGTTTGAAACAAATGCTGCTTACTGATAATTTCTTTAAACTTGTAGTTAGACGAATCTACTTTTACAAGTTCTCTACCATACGTTTTGTCTACAAAAATCGAGTCAATTTTTCCGTTGATAGAATCAGGATTGGCGGTAACTAGGAGTTTGTTATAGGATTTAAACGAAAAACTATTGTTTTTTTGCTGCGGATTATTGACGGATTTGGCCGCTATAGCTTTTCGAATAATTTGCAAAGCCACATTTTCTTTGGGAATCAACACTTCATTCAAATCATTGGACTTTTCTTGTAACGCCACTACATAAAACGTTTTGTTGGGCGTAATGATTTGTTGGAAGGGCGTGTAACCCAAATAAGAAACCGTAAAATCCAAAATAGGATTGGGACTCAAGAGCTGGAATTTTCCATCCACATCCGAGATGGTTTGTGCACCCGTGTTGCTCGTAATGCTCGCAAAAGGCAAGGGTTGATTGGTCTTCGCGTCTTTCACCAAACCATTCCATTGGAATTGCGCCTGCAGTGAGAACGTAAAAAGTAGCAACAACCAACTCAATTGCTTCATAAGCGTGTATTTTGAACCCAAGCGATTTTTTGTATTAGATTGACAAAAATAGCACAAAAAAACCGTCTCCAAGATACTTTTGGAGACGGTTTCGTTTATGTTTGTTGTGAAAGTTACACTTTCATAATTTCGGCTTCCTTAACGGCTAGCAATTCATCGATTTTTTTGATGAAGGAATGATTTTGGATAACTCTTTTAATAACAGCCACTACAAGCATAATCTCCAATTTCTTGAACAACTATCCATTTTTTTTTCACTTTTTTCATTATTACAACAAGTGATGGCTTACTGCTATTGTACATATTGTCTATCGAAAAATAAAAAAGGATGTATCTTTTATTATAATACCAAATAGGTTCTGATAAAATGATTACATTTTCTAGTTTTGGAAGGTGGAATAGATGATACTCATCAAAGAGTTGGTTTCGTTTTCTATCCAAAATCTTAAAATCTCTAAAATCTTCTTCGCGCCAATACTTTTCTGTTTTTTCGTTTGAATATTGTGCATACAATTTCTTCCAGTGCAGCTCATTAAAGATTTTGCTTGTGAAATCTATTTGATTGGGAAAAATAATATGTTTTTCTCCTTCGCCTCTATTGAAAATTCTTAATGTTTGTGTATTACTTTCCTTATATTTTAAGATATACATTCTGTTTTTATCGATATCTTTTTGTGTTTTTAAAAACACTCGTATTGGTTCATAATCCTCTGGGTATATTTTGCTTGAGCAGGAATAAAAGAGAAAGGGAATAACGAAGAGTATAAATTTTAAGTTTTTCATTATGTTTTCGGGATTCTTCATTAGTAAAAGTACTTAAACTTTATCCACTCACAATACCCACATTTAGTGATTTTTAGTCATAAAAAAACCGTCTCCAAGATACTTTTGGAGACGGTTTAGTATATGTTTGTTGAGAAAGTTACACTTTCATAATTTCGGCTTCCTTAACTACTAGCAATTCATCGATTTTTTTGATGAAAGTGTTGGTTAAGTTTTGTACTTTCTCTTCGGCACTTTTGCAAATGTCTTCGGAGGTGCCGTCTTTTTCTAATTTTTTGATATCGGTATTGGCGTCTTTACGAGCGTTACGAATTCCAATTTTGGCGTCTTCGGCTTCGGCTTTGGCTTGTTTGGCCAATTCTCTACGACGATCTTCGGTCAAAGGCGGAACACTAATGATGATTACATCTCCATTGTTCATTGGGTTAAACCCTAAATTGGCTATCATAATAGCTTTTTCTATAGGATGCAACATGCTTTTTTCAAACGGTTGCAAAGTAATAGTTCTCGCATCTGGCACACTAATTTTCGACACTTGCGAAAGCGGTGATGCAGACCCGTAATAATCTACAAAAACACTTCCAAGCATTGCTGGAGAAGCTTTCCCCGCGCGGATATTCAAAAATGATTTTTCTAAATGTGCAATAGAACCTTCCATAGATTCTTCTGTACTCTCTAATATAAAGTCAATTTCTTCAGTCATAATCTTAATGTTGTTGTTTGTTGTTGGTGGTTCGTAGTCAACTATAAACTACAAACCTTTAACCATAAACTTATATATTAACTACTGTTCCTATGTTTTCGCCTTCACAGATTTTCAATAAATTGCCTTCTTTGTTCATATCAAAAACTACAATTGGCAATTTGTTTTCTTGACTCAAAGTAAATGCTGTGGTGTCCATAACATTCAATCCTTTGCTTAATACATCTTCAAATGTAATGTAGTCAAATTTTATAGCAGAAGCATTTTTTTCTGGATCAGAATCATACACGCCATCTACGCGTGTTCCTTTTAAAATTACATCTGCGCTTACTTCGATTCCTCTCAAAACGGCTGCAGTATCTGTTGTAAAATAGGGATTTCCTGTTCCAGCTCCAAAAATAACAATACGTCCTTTTTCTAAGTGACGATCGGCTCTTCTTTTGATATAAGGTTCTGCAATAGACTCCATTTTTAAAGCAGTCATCAAACGGGTTTTCATTCCGTTATCTTCTAATGCTCCTTGTAACGCCATTCCGTTTATTACAGTGGCTAGCATTCCCATATAATCACCTTGAACGCGATCCATTCCAGAACTTGCACCAGCAACACCTCTAAAAATGTTTCCTCCACCAATTACAATGGCTATTTCTACTCCTTTAGCATGCACTTTCTTAATTTCGTGGGCATACTCAGCTAATCTTTTAGGATCAATTCCGTAGTTTAAATCGCCCATTAGCGCTTCACCACTTAATTTTAGAAGGATTCTTTTGTATTTCATTTGTCTGTTGAATTGTTTGTGCAAATATAGCGATATTCTGTTTTTTCTGAAATAATGTGCCTTAAATATCTAAGATTATGTTTTTATAGCTTTTTTTGGCGGCTTCATAGCCAATTTTGAATATGGCATCCATTTTGGTTTTACTCGTTTCAAAGGTACTATAAGCGCATAATTCCTCAGGTTCAATCAACCAATGACACGTATTGAATTTATTTAAACTTGAGTTAGCGGTAAGCAAATCAAAGGCTCTACTGGTAACTGACTTTATCGATGTTAAATCTTTGGCTTGAATTTTTTGCATTGGACTTACATATACACCTATCAAAAAGGCACATTTATCTTGAATTAATTCGGTTGGAAAATGATTCAAGATGCCGCCATCACTGTATAATTCCCCATTGATTTCATAGGGAGAAATGACTCCTGGAAAAGCACTTGAAGCTAAAATGGCGTCTATTGTTTTAGTTTTGGCATCAAAAACAGTCAAATTTCCTTTTACCATATTGGTTGCAGTTATGTGAATGGGGATTTTCAAATCACCCAAAACGCTATCTTCGAAAATTTCTATAAAATATTCTTTGAAGGATTCAGGGTCAATTAGCCCTGCTTTCGAAAAAGTAAAATGCTTCCAGTGAAAAAAGTAAATGGATTTAAAAAAATCCAGAATTTCTTTGGGTGTTTTTCCGCATCCATATAAAGCGGCTACTATGGATCCAGCACTTGATCCAGAAATTTGTGTCGGATAAATGTTTTGTTCATTTAGAAACTGTAGAACTCCTGCATGGGCAATGCCTTTAGAACCGCCTCCTGATAATACCAAACCTATAGGTTTTGATTGTTGCATTACGAATGTGTATTTTGTTCTGATTTAGGTGATTTTTATCACAATAGTTTTGAACGGATATGTTTAATTTTGTCTAAAAATAATAATAAAATGAAAACTTCAATAGCAAAAGCATTATTTCATAGTCATCCGTATACCAATTACAGAAAAATAGTTTCTGATTTACTAAAAGAAGGAAAATCATCTGGAAACGAACAAAGTGAAGATTTAACGCATTATAGTGCTCTAAACGAAACAAGAATGAATCGTTTAGATAAAACAATAAAAATTGACCCAGTCATTGCTGAACAACTAAAGGGATTGCAAAATGAATATATTTGGTTGGTTTTAGCTGAAGGATGGTGCGGTGATGCTGCTCAATTATTGCCAATTATGAATAAAATGGCTTTAGAAACCGATAAAATTGATTTGAAAGTTGTTTTTAGAGATGAAAATGATGACTTAATGCAGCATTTTTTAACAAATGGAGGGAAAGCTATCCCTAAGTTGATTATTATTGATAAAGCTACTTCTGAGGTGGTTGGAGATTGGGGACCAAGACCAAAAGGAGCCAAAGATTTAATTTTGAATTACAAAAAAGAGCACGGTGTGGTGGATGAAACAGCCAAATCAGAGCTGCAATTATGGTATTTACATGATAAAGGAATAAGTACTCAAGAGGAGATTTTGGGTTTAATTACTGAATCTGTAGAGGTTTAATTGCTGTTGTAAATTGCTTTATGTCAAATAATTAACAAATATTTTTTATTTGTCAATTGTTTTATTGTGGAATTTAATTAGTAAATTAGCATTGAATAACCCGATCTATCAAATTTAGTTTACTTTTTTTGGTGTTTGAAATAGTGCTTATCATCTAAAAACACACACCTATGAAAAAGCTATTTGAAAAGTTTTATGACTTCTTTTCTTCAATGTTGTTTGGAGGAAAGACAACAATTCATTACTAACTTCGGTTTAGCCCCAGCTGTTAAAAGCTAAAAGTATGATTTAAAAGTACTTTGAATTTTAAGGAAAACACATCGCAAGTTCTAGAATAAGAAATTGTCATGTGTTTTTTTATG
>JACCEA010833340.1_pt1 | contig 10523 bp, 11 predicted proteins | sample 7449851 | NCBI WGS metagenome assembly JACCEA01 (sample SAMN15323453, study PRJNA562643) | freshwater metagenome | isolation source: river surface water | place: USA:Blue River Watershed | collected 2017-08-18 | reverse complement strand
TCGGATTGTACTTTGTGATACCATCAATTGTTCTTGCTCCCGTAATTGGGATATTCTGCAAATCTCTACGAGTAAATTGTTGAGATGCTCCGGTTCTGTCTTTTGAGATGATATTGTTTTTACCAGCACTTACCACAACTTCTTTTAATGATGTATTAGCCTCAACTAATACTACATCTACATTTGTTGTGTTACCTAATTGAGTATTAATTTCGGATTGTTCTCCTGATTTATACCCAACAAAAGAAACCAAGATTTTATATGGACCACCAACTCTAACTGCTGGAACCACATATCTACCTGATTGATTGGTGCTAGCACCATATTTTGTACCTGTTGGTACGTGCACTACTTGAACTGTTGCTCCGGGGAGTGTTTCACCCTTTTCTGTTTTTACGATACCAGATATCGTCGAGGTCGTGACCTGGGCAAACCCCGAAAACCCAACCGCTAATAATAGCAGTAAACTGAGAATTGTTTTTTTCATTCGTTTTTTGTTTAAAAATTTATTGTTTAGTAAAATATACGAAAAAATATCCATAAAAAGAAGTTTGAATACCTAAACGTTTATCCCACATACCCCAATAAATAAGAAACGAAATAATGAAACGACATCAATTTTAACTGTCTTTTTGTCACCTCAAAATTTATTTGGGATTAAAACTCTGGAAAACGTAAAAACTTGAAAATTTTATTTTTAATCATGGTATTTATTAACATATGGAAAATATATATTCAGTTTTAATTGCTATCGTGACAGTTCTTGGATCGGCAGCAGCATTTAGATTTTATGAAAAAAGAGCCATACATAAAGAAAGGGACGACGATTTCATAAGACACGATTGTAAAGATAGGATAGCTAAACTAGAAGCGTTATTAGCGGCATCCTCAAGAGAAAAAGACGATCTTAGACAAATGGTTTTAGATTTAACTAAACAAGTCGCAGCATTAAGCGTTAAGGTTGAATATCTAACAAAAGAAAACGAAGAATTACATAAGAAAAAAAGAACAACAAGATAATATGAAAAAATACATTTTTACAGAATCACAAGTAAAGAAAGTGATAGATCATTTAGTTAACGAACAATTTAGTGGTACAGATTCTCCAGAAGATATGCACCATGTTCAAAGAGCATTAAACGATTATTTTAAAAAGAAAAACATTAGAGGGGTATATAAAGGATATGACTTCGTTTTAAACCCTAAAGCGCCAATTATTGAAATTGGTGCAGATGGTGCTTGGGGCGATAAATCTAAAGCAGCATTATCTATATTCCAAAGAAATAATGGTTTAGTTGATGATGGTATGGTTGGTTGTTGCTCAACTAATTTACTTGTTAAACAAGGTTATTTAAGACGCGATTTGTTTGATAGTTTCTTATCATTATTTGGTTGGGAACCGAATTGTGGTGGTGATTGTTCTGCTAGGTAGTCTTTGATAATTCATCAAAAACTTTGATTATATCAGATAATGAATCATAATTAAAACATTCTGAATAACCAGAAAAGCTTTCTAAAATGGGTCTGTATTTTTTTACAGACCTTTTTTTATTAAGTTTCTCTTTTATCTCTGTTTCAATTTTTTCTGCATACGGTGTATCTATTCTTCTTAAAATTGATTCTAATGTATAACCCTCATAACCATAAGCTTTACTGAATCTACGCATGATGAATCTTTTTGAAGTGATACCAACTTTAACAAAGGTTTTACCTGTACTCTCCTCTTTAATTAAAACTAAGTAAAGAGACTTTGGTATTTTACTTAATTTCTGTTCTTTTGTTTTATTGTGTTTTATTAATTTAAGCGCAGCATAATCTTTAGCTTTTTCTAGAGTTTTAAATTTTTTCTTATCTCTATTTTTATTTACAATATATTTTTTTAATCTCTCAATAAAGATATATTGTCCACTATCAGCTTCATAACTAATTGATAATCCGTTCTTTACCTCACTTATTTGATAAAACCCAACCTTAAATAACGGTGTTTTTTTTTCCATACTTTTTAAATTTTTTTTTTGATACTGTTAAAAAGTTCTTATATTTGCATCCTAATATAATTAGATGATTATGACAGAAAGAAAGGAAAAATGCTGTACAGGTTGTAAAAAGCCATTACCACTAAGTGAGTTTTATAAAAATAAAACAAATGAAGATGGTAAAAGTATCTATTGCAAATCTTGTACTAAACTAAATGCTAAGAAGTACTATCAAAAGAAACTTTTGAAACTAGCTAGCAAAAACAACGGAATCACTATTAAAGATAGCATATTCCCAAGTAACTTGGTTAGTCTTGGTGAAAGAAAAACCGATTTAGCACTTAAAGTTGCATTAATTCAACGATTAATGTTAACGGTGAGTAGCGAAATAAAAGATCTTGTTGATTACATATCAGAAGATCAAAAAGTACATGACTAGTTGTACATTGTTTTTTGGTTAAAAATAAACCCCCAAATTGGGGGTTTATTATTTTATGCTAATAAATGATAGTATTCTTTAAAATGCTTAATACGATCCGGTAAACCGATTGTTCCGCCGTTTACTCTTTTTGTAATTTGTGTAACTACTTGATCTGTTGCGCCTTGATCAGCCATTTTATGTAATCCATTCTTAGTGAAAAACCAAGCAGCAGATGCTAATGGATATTTCGTAGCAACTAAATCAGGATTATTTGGGATATCTTCGTTAATCGCCTTACCAAACGCGGTATAGTTGTCTCTACCCGTTAATTGAATATAGCCACGACCACGGAATTTATAACCATCTCCAGAAGCTTCGCTACCATTACCCATTCTTGATGAATAAACTTTGTTTGCAATCTTCTGTGGATTTCTTTGATATGCTTCAGCTAACTGCATAGTTGGGAAGTATTTCTTGAAAATACCGTTAAGACCCTTAGCTGAATAATTTAAATTTTCATTAACAACTTTGAAGCCTCCAGATTCGTGGCCACACTGAGCCAAGAAATGTGCGAGTCTTAATGGGGTATTAATCCCAAATTTAGCTGCGGTATCTGGGATTTGTGCTATAACCGCATCAGGCACATGACCTCTTAATTTTTCTAATTTTAAACCACCAACACTAGCAACCGGTGCTGGTTCTGTAATTACTGTTGGGGCGCTAGTTGTACTCTCACCCATTAATTTAGCCCATGTTGCTGGACCAACAACACCATCGGCAGCTAAACCATTAGCTGCTTGCCAAGCTTTTACTGCTGCGTCGGTCTTTGGACCAAACTTACCTACGGGATCTACCCCTAATTTTTCTTGAAGCTTTTTTACGTCTTCACCTTCTGAACCTAATTTAAGTATCATAAATAATTGATTTTCAATTGTTAGTTATTATTATAATAAATATTCAAATATTTTTTGTGATGTCACAATAAATTATTATTTTTGCCAAAACTAATCACATGAAGTACTTTATATTTTTCTCCCTATTCGGTGTGTTTTCTTTCATGTTAAACACAAAGGGCCAACCACCTAAAAAAAGGATTCCAGTTAATAAAACCGTTAAAATTCCTTTAATTTATAAAGATTACAAAATGATCGTTACCCCAGAGGTAATGAAAAATAACTCAGTGATAATCTTGATAGACACGTCAAATAATAAGAGAGATACTGTGTATGTTCAATCTTAATTATTGACTTTACCTGATGCAACAGTTTTATTTTGTTGTTTTAATTGGGTTCCAGATTGTACTTGGCCAGCTCTATAGCTATGAAATAAGAAATCATGGTAGTTTCCCAATGGTCTGGTTATAAATTTAACATTAGGAATTAGAGGGATTATTCTAGTTTGATCTTCAGGTAAATAATTCTGTACGTATATTTTAAAATTATTAATGTAGATCTCTTTTACCTTCTCTATCAAACCTGGGAAAAACGTATCACTAATATTGTTTAATTGGTTTTTCTTATTTGTATTATACTGAGGTTTTGATGAATATTCATAATCGGTAATCATATCCTCAACAGATTGCAGTCTTTCCAATTGACTAACAATTTTACTTAAATCAACATCTACTTTAGTTATAAAACCTTTAGTCGACAAGTCCGCAATAATTGCGTCTTTTTTATCAAGATCCATAAAACCAGATTGTCCAGTTATGATTCTTGTTAAAATGGTGTTTAAACTCTCTTTTATTTGTTGAGTATTGTAGTTAGCAAAGTTACTTGTTGTATTTTTTAAAAAGGTTGGATTTATAGCAATTGACGTTAAATTATCAGCTAATGTGTTTAATATAGGGCTTTGATCTAATGCTCTATTGGAATTAAAAGTAACGGAACCTACTATTCTCTGATTAACAGCTTCTTCACCTGTTTTTGCTGACCCGAAACTTATTTTTAAATTGGCACCAGTGCCTCCCATGTTTACCATTGCTCTAACTAACGCCAATAATCCATTGTGTGCCCCATATACCGTACCGTCGAAAAATCTAAACACTTTACTTCCAGACGTGTCTAAATTTTGTCCATTTACTTCAATATAATCATAGTAATCTTTTGGATTAGCATCATATGCGTTTGTTGGTTTAAAAACAGATAAAAACCTAGAAACGTTGTTTGGATCTGTACTAATAGCTAAAACATCTTTGATATTTGCACCATAATAGTAATTCTCGTACTTTGAACCGTTTGGTAAGCCATATTCTTTAGTCAAATATGCATGGCTTATTCTATTTGCATCAGTTCCCCCATAAACAGTTTTTACACTTATTTGTGGCACGTTTTGCTCTGATATTAGGTTATCTATGATCAATCTAGCCTGTTTTTCTGTTACTACAATTCGTTTCATTAAGGATATTCTTTGTTATATAAATATTTATAAATTATGAATATAATCATAACAGAAGCCCAATATAATAGATTAATAGCAGAAGAGTTAGAATACAACTTTAAAGCTGCGGTGCTTTTCGATAAAATATACGGAACAAATCTATCACATCAGTATGATTTTGGCGATAACTTAACTTCCGACGAGGTTTGGAATATATGGGCTAACTGTAGAGAAAATGGGGAACGTTGTGAAGATTTAACAAGAATCATAAATAACCTACCTAATAGTTTTCCTTATTATGATACTCAAAAACTAACAGGTCGACAAAAATTAGAATTGATAATGGGTATGGCTAGTGAATATAATCCAGAAGATATTGTTTATTTTGTTGTCCATAAGGTGTATTATGAGAATAACGCAGAACAAAAACGTCTTGAAAAACAATTACCGCCAGAGGTTGAAGATAAAATTCGTTGGGTCTTGTCTCCAGGCTCTATTCAACAAATAAGAAACAAATTCGGAATAAATGAAATTTAGAAACCTATTAGAGACCATTCTTTTAGAAGCATCTAAAAAAGATGTTTTAATAAATAAGTTAGGTGTTAACGAATATAACGCTGAAGCTTTATCTAAAATTGTTGGACCACTTTCTGTATTTTTTGCATATAAAATACTAGAAAAATATGAAGAAGAAGCTGGTTATGATATATCAAAAGACATAAAAGAAAGAATGGGGCTGGTTAATGGATCGAATGCATTTATTAGAGAAAGGGATAAATTAAGAAGTATTATGGACTGGGTTAGGGTTGGTTTAGCTGGTAATATTAAACCTTATCAACAACTAACTTTTGTCGAGTTATATGACGAATCAGAAAGATGGCACGAATCTTTAGGTATTGGTGAATCCAAAATTGATTACATTGAAGAAAACACCGTTATTTTAGATTATAGAAAAGATGGCGAAGGTTATTATTGGATCGATTTGGGTACAACTAATTGTCCAGAAGAGGCTGAAAGAATGGGACACTGTGCCAGTTCTAGAGGTAATTTATATTCATTAAGAAGCTTCAGAAAAATTGAAAACGACCATACTTTAAATAAAAGTCATTTAACAGCATCAATAGATGGTGATGGTTATTTATTACAATTAAAAGGTTCAAAAAACTCAAAACCACCAAAAGAATTTCATCCTTTAATTTTACCATTACTTTATTTTAAAGAAGATGATGAATATATCATCAATGGCTTTGGTTATGAATATAATAGTGCAAATGATTTTAAAATTTCGGACTTAACAGAAGAAGAAATAAAAAAACTATATACTGATAGACCTGAAATATTTAAAGGTAGACAAGAAAAGAAATTACTAAGATCATTAGGTTTAATTGAAGCTGACAAACACAGCGGAACTTTCACTCTAAGAATACACCCAACTAGATTAGAAGATTACATAACAGGAGAATATTCAAACATATTAACAGATGTAATAATGGGCGACACGTTTCAATATTGGGACAATGCTCAATATGTTGAATGGAAATATGCAGCGGATAATGAATTAAATGATGAGAATAGAGCGAAAATAATTGAGTTGTTAAAACAAGCCACGCCAAATCTTCCCGAAGACATGAAGATTAGTGATTTACTTGTTCTATTTGATGAGGATGATGAAATAAAAAACAGAATACGTTGGTCTGTTAATGATGCTGAAGCTGATGATTATCAAAATTATTTATATAAAAATGTTGTATCTGCATTTGAAGAATATGGAAAAATCATTTCTTTAAATGATGAAGGTGTTGTGATTGAAGTTGATTTAGAAACTTTAATTCAAAGCAACCAAATTAATGATGAGGATTTAGATGAGGTTGCAGAACGTTGCGAAGGTGATAATTATGCTGAATGTATGTTTGATGAGTTATTAGGTGATGGTTATATTGAAAAACCTAGATTAGATATTGACGATAGATGGTATCCTGATGCTGATAGAGATAATTTTAACGAAATATTAAACGATAGATTACATGAAATTTAAGGATATATTATATGGAATATTAACTGAAGACCAAGAAGGTGTCTATAAAAAATATTTCTCAGATATTAAGAGAGATCATTTTATTAGAATAGTATCCGCTGATCCAAAAACAGTGATTAAAGATGATAAAATTCTTAGATTAGGAAGTTATTATTCATTCTTAATTGCAATGTATAAAAACAACAATTTAAAATTTGAAGACTTACCAAAAGCAAAAGAATACCTAGAATTGATTTACAAATATAATATCAAAATAGGTCAAATGAAAATTCAAACAATTTCTGATCTATATGAAATCGTTAAAGATAAAATCGCAAAAACAAATGCTAATTTATCTGAGGTTATATCAGCATTAGATAAATCTGAATATTCAGTTAAAACGAATGATGATGATTGGTTTATTGTTGTTCCATTAACAGAAAAAGCGGCAGCATATCTTGGTGTTAACACAGAATGGTGTACAACCTGGGGAAATTATTGTTTAAATCCGAAATATAAAGACAGAACAAATCATTTCAAAACATATTCACCACAAGGCCCTTTATACATTATTGTTAATAAAAAAAATGAATCAGAAAAGTATCAACTACATTTTCCTAGTAACCAATTAAAAGACGCGGCAGATATTGAAGTAAAAAGTCGACCTGATTTCTTTAACAATAAACAAGAAGTTAAGAAATATTTTTTTCCTTCATTGTTTGCTTCTGAAACAAATATAGAAAACATTAAGAGCGAATTAACTAAAGCTAAAAAATTCTTAGATGAGTCTGACTTAGCATTCTATAGAGAAAAACTTTATGCTGAATATGGTAACACTAACCCATTTGTTGCAGCATTAAATAACGAGAATGAAGAAGATTTAGTTAAATTTATTTCAGATGAGAATATTACGTATTCAATCCACAGAGGTAATTTAGAAATTGAATATAAAAATGTTACAACATCATTGGATGGTTACGATAGTGCGTTATCTACATTAAGATCGTGGGAATACAACGCATACAATGATGTATCAGATTCAGAATATTACAGTTATAGAGATTCCTCACAAGATATATTAGAAGGTTATTTAACAACATACTATGAAAAAAATAAAACAAGACTAATAGAGCTTTTCGGTTTTTATTGTAGAGACTATGATAGCTTTATTAATTTTTCGCAAGAAAGTGGTTTATTTAAAGACGAAAATGTTAAAGACAAATATCTAGAAGAATTTACAAGTGGCTCAGGTGCGTCTTTGGAAAATGCTGCAAGTGCAACAATAAAAGAATATGAAGCAATATTGGATATTCGTCAAGGATGGTCAAATAAAACAGCGACGATGCCATTAGAAAAAGTTATTGATTATGTTGCTGACAAAGAACTATATTCAATAGAATCTTTTGAAACCTTTATTGATGGTTATATTGAACATCACGATTTACCAGATGGTGATTATGTTGATTACCCAGAATATGATTACGTATACCCATCACAAGATTTTATGGAAGAGGTGTTTGATGAGTATTTTGAAAATAAACATGAAGAGTTTTTTGATGGGGAAGATGGTGGTTGTAAAGAAGATAAAGACAAATTAATAAAGATCTTTGAAAAATACTTTAGCGGCTCTGGTGTGTATGAAAATGAGATTGTTAAAATAGAATTAAAACAACCTTGGTTTAAAAATTTTACTTGTGAAGATGGGATAAAGATTACATTGTTAAATAAGAAAACAAATAAAACAGAAGAAGGGTTTGTACAAGTAGATAGCTTAGTTAACCATATGCAAATTGAGCCTTTGTTCGAAAGGCTCAGTTTATCTAATCTAATAAAAAATATCTAATTATTGGTGAGGAGGGTATTGCTCCGGTTTTGTGAATTCAACAAAATATTGTTTAACAGGTATACTCGCATCTTTGTATGTTCCAATAATTGAAACCTCACCAGCACCAATACCTTTTAATTTAGCTTCTAGAGGTCTACCATCTAAATTTGTTGATCCTTTTATTTGGCCATCAGCTCTTTCTTCATATCTAGGACCGAAAGCTCCTCTACTAGTGAATCCCATCCACGCCTTTCCATCGTCACTTTTTCCTACAACAACGTTATAAGATGTGTTGAATTGATTACCGTTCTTGTTTATTTTAACATCAACTGCCATGATTTTAGGGTTAATCCCCATGTCGTAAATTTCTTTTAAAACTGGGCCAAGCTTATCTTCCAATTCTTTAAAATTATGTGCCGAATCGCCGTCATTAGATGTAAAACTTCCAGATACAGATTTAGTTACATCGCGTGTTTCCTTTGTAACTTCTGGCATACGCGTTGCAGCGGCTGTAGGTTGTTCAATTGCTTTCTCTGTAGGTGTTGCTTGTTGTTGTATTGATGAATCACCAGGTTCAACTTCAGCTCTTTGGTATCCTTCTGGTCTACCTCCAGAAACATACATAATATATAGGTTATAAGTTTTTTCTGGGTTACTAGGATCTAAATTAGGTAATTGATCCATTTGAATATGGTTTCTACCTAACACTTTAATTTTACCTCTAGCACCAGTAAATGCACGGCTCTTTTCTGCCGCTTTGTCCATAACTTTTGCTGTTAATATATTTTCTGAATTAGTGTTTACTTGACTATAGATTGATAACGCTAAATCAAAATACCAATCTCTTTCTTCTTCTTTACAAGGTAATAATGTGATCGCTAATTTTAAATTTGATCCTTGAATCGATGCTTTAGCCACGCCTTCTGGATTATTTGTTTTAATCTTATATGGAACCGCAGTTCTTAAATTCTTTTCAACATCAGATTTAAGAGTTCTTATTAATGTTTTTAAACCATCAAAATTCGGTGCAGTACCTAATGGGTTACTCACAACCACAACTTTTTGTTGTGCTGTTTCTGGGGTTGCTTGTTCATTTATTATTGTTTCAATAATACCTAAAACTTCAGATTCTTTAATTTTAATTACCTTCTTCATTACTATTAAATATTTGATATGTGGTGTACATGTTACCGGTCTCGGAATATATTTTTCTTCTTTTTAACCAGTCGTTTATGTTTTCTAATGCTTTTAGTTGAAATCCCCATACATAATCAGCACCTATTGTTTCTGGATATACTATTAGTTTTTTACCGATACCAAGATTTTGATATTTGCTAGATATACCTAATGCAACCCCTTGAATTCCAATCATGTCATCTGTTATTCCTGTTCCTTCTTTGGGTGCTAAATCTGCCTGTGTGATAAAATAAAAACCAGCAACTTCACCATTAACTTCAGCAACAACACTCAAACCAAATCTACCACGACACTCAGCGTTAATAACCGACCAAATAGATCTAGCCGACATTCCACCAAGTTTACTATATACATCTTCAAGCATATTAAAAACAGCTTCAAAGTCTTCGTCTCTATATGGTCTTATTGTAACATTTTCATTAGACTCTTCGTTTAAATCTACTTCTTCATTTTCTTTCAACACTTCAAAAAAGAAATAATTTCTTTCTTTCCATATTTCCTCTAATTGCTTCTCGTTATATTCTAACTGACCTAACCAAGGATCATTTACATAGAATGCGTCTGGATTTTTAATATCATAAGAATAAACAACAATCCAATGCGGTACTCTATGTGTTAATGTTCTTAACATAGTTACACTACCGCTATCTATCGCTGTTCTTAAAGAATCATATGGATTTTCATCGTCCATGTGTTCAATATATTTGATAC
>JACCEA010717959.1_pt1 | contig 10523 bp, 9 predicted proteins | sample 7449851 | NCBI WGS metagenome assembly JACCEA01 (sample SAMN15323453, study PRJNA562643) | freshwater metagenome | isolation source: river surface water | place: USA:Blue River Watershed | collected 2017-08-18 | reverse complement strand
GAATTTTTAGAAAAACATTTCGCAAATATTATGGATTATAATTTTACTTCTCAAATGGAACAAAAACTTGATGAAGTTGCTCAAGGTAAACACATTTGGCACAATGTTGTTCGTGAATATTATGATTCATTTCATCCAACAGTAATACAATTACTTGATAAAAGTAATAATGGAACTGCTAAAAAAATGAAAAATGATAGAAAACGACTACTTGGAGTTGATGGAAATAAGAGAAATGTTTATGCGTATGTTGCTAAATATGGTCCTGTTTATCAAGTAGGTGAAGATAACGAAACAGATAAAAAATTTGTTAAAATTGAAGCACCACATTCATTTGATACAGTAACCATTGATGATTATTTAGTAGTAGCTAAATATCCTAAATTACTTGGTCAATATACCAGTGAAGCTGGAGTAAAAGATATTTTTCTTAAAAAAGGACCATATGGATTTTATTTTACATATAATAACAAAAATTATCCAGCATTAAATGATGATTGTTCGCTTGAAAATGCTATTTCAATTATTGTATCTAAAGAAAGTGGAAATAATAATAGTGAAGAATCACCAACAACAACACAAGTATCAATTATTAAAGAATTTGGTAAATATATTGTAAAAAATGGTAAATATGGACCATATGTACAATATGAAAAAACAATTGCTAAAATACCTAAAAGTATTGTAGCAGGAGATATTACAAAAGAAATGTGTAAAGAACTTATTGATAAAGCAAAAAGTGTTTCTAAAGAAGGAAAAAAGAAAAAACAATATTATGCTTCTTCTAAAAAGAAGAATGAAAATAGTGATGAAGATTAAGCATTATTCATTTCACGAAATTGTTTATTCATATTTCGTGCTTTAAGTATATTTCTATGTTTTTTTGATTTTGGTACATTTACTACTACTGGTACATTTAATAAATTTAAACTTCCTAATAATCCACGTTCTTGAGATACATTTGAATGAGATCCATTTGAATGAAATCCATTTGAATGAAATCCATTTGAATAATTGTTTTCATTTGATAAAGAAGATAAAGATGATCCTGAATTTGATCTAGTAAATTTGCTTGAACCAGCACCGGCAGCAGCACCACGATTATTTACAAAAACAGGAGATGCTTTAAGAATATTTGATCTAGCTTTTACAGCAGCTTTTTTAGCAGCTTCTTTAAGTTGTTTTCTTTTCGATTCATTTCTTCGTTTACTAAATTCTGGTGTTGATTCTAAAAGTGGTTCTAAACGAGGTAAACTAGGTAAAGTAGAAGATCTTAATAAACGATTAATAGAATTATGTACAGAAGAAGATTCTCTTCCTCTTTGACTATTTTCTAATCTTCTTCTTTCATTATTTGCTAATCGTTGATATCTTTCTCTTTGTCTTTCACGACGTTCAGCTTCTATTTTTTCATAACTTTTAGGTGGCATTTGAATAATATACTATTATTATATTATATTATTTTTATAAATTATTTTTATAAATTAGTTTTTAATTATTTATAATTCTAATAATAATGTTATAAATTTTAACATTTCATCTGTTCCTTTATGCTCTAAAATTTCTTTTAATTCCATATGTGGATTTAATATTTTATAAAATAAGTGTAAATGATTATATAATAATATTAATTTATTTTCATCTACAAAATTTACTTTAAACTCTACATTTTTACGCACTAAACCTTTAAAGATATATTTCATTGGAACTTTTGATATAAAAGAAATTAAAAAAATACGTTTAAAATAATTTTCTACTTTATTATTTATTTTATTTATTACATTCCGATCATTTGTTTCTACACTATTTAATATTTCATATAAATAAACATCTTTATTGATTATATATAAATAATATAATATATATTTATTATTTTCCATTTTAACTATAAAAGGTATTAATAAAGGTTTTACTCCATTTTTCTTTAAATGATTTATTAATATATATTCTAAATCAAATCCTAAATAATACGAATTTTGAAATTCTTTTACATTTTTAATTATATCACTATTTATTTCAATTGATACATTACGATGTTTTAAATTTTCAATATAATATAATGCCATTAAATATTTTTTTAATAAATTACTTTGAAATTCAGATTTTTTATTTTTATAAAATTCTAAAAATCCAGAACCATAATTTTCCATACTTTTTTGAATTAATTTTATATTATTATTTTCCATAAAAAGATTTACACTTAATATATTTTGATTATAAAAAACTAGATTTTTATTTATATTTTTTAATTTTTGAAATAATTCTTCCTTTAAATATAATGTGTGATTTTCAAATAATTTATTTAATATATCTTTTTTTATAAATAATGTATTTTGTAAATTTTTTTGAAATAATTTATAATATGTATTATTTATATACTTTAATATTAATGATTTTGTTTCAAAAATATTTTTTTCACTTTTCTTTGGATTCATTGGATTTATTATATTATTTTGTATACCACTATAATTAACATTTTCTTCTGTTAATATATTTCCACTTTCACTTAATGAATTATTTTTATTTATTATTATATTATTATTTGTGATTAAACTAATTATACTTTTTATACTTTTATCATTTTGATCACAATATTTAATTGATTTATTTGTATTTAATTCTAGATGAAATGTTTGAAATTCCGGAAATTGTATTATATTATTATTTGCACATTCATTACTAACTGGACTATATCCTAAATGAATCATACAAACATTACTAAATTTATTTTCTCCTGAACTATTATTTAATACTAATTGATCATTTGGAATAATACTTAATGCTTGTGTTGCTTTTTTTAAATATTCTTTACCTAAAATAATATGAAATGTTGGTGGATTTCCTTTTTTTATTTTATTTTTAGAATTACGTGTAAAATAATCAAATGATTTAAATAAATTTTCTTCTTCTTTTGAAAAATTTTGATTATATAAATAATAAATTTTAATATTGTATATTTTGGGTTTTTCAAAAAAATTTACTTTTGGAACATTTTCATTTTGATTATTTACACCATTAATTACATTTATACCATTTTGATTTCTTTTCTTATTTTCGCGTTTTTTAAAACCATTACTATTGGATAATATATTAAAAGCATTTCCTTTACCTCTTTTTGATGCTGAATTTATTAATATATTCATATTTATTTATAAATAGAATTATCTATTTATAAATAATATTTTTATAATTTATTTTTAATTATTTTATTTACACTTTATTTTATATATTTTATTTTTTTATATATAAATCATTGAAAGAGAAGAAGATTGATTTTTATCTTTTTCTTCTATTAATTTATTTATATCACTTTTTGTTAATATATACGGTTTTTCTTTTATTTTTAATATTTGCTTTTCAATTGGCATATACATATCATAATTTATTTTCATAAATATATTTTCAAATCCACGTTTTAAATTTCTTATTCCATCTTCATCTTTACTACACTTTTCTATTACATATTTAATAACTTCATCACTTATTACATAATCATCTTTATTTAATCCAATATTTTTAGTTATTTCATTTATTAAATGATTCTTTGTTATATGAAGTTTATCTTCAACTCCATATTTATCAAATTCTACTATACTTAATCTATCTTTTAATATTGGATTAATTAGTGAAAGGTCGTTTAATGAAAAAAATATAATACATTTTGATAAATCAATATTTAAACCAAATAAATATTTATCATGAAACGAACTATTTTGCGTTGTATCCGTTATATGCGTTAATATTCCACTTATTTCAGCACCTTTTGGACTATCTGATATTTTATCTAATTCGTCAAAAAATAATATTGGATTCATACATTGTGTTTCAATCAACATTTCTACTATTCGACCATAATGTGAACCTTCATAAGTATACGCGTGACCTTCTAAAAAAGAAGCATCTGTTGCTCCACCTAAAGCCGTAAAACCAAAAGGATATTTTAAAGCACGTGATACACCATTTTTAACTAATGATGTTTTCCCAACACCAGGTGGTCCTGTAAGGGCAATAACGGAGCAAACGGAAGAAGGATTAGAAATGCGTTGAGCAATTAATTCTAAAATGCGATTTTTAGCTTTTTGTTGTCCATAAATAGTATTATTTAAAATAGATGTACAATTATCCATAAAAGTATATATTTCACTTAATTGATTATTTTTAGTAATTGGAAATTCAATATAATTATCAAAAGGTAAACGATTTATACTATCTACCCACTTTGTTAATTTAGGATATTCATTATCATCAGGTGTTAATTTTTCATAATATTCTAATTTATGTAATAAACTATTTTTAGCATTATTATTTAACATATGTGATTTTATAATACGATATTTTAATGGAATATCTTTTAAATTACTATTTTTTATTAAATCTTCACATTTTAATATTTCTAATTGATCTATTAAAGATAAACTTTTAAAATAATCATCATACTTAATACGTGCTCTTATTTTTGGCCCATATAACTTTTCATCATTACTTGATAGAAGAGCTAAATCAATTGTCTTACTACGACCACGACGTTTTTTAATTTCCGGTTCTTTAGATTCTTCTAATATTAAATCTTTATGCTCTAAAAAATCATTTAAATCATCTTTTAATATTTCGCTTGTTTTTAAAGTTTCATTGTAAATCGTTTGTGAATTATCATTATTTAATGAAAATGGTTTTGTTCCATCTTCAATAACTGTCACTTTCATGGCTTTTCGTTTTTTATGTTCTTCCTTATCTTTTGTCATTTTCTTACTCTTATATTATAATTTATTTTTATTTTTTAAATTTATTTTTCTAAAAAAATAAATATTAATTAAAATATATTTTTATTTTTTTACATAAAATTATTATAAAGAGATTTACTTAAATATAGATTATATAAAAATGATTTTACTTTACCTTAATCGTGAACGAGAATTTATTTTTAGAAATGAAAATATTGTAAAATTTGGATTTTCTAAAGTACAATTATTTAAACGTTTAACAAATTATCCACATTTTTCTGAAATATATGCGATTTATAGAGTAGATGTTGATAATAATGAAGTTGAACAAAATATATTAAAAATATTTTCTCAAGTATTTATACAAGAAATTGATTATGGAACTGAATATTTTAATGGAGATTTTAGAACAATGGATACAATCATTACTGGTTATTTAACAAATAATAAATATACTTTTGAAAAAATTGATTTATATGAAATTTTTATACAAAATAGTATTCCAAATAAAATTATTTATAATTCTGAAAATTGGAATGTAAAAGTATATCAACATATTCAAAATGTGATGAAAGAAGAAAATATAACTTCATTTACGAGTGTTCAAGAATATAATCAATTTTACAAAACACATTTTTTTATTAAAAAAGATAAAATAGAAGAATATAATGAAAATAATAATGATGATAATGAAGATATTGAAGATATTAAAGATATTGAAGATATTAAAGATATTGAAGATATTAAAGATATTGAAGATATTAAAGATATTGAAGATATTAAAGATATTGAAGATATTAAAGATAATACAAATAATGAAAAAATAAAAGATATTAAAGAAATTGTAAAAAGAGAAACAAATAAAGAAAATAAAAATATAAATCAACTTGAAAAAATTATTAATAAATATAATAAAATTAATTATAATGAAGATAATAGTAATAAAACATTATATTATATATGTTATTATTGTAAAACTTATATATCACATAGAAAAAAAGATATGGTAAATCATTGTAATAGAAAAATAAAATGCCCATGTAATTCAAATAAATCATATGAAGATTGTATACTATTAAGTTGTAATATTAGATTTTATTTTTATTTTGATATTAAAGCATTACAAAATAATGATTTTATTTTTATTGTTGATAATTATACTAAAGATGAAAATCATATTTATAAAAATTTTAAAAATAATATGATAATAAATAATATATTGTCGGATAACATACAAACATTATATATTAAAGATAATGAAATTACGAGTGATAATGTATTAGATGATTTTAATAAATTATATTATAATTTAGCTAAACTAAAATATGTATGTAATAAGTGTTTATCTGAATATAATTCAAAACAAAATATGAAAAAACATATATTTGACACAAATCAATGTGATAAAAGACGATTATTAGCAGAAGCAATATTAAAAAATAATATTAAAAAATAATATTAAAAAATAATATTAAAAAAATAATAAAAAAATAATAAAAAAAATAATAAAAAATTAAAAAAATTAGAAAAAAATCATTCTTAATTTTAAAAATATATTTCTAAAAAATATTATTCAATAAATATAATTTAATAAATAGTTAAATTCTAATTATAATTTAACTATAATTCAGTAATGAAAATATATAAATAATTAGTAAAAATATATACTTAAATATTTAATTAAATAAATTAGATTAATTAGAATAATTAGAATAATTCAAATAATCGTAATAATCAAAAAGACTAATTTAGAGAATTCACTATTTTGAGTTCGGATTTAAAAAGCCGAATTTAAAAATTTAAAAATGGTTTTTATTTTTGGGACTTAAAATAGTGAATTCTCTAAATTAGTCTTTTTGATTATTATGATTATTTAAATTATTCTAATTAATCTAATTTATTTAATTAAATATTTAAGTATATATTTTTACTAATTATGTATTTATTTTTATTGGTAATATATGTTAATAAAATATATTAATAAAACATTCCAATATATATGTTTTTTAATGTGTACATTAAATATTATTTTTTAGAAAATAAATTAAGTATATTTTTTTTCTAAAAAAATATAATATATAATTAATATAAAGGAATTTTGATATTAAATTTTATAAATAAAAAATGATTAAAAATACATATTATTTATGTCACTATTGTTGTGATTATACTACAAATAAATTAAAAGATATTAAACAACATACAAGTCGAAAAAATAAGTGTAAATGTAATACATTAATGTCATATAATGAATCTATGTTATTATCAATTTCAAAAAAATTTATATTTTCTTTTAATATAAATGAGTTAACAAAAGATGATATTAGTTTTATAACAAAAAATTATAATGATACAATCAATATAATTAATAAAAATTATAAAAATTTTATTTTAGATAATTTAGAAAATAATAAAATAGATAATTTTGAAAAAGACGAATATGAAAATGAAAATGATATAGTTGATTTATTATTTTTTAAAGAAGATAATAATAAATTAATTAAATCAAATAATATAATAAATGAAAAATTAATAGACAGTGATAAAAAAGAAGATGAATTTGAAAAATTATATTTTAATAAAGAAAAAAATAAATATGTTTGTGTATTATGTTTATCTGAATATACTTCAAAACAAAATATGGAAAAACATTCATTTAATAAAGATAAATGTGATAAAAGACGTAAAATACGTGATATAATAGATGTTACTAAAAAAACACAAGAATTAATTTTACATAAAAAAGAAGAAGAAGAAACAAAATATAAATCGCACATTTTACATCAAAATAATCAAATTATTCAAACCCAAAATAATATTCAAAATAATAATAATACAAATAATAATACTCATAATAGTAATTATAATTTATCTATTAACGATTTTGTAAATGAACGTTATGATTTAACCCATATTCAAGATTCTTTTTATGAACAAAAAGACTTTTTTATTTATCCCAATTTTTTAAATATGATTATGCAAAATAAAAAGAATCATAATCTTTTTTTTGCAAATGGTGAAGCCGTTTTTTATAGTGATAACGAAATTAATAAAATGAGCTCCGATAAAGCCGGTTATTTAGTTCTTGACAAATTAAGTCAATCTTTTGATGAATTTCTTTATAAACAAGACCAAGAAACTCGTGAATATTTTAAATTTATTTCAAAATATTATTATGTATTAAAAGGTCATTATAAACATGATACCATTTTTAAAGATTATGATGTTGATAATCGCCAATTTTTTTACACTTCTCAAGGTAATTTATTTAGGTCTCGTGATAAATATTTATCTAAAATCACAACAACTATTAATAAATATAATGATGATGTTCGTTCTGAAATGAATATTGATGGACTCGATATTCAAAATATTCCGCTTATTAATCCAAATATTGAAGATTTTGCTTCTGTTAAAATGCGTTATCGCGATTTAAAGGATAAGGATTAACAAAGATTAACGTAAATATATTTAATTTTATTATTTTTTATATATTTTAATGAAATATATAAAAACGATGAACGTAAACATATATAAAAAAAATTTACCAAATATTTTTATTGATGTTTTTTATTATAAATTATTAAGTCTTAAACATTTTATTCCTAACGACTACGTATTTATACTTTTGATTTATTTCAATTGAAAATGTACACACCTTCTTTTTTCGAATCTTTCCAATACATTGGAGACAAGGTCGTTCACACCACGATTCCGAATTTTTACCACTTTGATGACAATTTGGAATCGCGTGTTGTGTATGATGCTGATGAGTTTCACGCTGCGTTGATGTACGTTGACCCACGCGTTTGCGCTGAGGGTCGTACTTTTGATGAGAAGAGCTCTTCTTTCCGGCCCTATGCCGGTAAGACGATGCGTCGGACCAAGAGTAGTTATGTCCGCGACTATCGGTACCTTGCTCGCAAGGACCAGATTCCTGAACAAAAGATCGGTTTCACGCTCCGTCGTGAGAAGAACCGTGTAACTCATCGTGAGAAGAGTTGGTATGCGCGAGCGTACAAACCCAATCGTGATGGTCACCGTAATCGGTCTCATTTGAGAATGAATTGTGACGGTGATGAGATTCACACAGATTCTGAAGAGAATGATGAGACTGTTGGACCTTGCGTCACGCGTAACACGCGTGACATCACTCTTTGTGATTTTATCTAATGTAGATAACTTATTTCATATAATGTAATCATATATAAAATAAAAAAACAAATAAAAAATTATAATTAAAAATCATAATTAAAAATCATAATTAAAAATCAATATCTTGAATAACACAATATTTTTTATAATAATCTTCTAATAAATCATTATAATTATATAATGAAGAAAGTGCTTGTGGACGCTTTTGTTTTATAAATGATATTGCTTCTTTAGGTGTATAATGATAATTTTTTATTAAATATGCCGCAACCACTGTTGCTGAACGCATTAATCCCCAATAACAATGTATATATACAATACGATTATTATCAATTTGTTCTTCAATAAATTGAACAGATTTGGGTAATAAATCGCGAAATTTTTCAATATTTTCGCGATCTCTACTATCTTCAACATTTAAACGAAAACGTGGTTTATTTAAAAAATAAGGATGAAATTCTTCAGCTACTGTACAATTTAATATTGCTCCAATATTTTCATTTTTTAAAAACTCTTCATTATGGGCAGAATTTAAATTACCTAAATAAATATGGTCAATAATGCGGTTGTGATTTGGAATAAGTGATAAAGAATTTGCGATTGATAATGTATTTTTAGATTTTAATATATTAATGGATTTATAAACAAGTGAATTCCACATTTTTATATTAATTATATTTTTATATTAATTATATTTTATATTATAAAAAGAAATTATTTTTTATTTACTTTTATTTATACTTTTTCTTTTACGTTACTCTTTATATTAAAAAATTTAATTTATTTTTTTATAAAATAATATACATAAAGAGTTTATTATATATTAAATATATAATAAAATGGAAACAAATCAATTTGATTTAGATCATTCATATTTTGAATCTAATTTTTCATCAAATAAATATGATGCTTTAACATCGTTTTTATCAAATTCAGATGAAAAAATTTCTGTATTATATAATAATTGTTATGGTGGATATAGTTTAAGTAACGATGCTAAAAAACTTTATGAAGAGTATACTGGTAATAAATATGATGATTTTACAGTACGACGACATTGTCCTTATTTAGTAAAAGTATTTGAAGTACTTGGTTCAGAAAAGTTTGGAAATTCATATTCTAAAATTCAATGTGAAACCATTCCAATTTATATGGAACATTATTATTCAATACACGAATATGATGGTATGGAAGGTATTGAAACAAAAAGTGAATGGTTTAAATTTGATATGATTCAATTTGTAGCTAAATCAAGTATGAATGATACAGACAAAATGAAGATTATTAATATGATTATTGATACAAAGATTAATTATGATTAATTTTTATATAAAGAGTAACGTAAACAAAAATAATAAAAAAAAATGATTTTTTATTATTCTATAAATTAAACTATATAACATATATTATAAAATAACAATTTATTATCGAAAAAAATGAGCTCTATTACTCTTCAAACTCCTCAAGATTTTGTAAAGAGTCTTTCAGATGATGAAAAGAGTGAGTTTTTTGCTATACTCCTTCAAAAACTATGGGCTTCATCGAAATCTCAAGGAAACAGTGGATTTGGACAAAGTTCTGCTACAGTTTCAATTGAAACTTGTAAATCAGAACTTCAACAATCACGAAATGGATATGTAGACTATT
>JACCEA012295995.1_pt1 | contig 10525 bp, 6 predicted proteins | sample 7449851 | NCBI WGS metagenome assembly JACCEA01 (sample SAMN15323453, study PRJNA562643) | freshwater metagenome | isolation source: river surface water | place: USA:Blue River Watershed | collected 2017-08-18 | reverse complement strand
TCCCTGAATAACTGCTTTCATCCATACTTGCAGAACGACCTTTGGAGGATGTATTAATCATAGATTGAATTCCAGGATTTGCAAACACTGAAACGAGATCATGATGAACACCATCACTGCGACTGACTGTGATTGTTTCTTCATCTTCTTCCTTAATCGTCGCCGTTCCTGGTCGACCGGGCTTCACATTTGTGAGGATAATATTCGGGGAGGAATAAGATCTTCGATTGTGAGAAGACATAGATGACATGATAAATATTTTATTAATACGATTTCTTCTAAAAAGTCTTGTCCACGGATCTCTATGATTCCGATTTCCAAGAGGTATCGGGATTTAAAAACACAGACGATAATCCCGTAAATAAATATAGAGCACACGTTTGATGCGTTTCAAGATAGTTGAGCAGAAGGAGGGGAAATTTTACACTAGGTGTCAAAAGCACAAGAAAAAGATACAAGCAATAAAATAAAAATAGAGAGGTAGAGGCAAAAGGGAACAAAACAGACTATCCAGAGATTTTTATTCAATTTAAAGGATATCTTTTTGGTGACTCACTATTTTTGAAAGATAAATCCCAATCTAGATTAAAGTATGGTGATCCATCCCCGAATAAAGCATGCAGGGAAAGTTGGATGTGCGGTTGGACGCTACTGTGTAGAGGAAGGGAGTGTATAACCCAATATGTCTAACTTGTCCACCCATCAATAAACGTTTTTGCTTTTTGCTTTTTCGCCCTTGCTGCGCGCCTGCTGTGCTTGCCCTGGGCTGTGCTTTTGGTTTTTTCTGCACATTATTATTGTATTGTATTGTATTGCTAGGACTCAAGAATGCGAGCTATCGTGAAATCTGTGAATAATCTTTCCTCGCAATGTGGTCGCAACAGGATCAGGACTCCATTGACACAGACGTTGAGCACAGAAAGTGAGGTAAGCGCAATTTTGCTGATTGATGTTTTTTCTAATTCGTCTCTGATTGATGATGCAGGTTGTCATAACGAAGACAAATCTTGCTACCCTTCGTGAGCGACTTCGAAAGGAAGACGAAGAAGCATTGAAATTTCATCAAGAAGCAGCGTCATCTTCTAGTAGTGCTGATTCTGTGGTTGTAAAGACGCGGGGATCAAAAAAGGTACTCCCAAAACCCGCTTGGCTAAAAGCTGAGCCCCCTCGCGGTGAAAATTATGAGCGATTGCGAAGCACAGTTCGTTCGCTCAAGCTCGCCACTGTCTGCGAGGAAGCACGTTGTCCTAATATTGGCGAATGTTGGGGTGGTGCGAAGGGCACAGCAACAGCAACGATTATGATAATGGGCGATACATGCACTCGTGGCTGTGCATTTTGCAATGTAAAGACGTCACGAACCCCTGCTCCTCTCGATCCTGATGAGCCTGATAATGTTTCCAAGGCTGTTAAGGATTGGGGGTTGGACTATGTGGTGTTAACTTCCGTGGATCGAGATGATCAACCAGATCAAGGAGCTGCTCATTTCGCAAAAACAGTGAGATTATTGAAAGAAAGGGTACCTGATATTCTTGTGGAATGCTTAACTCCTGACTTCCGTGGTCAACTTGATCTAGTTGAAATGGTGGCCAAGAGTGGACTCGATGTATTTGCTCACAATGTAAGGATTTGTTCGTGATACAATCGTCTTCATTAAACCGCACAAATAATAGTTGGAAACAGTTGAAAGGCTTCAGCGTCGTGTTCGTGACTATCGTGCTGGTTACAAGCAATCCTTATCAGTGTTAGAACATGCAAAGAAGGTGACATCAGTGCATGAAGATGGTACACCAAAGAAAGGCGTCGTCACGAAGACTTCGTTAATGCTTGGATTAGGAGAAAAGGATGAAGATATTGAAAAGGTATTGAAGGATCTTCGGATTGCTGGAGTTGATGTTGTGACATTTGGACAATATCTTCGCCCATCCCATCGACACATGACCATTCAGCGTTATGTAACACCAAAGGAGTTCGACCACTGGAAAGAATATGCAATGTCTCAAGGCTTTAAGTATGTTGCATCTGGTCCATTGGTTCGCTCTTCGTATCGTGCAGGTGAATTGTACTTAAAAGGGATGCTAAAGGGGGATAACATCACCTATTCTGAGTAGTTTAGGAAGTGCTTTGGACGTGAGTTAAAACAATAAGATTTACCATCGAAGATGTTATTTTTGAAAATTTTTGTTAAATTGTATTTCGTCATTGAGAAACTTCCAATCACTACATGTGGATTGGACTGCTTCAATTGTTCCTGATCAATCCACATAAACGCTAAACAAATTTACTTCTAAGCAATACACTATTCGTTTCTATTGTGCGGGTAGTCACTGTATGCATGAGGTCGGAGAAATCCACGAGGTGGCGCCAAGAATACAACCAATGCCATAACAACCCAGATAGCAGCGAGATTTCTATAAGAATGCAAGAAAGAACTTACAGCTGCGATGAGGAGAGGATTAACGACTGTTGTCCTTACTTCCGGAGCTCGGGGTAGAAAATCATTGTCGGTATAGACAACAATGTATATATTGATCCAAGATTGAGAAGAAGACCTTTGATCATGATAGAGGAAGAACTCAGTCCATTAATGTTGAGGTTTAAATTGTTTGTGGATGCGAATCTCAGACGAACACAGATTAAAAGATGTAGTGAATATCCGTGATGCACAGGAGTGGATCCGCTTTTTGTCATCAGCATCAGCACTACTCTTCATAAAGTAATTACCCTTCTGATGTAAATAGCAATAAAATTGCTTGTACTTATTCCATATAGAAGTGCTATTACTTTTTTTTCACACAGATGATGAAAGAATCAGTTGTTTGAATTGACTTTGCATGACGGGTTTCTTTCAAAAGCAGCCTTGCTTTCTCCAATTGATTGTTCATTTTATCATTAGTTTCTGGAGCCAAGCCTTCAAAGTGATTATCCTTTCACCCAAGTTTCGATTTGATATGTCGCGACTTCTATTTCGCAATCCTCCTTCGTTATTGACGACGAGGGCCAAGTTGGGTCTTTCTGTAGCGCCACGTCTCTATGGGAAACGGGATGATTTCTGCTTTAGATACATCAACTCTGAAACCGGTCAACGTTTACAGCGTGGCAGTATGGAAGGATTTGTCTTTCCTCACAGGTGTCTGGTTACACTAGCATCTTCACAGGACATTCCTCCTGAATGCAATACTATTGCAACCTTTCTTCCTGAAGACATAACACCTAAGTTGGTAAAACATGTCGAACATCTTGTGCTCAATGCTGTTGAAAAGACTCTTCAAAAAGAGTTGGCGGCAGGAGAATTGACATTCATGCAGCTTCGGCAGGTTAGCATGTTGATCCTGAGGCATGCGGTGATGGAAACTCCAGCTCTTCTTGACAATAGACGGAAGATAGAATCCAACAGAGACTTATATGAATTGGGAGAATTGTTATCCAAAGTTGTGCCAATAATACCAGCAGAAGAACTACTACTATTCTCAGATGGAAACATTAATTCTGGTAGAATCAAAAAGTGGAAAAATCTTTTCGATCAACGTGTTAAAAAAAACGCTGAAATTTTTCATACCATATCGAATCATCATAAGTCAGTGGCTAATCATGTTTGGAAAGAAAACGTTGAAAATAAGGATTCTCTTAAAGCATATGCTGAAGCTGCTGCGTCAATGGGGAAGAAAGATTGGGTCAAGGAATCAAATGAGTGGATGGCGGATTTTATTATGTCTTACTATCGCTTTGGAGGCGCAAAGAAGCATTTTTGTAAAAAGAATGGTATCTTCAAACATGATCCGATTGATAAACGCTATAATACGCTTTCCAAAGATTTGATGGCACTAGATCCTGGGAATGAATTGTACCAAGGATCGATGGAGGCTGTACCAAGCAAACTTATTCGCATACTCGATGTTGGAAGTTGTTACAATCCATTACAAAACTCATCTTATGCTCCATCATTCTTCAACATCACTGCCGTTGATCTCTTCCCTGCAGATGAGACTGTGTTCCAATGTGACTTCCTCAACTTAATGATTGGACCGCCTGGCTCGGCTCCTATCTATAAAGAAGACCCAATTACAAAACAAAATAGTCTTCTTCAACTGCCTGCCAATTCTTTTGATGTCATAACCATGTCCTTGGTTTTGTCATATTTGTCTTCACCGAGCCAAAGAGAAGCAATGATTGAGAAAGCTAGGAAACTTTTAATTACTCCACTTCCCTCAAATTTAAAAATCGAAAATGAATTGGGGAGAAATAATCAACCTCATCACACGGGTTTATTGCTAATTGTAGAAAAAGAATCAATATTTAGCCGCAACCATCAAGATCTGGTAAAAGGAAACACTATGATAACTGATTGGAAGAAATCGATTTGCCAATATGGTTTCGAACTAGTCAAATACAATTTATTGGCAATGAAAGATAGCAATCATCATTCGCACACCTTTGCTTTTGCTACAACTTCTGATATGACAGATGGATCTGCTAATGTAAAGATTGACAACATGACGGTAAAGCCTCAGATGTGGATTCGTCAAGATTATGTTCGATCGAATTCCACATCCAATAGATCTGTCAGCGATGATAAAACGCGGGATGGTTTTGTTTATTCGCCACAGGAAGAATTTCAACATCATATTAATTCAGGATTGATGAGGTACAATGATTTCTATTTGCCAGTTGGTATCATTGGTGGTGGTATTGGCGGAACAGCATTGGCGTTGTCATTACAGCACCATGGTATACCATTTTATCTCTTTGAGAAAGATGTAGATTTTGCTAGTCGACGCCAGGGGTATGCATTGACTATGCAACAAGGAGGAATTGCATTACGCGATTTAGACGTAGCACAAGAAGTAATTGATGAAGGTGCGATCTCTGTAATTCATTACTCTTATGATGCGAGAGGTAATGTGATAGGGGCTTATGGAGCAGGTAAAAGGGGTGATATGAATGAGTTTGATCCTAGTTTAGTTGCCAAATCCCCTGATGAAATTAGACAAAGGCATAACATTCACTTACCACGACAAAAATTGCGAGAAATTTTGATGAAAAAAGTCCATAGTGATTCAATATTTTGGAATAAGAAGCTATTATCCTTTTCTGGTATGACACAATCCTCTATTTGCGAACGTGCTCGAGATCAAGATGCATTGACATTGAAATTTCAAGATTGTTCGGAGTATAAAGTTTCTTTAATAGTCGGTGCAGATGGTGTATTCAGTACGGTAAGACAACAAATCATGTCCTCCTTGGGGGAACCCTCCACTACTAACCGTTATCAACATCTTTCATACTTAAATTTAATCGTAATTCTTGGTATTTCTCATCGTAAGAGCACTGTGGATGGTAGACATTTGTGTGCAAGGCAATGGTTAGATGGTGAAAACCGAATTTTTTCGATGCCTTATGATAAAGATAAAACTATGTGGCAAATGTCATTTCCTATGAAAGAAGAAGAAGCAATGTTGCTAAGCTCTTGGAATAAGCGGAGTGATGATGAAATTGAATCTATTGGGGCGAAGTTGAAACTTGAAGCGTTAACTAGATGTAAAAACTGGGATCCTTCGTTGATTGAATTGCTGTTGTGTACGAGAGAAAGTGATATTTCAGGTCACCCTGTTTATGATCGTGATATTGATTTGGGGCTCCTTCCAAGAGCTCGGACTGACGCCCCCTCTAATAATTTGAATATGCCACCAAGAGTTACGCTGCTCGGAGATGCTGTCCATCCTATGTCGCCTTTTAAGGGCCAAGGGGCTAATCAAGCATTGTTAGATGCCTTACAACTTTCAAGAGCACTGCTCGGCAGCGATTTGGTACAACCTAATAGAAGATCCATCGCAGAAGCGCTTTATCATTTTGAACAAGAGATGCTGATGCGATCTAAGCCTAAGGTCCTAAAAAGTAGAGATGCTGCATTGTATTTACATAGCCCTGCTGCACTAGCGGTTGGAAATATTACGCGTGCTAAGGCTGCGCAACTTCTTTATCAAAGCTCTTAACTGTTTCAGGAATAACATCATATTGTAGGTACAGAAAATGAAAATACATTAAATAATATCGAATTACATTACACTAAGAAACATAAAGACATTCATGTAAATACAAATTATATCAACAATCTTTCGCTACCCTTGTGGTGGTAGAATAGCCCACCATTGAGAAGTTTCAGAAATGCGAATTATAACATTCATTCTAACTTACAAAAGCAATTGCAGGATCCCATGACACCTACGATGCAAAAACAAATCTATAAAATATATGAGGTTGCTGTGCCGAAAGGTCATAAAAATGCAACACGAAATTATCTTCATCCACATCCACCAATGGGTTTGCGAACATTCTAAATATCACAGCATTATTGTTAGTGAATGTAGTTCAGATACTTGATTAATCTTACTCTGGAGGGGCTGGAAATTGTTCAACGCAAATCAAATTGTGTTCGGCCAGTCTGGCAATTAGTTCATCCATTCCATCTCTTCCAGTGATAGGTGCGACATACAATAGGCTTCCGTCTACGTAGAAATCCTCATTTAAGCGCCACTCGATGATTTATGAGAATGAAAAGGTAATTTACCTGATGCTAGCATATGTTTTACTGCGGGAACGAGGAGATCCAAAATCTTCACATCATAAACTAAGTCGGATCCTAGCAAAACATCCGCTTTCTCTTCCGGGAAACTTTCGGTTTCTTTCCAGTTCACTTTCAAAACCTTCGCAACAGTATAGGATTCCTCTCCATGGTCACCACTGATGGTCTTGATATTTACTTCTTGAATGGCTTTATTCGCTACTTCACATGATTCGCCGCTCACATTCGCTATACCATTCAGTGTTAGGTTGAAAGCTGCGTTATTCAAAGTAGGGTCGTGAATGTCAGTAACATACACAGACTTAGCACCACAATACACAGCAGTTGCTAATGATGGCAACCCACAGCCTGCGCCAAGCTCCACAACCACTTTGTTTTGAAAATAATTACGCCCCAAGTGAACAACCCAACGAGAGAGCAGAATAGAGGCTGGCCATATCCCAAGGCCAGTGGTGTCATCCTCCGGTGCTTCTTCTGAACCAAATGGATTATCTGCACGAGTGATAGGCAATTCGCGGACTCTCACAACCGCTCCTTCCGCAAATTGCATAGTATGTGTAACTGAGTCTTTCTCTGAATCATGTACACCATTTGCTTCATCTCCGTCGCCTTCAGCACCATCACCAACAGTGATTGTGGTCTCCCCGTTGTCAGCGTTGTTGGTTGTTTTACCCATTCCTGCTAAAAGACGCTCTTCGGATGCAGAAGAGTGGGTTATACACACCTCAATAACGTCGCGATTATTTGATGAGAAGGCTTCGGTCAATACCGACCTACCAGCTTCGTTCTTTACAAGAACGTCGATCTCCGGATAGTTATCGAAGAGAAACTTCAAAGCCTCAAGCTGTGCATTTTGAGCAGCCCAATGTGCTGGTGTATTACCCTGATCATTTGGACCATATACTGCATTAAACTCCTTCAAAATGACTAAACACTGAACATGACCATTCGCAGAGGCGCGGTGCAAAGCCGTGTTGCCAGCGTAGTCTTTGTGATTGACATTGCCATTATGTTGCAAGATTACACGAAGATCTTCATCTTCTCCATATCTTGCACATTCTAGTACTTCTTGATCTAACTCTTCTTGGTTCATGCTTGCTTTGCGGCAAAATATTGCTATGACCAGTTAAGTTTTTACCACAAAAAGTTTGCTGGCTCTCCAACAAATAAGGCCTTATCCTTATCAGGCGCAATGCATCAGCGCAAATGAGTGGTCGAAGTTTGAGAAGTTGGGGTTGTAAATTTAGATATTTAAGATCAATACAGGTTAATTGTTATCAAATTATATTCATGAGGCCTTATACATACTGTGAAACAGAAGTCTGGGCTAAATCAAGCTAACGTGCTATAACTACTGTAGCATGCAAGGCTGGCTTAGCTTTGTCCAAAAAACTCCTTCATTTGAAAATACAATTGATCAAATCATTGACGGACCCACGAAACACGTAGCACAATTTGAAATTCATACAAATACACGCAAACAACCAATCAGAAAATACATAACCACATTAATAACATGCGCGAAGTTGCTTTATTTCCTTTTTTGAGCTACGATGTATAGCATTTCTAATGAATGGCTAAGCAATAAATATCATACCAAGCACCCAAAGGAAGGGAAAATAGCAAAGTTCAATAAAGATTCCATATAAAAGAGAGGTCATAAAACGGTTGGAAAATAAAGTTCGTACACAACCCCTCATTCATTAGACAAAATAATTTCATCTTTAAGGATGTCATTAAGGCGCAACTTTCCGATACCAGAATTAAAACAACTGATACAAAACTAATCCACTGATACAAGAAACTTGTTGAAAGAGCAAATATGACTGAATAAATTTAAGGAGTGCGAAAACGAGAGAGTCATGAATGAAAGAGAATGAAAGAGTGAGAGTTGTTACTGACATAGAATACCCTTGTGAAGAAGAATGAAGACAATTACCCATATGCACAACGAATATAAACAATTTACACCAAGTAAACATACAATGATAGAGTTACAAAAAGAGAATGGTGCTGGGAAAAATCAACGGATACCAAGCACAGTAATGTTTCACGATATACATAACCATTCATGACTAGATACGTTCGATTGAACATTATCTGCATGATCAATAAATGAATATACGTTGGTGGAACTGACACGGAGAAAGATTTTGAGTAGGAAATTGTAAACAATGATGATTCATTCTCAAATAGCGGAGAATATTCGAATCAAATGTAAGCATCAATCAACAATATGCGAAATTCGAAATACTGTATTCGTCACCACCAATACACAAAGTAAACAAAGCAATATATACCATGAAAAATACAACAATGAGGGAGATGAACGGAGTTACATATAACTTGCAATAAATTTTTTAAAATCAGAATAGAAGAAACAAAGATGACACGCAAACCAAGATTCCGGGTAAACAGCAGTTGCATCTTACTGAAAAATATTATATGAATACACCGGAGAAAGAGATTAAACATGAGAACGGATCGAAGAATGATCGGAGGAGGATCGAGGAGAATGAATGTCAGACAAGCTACGATGGTGTTGCGTGATATATAGATTGTGCTGCTGCTGAGTGGAATTGCGCAAAAGCGCTGCAGAATTTGGGGTCCGCACAACAAGGTGTTGGCTGTGACTACTGTGTCTGGGGGAGGATGTTGATTGCAACGAATTTGAGGAATGCGTTGAATGAACACTAATGGAGACCACTGGTTTCACTCGTCGCTGTTTTTTGTATGCATTTGCTAATATTCGGAAAATGGTCGTTACTATATGCACCAAAATACTGCGAAATATTCTTACCTCTAATTACGTATGCATTGAACATCGCTGTTTGTTCCTCTTCCGAATAAAACATAGTCTTACTACTGTAACAGTAATAGTAAGTAAAACAAAGTGAAAGGTATGCAACGAATATAACGATCACGCGATAATTTCCCCCTTGGAATGCGACCACTGACAACGCATCAATCACAAAAACGGCAATTCCAAAGTATGCCGACCAAACACCAAATGGATTTGTGAATGATTTTTCCAAACTACTGAACTTATACTTGTAGATAATGAAAGCGACGAATGTGCAAATATAAACCACATAACTACCTAGGAGACAGAGTAAAAACAAATCCTCTAAAAAATTGTCCATAACAACATCCGACAATCCAATGAAATTTATTGCCATGCCGACCACACAGCACACCATCAAAGCCGCATAAGGTGTATTTTCTTTCTTCGTACTTTTCCCAATCCACGTTGGAAAAAGACCAGATTTGCCCATTGCAGATAGCTGCCGGGCAGAGAAGAAAAAGAATCCAAATGCAGTTGCAAACGTACCAGGAATTGCCAAAGCATAAGTAACGAACTCTGGTATATCAAACATCTTCGAGTATCCTGTATTCATTGGTAACAGCGTGTTGATATTACCTGTGGTTCCAGGTGATTGTGAGCATATCACAAATGGGACAATCAACACTAACATTGAGCAAGTGATCATGCACATGATCATTGCCTTGACGAGAGAACGTTTAGGCTGAAATTGAACGAATATTAATGGAGTATCAACAACATTCATGTAGAACTTACATCACTAACAGTGGCCCCTGCCAACGGAATAAATTCTACGCCTTGAAAATACCAAGTCGCTGAAGGAAATATTTGCAGCAACGCCATACCATCAAAGGCATAATCACCATTTTTGTTCACTGGATGATCATTCGTTGCGTATTTATAATAGTCAATATACTGAACTGTTCCCAGGACATATATGGCAATTAGCAACAATGTAATGATTGCTAAACTGCGGTTAAATTGCCAAAACAAGTTTCCGCCTTGAATACAAGCAAATAGTGATATACCATAGAAAATACACCAGTATATTGGCTCGTAATATGTTGGAAGTCGTGTTAGACCTGTGACAATCCATCCTAAAGGTAACACAGTGGTGG
>JACCEA012282362.1_pt1 | contig 10527 bp, 9 predicted proteins | sample 7449851 | NCBI WGS metagenome assembly JACCEA01 (sample SAMN15323453, study PRJNA562643) | freshwater metagenome | isolation source: river surface water | place: USA:Blue River Watershed | collected 2017-08-18 | reverse complement strand
GTAAAAACCATTCGTGAAACCAGCAATTCTGAAATTTGCTTGTTGAAGTGCACCTCTGAATATCCTGCACCCATTGAAAAAATGAATTTATTGGGTATCCCTTTCCTAAAAGATAAATTTAATACCGAAGTGGGATTATCTGATCACAGTAAATCCTTAATCATTCCTGCGATAGCAGTCGGATTGGGTGCAACAGTTATTGAACGACACATTATTCTAAACACAGAAATAGACAGTGTCGATAAACAATTTTCAACCACACCCGAAGATTTTAAAATCATGGTTGAACACATTCGCGATGCTGAAAAATCCTTGGGAAATTCATTTTTTTCAGTGAATTCGGGGGATGTAAAACGCAGAAAGCATATTTTTGCAGTACGAAATATCGCTGCCGGCGAAAAATTTAGTTCTCAAAATATTAAAACTCTAAGAGCCGAAGGCAAATTAGAACCCAAGTATTACGAAACCTTAATTGATTCAATAGCAATGTCGGATATTCCTAAAGGAACTCCGATCGATATTTTTCATTTTAAACAATAACTTTTTAACTTATGACTCATTCTTCTCAAACCGCAATAAATTTTTGTCCAACGGGCATGGTTCCAACAAAAGCCATGACGCCTCATGTTCCCATTTCCGTATCTGAAATCATTGAAGAGGTACATCAAGCTTATGAAATAGGCATAACCATTGCCCACCTTCATGCTCGCGATGAACAAGGTGCTCCAACTCATTTAAAATCAGTAAATCAACAAATATTCGAAGGCATTCGTAAACATTGTCCAGACCTTATTATATGCGCAAGTTCCAGTGGAAGATTGGTTCAAGATTTTGAATCTCGAAGCGAAGTAATTGAACTACAACCCGATATGTGCTCTCTTACACTTTCCTCCTTGAATTTCATGCACAGTGCCTCAGTAAATAGTCCCGATATTATCAAACAATTACTGGACAAAATGAATCAATACCATGTTGTTCCAGAATTAGAATGTTTTGACTTGGGAATGATCAATTACGGCAATTATTTGATAGAAAAAGGAGTTATTAAAGGTTTAAAATATTGGAATCTACTTTTTGGCAATATTGCCGGGATGCAAGCTGATTTAAACACCGTATCTTCAGCGCTTAATCAGATTAAACAGGATGAAAACACCTATATCTCTTTAGCTGGATTGGGAAATAATCAATTTAAAACCAATCAAATAGCCGTGTTAAACAACTTCGGTGTTCGCATTGGTTTGGAAGATAATATTTGGTTCGATGAAAAAAGAACCAAATTGGCAACCAACATGGATTTGCTAAAACGAATTCATTCCATCATGGAAATAAACGAGAAGCAATTATTCAGTTCTTCTCAATTTCGACAGACTTATTTTAATTAATCGAATGATTCTACCAAATTCTCAGATTGCATTAGTTGGATATAGTCCCAATATGATTTCCATGATTATGGACAATCTTTACAGCAATGGATACAATCAAATTTTATGGGTGGTAAACAATGAATTAAAAGAAGTAAATACCACAGAAGATATCTGGCATCCACAGATTAAAGTAGAAAGGATCGATATTCAGGATAAATTTGAAATTACTCACTTTTTCGAGCACAAAAGTGTTGAGTTTTTCATGGGAGTTTATAAATCCACTTCCAAACGTGAAATGTACTCTCGATTTGGCGACATGCTATCAGATTCCCCAAATGTTATTCATCACAATACGGAGTTTTCTGCCACTACTCAATTAGGAATCGGAAATATGATCAATACGGGCGTTGTTATTGCGGGACATTCAAGCATAGGAAATTTTTGCAGTATTAATCGCAATTCAAGCATTGGCCATCACACTCAAATTGGGAATTTCTGCACGATCAATCCCAATTCAACCATTTGTGGGGGAATAAAAATTGAAGACAATGTTACAGTTGGTGCCAGTGCAACCATTATTGATGGGCTTACAATTGGAGAAAACTCGATTATTGGTGCAGGCAGTGTTGTAGTAAACAACATTCCTCCGAACTCAGTGGTAATGGGAGTTCCCGGTAAAATAGTAAAACAATTGAACTAATTCTTATTTCATCTTTGCAGAAAGCGGTTCTTGGTAATATAAAAAACGAAATACAACCATTCCAAAAATATCTGAATTTCAGTGAGATAAAATAAGCCATATTTGGGTTTAGCACCGCTTAAATTGCAGGAAATTTACTGCTGCCTGAGGTAGTAAACAATATAATCGTAGTTTGTAACAACGATTAAAACGTTGGGCATTCACTTCCACCTCGTCGCGAAGGTCTTCGAATGGCAGAACCTCTCATTTTCATGGGAATGAAACGGGTGGGAATCAGATATACCAATTGTAATTCAGCGATATGATCACCCATAACACCAAACAATTTACCATCCATATTATCATCTAAATTGTACAACAATCGGTATCTTAGCTCCAATTGATCGTTATAACGCATTTTTTTCAAACGGACGCTAGCGATTGCCGCTAATGAAGTACCTTGTAGCATGTATTCCGAATTATCTTTTGCCCATTTCCCTTCCGTGGTGTAACTGTTATACGATAGAAAAGCACCACCACCTATTTTTATGAAGGGCCATTTTTTTAACTTTAACATTAAATTCCCTCCAACTTGGACGCTGGTACCATACACTTCTCCTTCTAAATACTTCTGAAAATCGGAAATGGATGAATACAAATTACTACCTGCATATCCTTGAACATTTCCATTCAGTTCTACTTGAACGAATTCTCCCAATTGCAATCCACCTAATAAGGAAACTGAGGGCCTACTCGTTCTACTTATTGGAACCATCATCAAGTAATCGTGATAACCTATTTCACCGTGATATCTTCCCACTCCAATTCCACCGCCAAGGTAAGTAGACACTTGTCCGTTAACTCGTGATGTTATTAAGGAAGTCACAGCAAGAACAAAGACAAGTATTTTTTTCATAATCAAACAGTTAGAGAATAACTCGAAAGTACGGATTCTCTTATGCAAAACTAATGCCAAAATATCAAGTTTGCCTTCCTCTTCGCAAAGTCTTTGGTATCACTCACTAAAAAAAATAGTCATTCCTGTAAAAATTGGATTATTCCAATAGTACAAAAAAGTATATGAATATTATATCCGGAAAAGCTATTTATTTCTGCGTCCCCACCACATCAACACTCCAGTAATAGGCAATGTTGCTATCATTAAACTAAATATCGCCATTAAGAGCTTCCCCCACCATCCCCAAATCCCACCGGTATGAATATCGTAGTTCCACAGCATCATTTTATCTGCAAACGACCTGCCTTTTCTGCTTCCATAAATGGCATTTACAGGTTGAGATTCTAACGTGATTGGATCAACAAATACATATTCAGATCCACCATAAGTGTAATAGGAAGGATTAAAACTCACTTCAACACACTTACTCGAATCCTTTTGGGGATGAATTTCCATCATGACATCTATGCTGGTGTTTAAACGTGATTTATACTTTCCATAAATTCGATCCACTACTATAGACTCTCTATTCATATCCTTGTTAGAAGGCACTGCTATCGATAATTGCGGTGCATTTTGAATATTATTTACCTCCGGATTATTATTCCGTAATTCAAAATCCAACCTATTCAATGAATCCGCTTGTATTTTATCCAATTTATTAACTATGGGTTCTTCAAAAAACACTTCCTTTTCTCCCCCAAGTGTTTTGTAATACAACATGGCCCACCAATTAAACCCATAATACAAACCTGTTATTGACAAAACCAATGCACCTAATAACGAATAAAAACCAATCAAACCATGTAAATCAAAGTTCTTTCTGCGCCACCTTGTTTTTTGCGACCATTGGGTTGTTAATCGTTGTTTCCAACTTTTAATTTTTGTCCATCGTTTAGGAAACCACAAAATCAGTCCCAAAAAAATCAAAATAAAAAACAATAATGTAGCGGTGGCTACAATCAACTTCCCTATTTCTGTTGGCAACCATAAGTAAAAATGACCGCGTAATACCCAAGCAAAGAAACCCTCGAGCATGTTGTAAACCTGCAAAACCTCACCAGATCGAGGATTCAAAAATACTTTGTAATAATATGTACTGTCCTCCGAACTATGGTAGAAAATAACTTCGGCGGCACGCTGTTTCGACATTTGGCTTTCTAAATCGACTTCCGGTTGCCATTTTACATATTTGATGGAATGAATCTCATGTTTTGGCAACTCTCGCTGTGCTATTTCCATTAATTGTGATGGCAATAACTCTTCTCCCTCAGTTAAAGCCGAAGGAACTTCATAGAAGCGAAACGGTTGGGTATATTCTTGAATTTCCTTCTCAAATGAATACAAAAATCCCGTAATCCCCAAAATAAACACGACCAGCCCGGAAATTAATCCGAGCATGCCGTGCAACCATCTATAAGCTGTTTTAAATCTATATTTTCTCAAAATAATTAGTGCCTTTCGGACTTAGAAGCGAACATTCAAAGCAACTGAAATGGTTCTTAATCTTTGAGGAGTAATGGTTGACCAACCGCTGTAATACTTCGAATCTAGAATATTGTCGGCTTTAAAAACTAAACTGTAACCTTTTCCAGAATACGATAAAGCAGCATTCAAAATTGCAAAAGAAGGCAATTCGTAAGTACCAATATTGCTGCGGTTCAGGGTTTTATGACCGTTAGCATAATTTCCACCCATTCCCAATCCCCAATTACTGAAAATCCCTTTATTGAAATTGTATTGCAACCATAAGTTAGCCATTTGTGAAGGACCGGCACTTTCAGGGCGCATATTCAAATAACCCGAGAAGGAATCATCATTGGTAACTTCAGCATTATTGATACTGTATCCAGCAACAATATTCAAATTCTCTGACAACTTACCAACTAAACTTAACTCAACTCCCCTGCTATTTATTGATCCGCCTTGAATGCTATTGTTTTGATTTTCGGGATCAGGCATCACTACATTCGTCACATCAATATTATAATAACTCAAAGTTGCCGACAATCGTTTATGAATTAAATTCGATTTAACACCAAATTCGTATTGATTTGCTTGCTCAGGTTTGAAAATTTTCAATCGAGGATTACTTCCGTCTTTTTCAGCTACCATGGCAGGATCTACTTGAGTAAATCCATTCATGTAATTACCAAAGATTGAAACCTGATCTTTAATGGGTTGATAAACAAAACCCAAACGATGTGAAAATGCTGTTTGATTGAATTTCTCCGTTGACCAAATGGTAGGTTGTCCACTAAAATGATCCAATCTCAAAGATCCCATTATTGATAATCCAGGAAATACTTCAATCAAATCGGATACATATGCACTTCGAGTTTCTGTTTTTACTGTAGAAATAGAAGGACTGCTGCCATTCACCAATTGATCAACGTAACCAGCGCTTAATATTCCACTATCTGTACCTTTAACGATATTCACCTTGCCATTCGCCACCCAAGCATATCCATAATTTTTAACCTCACGTTGAAAGTAATCCAACCCAATCAACACTTTATTTTTTACGGATCCCAAATTGAATTGGCCATTCAAATTCTCTTGAATACCTACTGCTTGCGTTTCACCAGCTGCTTTACTGATGTATCGAGTGAAGTCGCCACCATTGCTCGCATCCCATAAATAATGGTAATATCCATTGGACTGGGTTTGGGTGCTTGAAACAATGGTTTGTGATTTCCAATTTTTCGCAATTTGATAAATCGCTTTTCCCTGAATTAACGAATGTGCATTTTTGATGGATAGATCATTCGACGTGAAACTGCGATTATAAATATTATCAAATTGAGTAATGTTAGAATCTTTAAAACTCAAAGGAGCATAGCGGTTAAAGAAAATCATAGGCGCGTTAGCTGCTTGAGATTCTTTGTACTCAGCGTTCACATAAAACGTTAAACGTTTGTTCGCTTGAAACAACACTGAAGGTGCTAAAAACACACTTTTTTGAAAACCAGCATCTTGAAAACTTCCTTGGCTATGCACACTGCTGTTTAATCGCACAAACATTCTATTCGACATGGGGATATTAACATCCAGTGTTAAACGTTGCAACCCGTAACTTCCTGCAACCATGCCTACATCCCCCGAAAAACGGTCAAACGCCTGCTTGGTGTTAACATTTATCAACCCTCCATAGGAAATCACCGCTCCGCCATAAAGAGCACCCGATGGACCCTTGATTACATCTACACTCTCGATGTTTGCTGGATCAATTGATCCATTGTTCAAACTTGGCATTCCATTAATCATGGTAGGCTGAACTGAAAATCCACGCATGGAATAATATTCCGCACCATCACCACCACGTCCCGTTGATTCCCACAAACGAGAAACACCCGTAGCATTTTTCAATGCATCGTTCAAATTGGTAACCACTTGATCCGACAAAATCTTTTTTGAAATGGAGTTGTAAACCTGTGGATTTTCCAAATCTTTAAGCAACATTTTTCCAACAGCATAACCCGAATCCAATTTATATTGACTCGCTTGAGTTAAGATATCTACCGCTTGAAAACGCACGGTATCACTCACTTCAACTTGTGAAAATGCGTTGAAGGAAATGGAAAATAGCGCTGAAACAGCGCCTTTGAATATTAAGGATTTCATATTTTACTGCAAAAGTACTTGCTTGAATTTTTAGGGATTTTATCAAATGGGAAATTAAATTCAGAAATCGGGAAAAAGATTCATATTTCTTCTTCTACTCAAATTACAAAAAAATCAAAGCTAACTCCTGATTTCATTGCGGAAATTTATTGCGCTCTCAATTGTTGGGGTGAATATCCATAAAACTGTTTAAATGCGGTGCTAAAAGATGCCGCGTTCGTGTACCCAACTTCCAAAGCGATATCCAAGATATTCAACGAACTGTTTTTCAAAAATTCATGGGCCATTTCCATACGCAAAGTCTGAACCATACTGTAAATCGTCTTACCATACATTTCCTTGAATCCTTTTTTTAAATAACATTGATTAATTCCCACTTCTTTCGCTATTTGGGGAATGGTAATCGTTTCTCTAAAGTTGTTCTGTATGAAATTCATAGCTTCCTGAATTTTATCACCGGAATCCGCCTTTTCCAAAAATGCGCATGTCCCACAAACCGGGGTTAACCGTTCGGTAACTTCCATGCACTCTACCAACAATTTCACAGCTACCGACTCCAAAATCACCCAGTCCTTTACCGCTATTTCACGTGGATTTAAACCTTTCAATTGATTACCTATTTCTACCAACTGATAAAGAGAAGACTGCGACTCACACGATATAAATAACGGACTATAATAATGTTCTCTTAGTTTTTGGGGGATGTCAACTCCGGTTGAGTTATTAAAACCATCTTCACTGTCAAGTGCGAATCTCGAAAAGTAAGATTTTCTAAACAGAATATGGATTTGATAGGAAATCCCATTCAAATCAAACAAAAAATTATTGGGACTAATTCGAAAGATGATTTCAAGAGAATCATCGCGTTCCCCCAAAACAAAGGATGTAGAATCAAACTGATATCGATACAATGCGGAAATCGGTTCAGGTAATTTCTGTCCTTTTGAAATCGTTGAACCCAATCCTTCAAACTGTCCCTTATCTGAATCTTGCGATTTTTGAAAATTGTGATTTTCCGGTGTTTCCCGTTCGCCCTGCAGGTCCTGAACTGAAAACAGTTCGATACTGATGTTCTCACTAACCACTAATCGTCCCATGGGATTGCAAAAATAAGGAATTTTATTTTTAATTATTCTAAATTAAAATAATACACCTATACCATTGAATTACATTTGTTTACAAATATTAAGTACTCTTGATAGGGTTAGATGAATCAAATAATTGTGTGTTCTATGACAATTATCACATTCGAAAACACTTGCTTGTTGTTATATTGTATAACGAAATTAACAGTATATGAAAAATCACATCGGAATCCCTCAAGAAAGCGCCAATTTACTTATTGACAAGTTGAACGAATTATTGGCAAATACGCAAATTTTCTACATGAATGCTCGCGGAATGCATTGGAACATAAAAGGTGAAAAATTCTTTGAACTTCATTTAAAGTTTGAAGAACTTTATAACGACTTAAACCTGAAAGTGGATGAAATTGCCGAACGAATTTTGACTTTGGGAGGAACGCCTTTACATACGTATTCTGACTATTACAAACTTTCTAAAATTCAGGAATCTTCCCATTTAAATTCCTCTCAAGTTTGTTTGGCCAACATTTTAGAATCGTTTGAAATTTTACTCATACAGGAACGAGAAATTTTACAAATCGCATCAGACGCCAACGACGAAGGAAGCAATGCACTCATGAGTGATTACATTCGCCAACAAGAGAAAATGGTTTGGATGTATCGTGCGTACAACTCTTAATCTAATGAAATTTTATAATTAAAATACGAATTACATTTTTAATTAAAATCTCAAGTAGGTTCCTAACGGCAATGCCTTTCCGAAACTGTCTTGTAGGAACAATTCGCCACTTTCAAAGTTTTTGATGTGGGGAAAATGTGTTCGAATTAAATTCTGTGTTATGAGTGCAGAAAATCCCAAAGAATACAAGTTAATTACAAAAAATCCTTCGGGTGCCAATAGTTCAGAACACATTTTGAGAAGTTCATTAATTTGTTTTTCTAAAACCCATTTTTCCCCATCGGGACCTCTGCCATAAGCCGGTGGATCCAAAATAATTCCTTGATACTTTTTACCCCTTTTAACCTCTCTCTGTACGAATTTAAATGCATCTTCCACGACCCAACGGATTCCATCCAATCCTGAGGTTTCCATGTTTTCTCGGCTCCAAGAAACCACCTGCTTCACACTATCCACATGGGTTACATCTGCACCGGCTTGTTTTGCAGCTAAAGAGGCGCCACCGGTATATGCGAATAAATTGAGTACTTTTATTTCTGGTGCAGATTGATTCTTTAAATTCTGAATTTTACGCGCAATAAAATCCCAATTATTTGCTTGTTCAGGGAATATGCCTACATGCTTAAATGAAGTCATAGCCAGGCGCATTTTAAAATCCAAATTCGCTGATTTATATCGCACAATCCAACGATCAGGAACGCCTTTTTTCACGATCCAATTTCCGGCATCTGCGTCCATGCGATCTGCATTTTTACGAAAGAAAGAAGCATGAGCTTGTTTCTCCCATTCATTCTCTTTTAAACTCTTTTCCCAAACTGCTTGAGGTTCTGGCCTTCTTAAAATCCATTTTCCAAAACGCTCCAATTTTTCAAAATTACCCGAATCGATTAATTCGTAATCCGGCAAATTTTCGGGCTTGGTAACCGAAATTGAAAACCTCAATTGATCTTGCATTTGTTCTAAACTACAAAGGTAAGCACAGTTTTGACTTTATATTAGAATGAATCAATCAACTTGATTGTATTCAATTAAAACTTGACCCGTTTAACTTCGGCACAGGCAGCTTTAAACCCGCGAAATCCACTCCATTTGTATTATTCCGTAATCTTTGTTTAGCTTTTTGCAATTTTCCGTAAAGAATTTGCTCGCAAACTTTTTGCATTTAAAATCTTGCATTTAAATTGCCCCCTATGAAAAAAATTTACAGTTCCATTTTTCTTTCCATTGCTGCGTTTGTAGCTTTTGTTGTGGTTTTTAACCGTTGTTCATCCAACGAAAAAAATCAAACCATAACTCTTAAAAACATTGAATTTACTCTTGAAGGACCTCTATATTCTGGATCCAATCCAGCTCAATATACCTATCAAGTTGATTTAAAATCATTAATGGGAGACCAATTTGTAGAAGGTGCAAAAATTTCATCGGCTTCTTTGAAAAGTGCTCAAATTTCAAGTTCCGATTCTGCAGGCAACTTCGATATGATTAATTCGTTTGTATTGAGTTTAGCTTCCGACAATAAAGATGTTAAAATGCAGGAACTTGCACTGCTTAATCCGGTTCCTGCTTCTTCTAAAATGGTGGAATTAAAGCCGTCTGCAGAAGCAAAAGCCGATGGTTTCTTCTCCGAAAAACAATTTTATATTGTATTGGACGCCGACTTAAAAGAAGACCTTGAAGCGAATATGACGTTTAAAGCCGATTTGGTTTTTAATGTAAACTACAAGTAATTTATCAATTAAATTCTCAACAAAATTCATTCAATTTTACAATTCTCAATTTTCGAATTTTCAACCGACCAATATCGAAAATCACACATCCCTTTTAAAACAAAAATTATCAACTAATATACTATGAGAAAATCATTATTCTTTACGATGTTGGTGGCGCTGACCACCTTATTAACTTCTTTTGTAAATCAAGATGCAGCCGGCGACCGTTTGATTGGCGTTTGGGAACCCAGCAACGGTAGAGCTCGAGTTAAAGTGGAAAAAATTGGCTCCAAATATTACGGAAAAATTGTTTGGTTAAAAGAACCAACGGATCCAGTTACTAAACAACCAAAAACCGATAAAAACAACCCGGATCCCGCACTTCAAAATGTGCCTTTGAAAGGATATAGAAACTTGAAAGACTTCGTT
>JACCEA010728048.1_pt1 | contig 10528 bp, 9 predicted proteins | sample 7449851 | NCBI WGS metagenome assembly JACCEA01 (sample SAMN15323453, study PRJNA562643) | freshwater metagenome | isolation source: river surface water | place: USA:Blue River Watershed | collected 2017-08-18 | reverse complement strand
GGGGTGGAGTTTGGCATCATTCGAGACACCATCTACGTGGTGGCGCCGCTTACGGGAGGACCTTCCGAGGCCTTGGGCATTCAGTCCGGAGACCAGATCATTTCAGTGGATGGCAAGACCGTGGCCGGCATTGGTATCACCAACAGGGATGTGTTTGACTACTTGCGTGGTCCAAGTGGATCCAAAGTTGCGGTAGAAATCAAGCGTAAAAACGCGCCTAGTTTGATCAAATACTCGATCACGCGTGCTAAAATCCCACAATACAGTATCAATGCCACCTACATGGTTGACAAGGAAGTTGGCTACATCAAGGTTACCCGATTTGCAGCAACTACCTACGATGAGTTCCGAAAGTCTGTGGCTGACTTGCAGGCAAAAGGCATGAAGAAATTGATCATCGACTTGCAAGGCAACCCGGGTGGATACATGGGAGCTGCCATCTACATGGCTGACGAGCTGTTGGGAGGACGAGATTTGATTGTTTCTCAAGCAGGAAAAGTAACGCAGTACAGCAACAAGGCCTACGCATCCAAGCCGGGCATGTTTGAAGAGGGTTCCGTGATCATTTTGATTAACGAGGGCTCTGCCTCTGCTTCGGAGATTCTAGCAGGAGCCATCCAGGACAACGATCGCGGGCTAATCGTCGGCAGAAGATCTTTTGGAAAGGGCTTGGTGCAGATGCCGATAGACCTATCGGATGGAGCAGAATTGCGATTGACCATTGCACGCTATTTCACTCCGTCGGGACGATCCATCCAGAAGCCTTACGATGAGGGGTACGAAGCGTATGAGCGGGACGAGTTGAATCGCTTCGAGCAAGGGGAGTATTTCTCTGCGGACAGCATCAAGTTTAACGATAGTCTCAAGTACCAAACCAAAAAGGGAAGAACTGTCTATGGAGGTGGAGGCATCATGCCGGACTATTTTGTGCCGCTGGATACCACGATGAATAGTGCTTATGTGAACAAGCTCTTCTCTTCGGACACTTCCCGTGAGTATTTGTTGGATTATGTGAGCAAAAACAAGGGCAACTTCACCAAGATCTCCGTGGAGGACTACTACAAGAATTTCAAGGTCAGCGATGCGATGCTCAATGATTTGGTCGCCTTCGGGAAGAAAAATAAGGTGGAATTTGACGCGAAGGATTTTGCCAAATCCAAGGAGTACCTCCGAATCCTGATCAAGGCGCATTTGGGACGTCAGCTTTACGACGATAGCGCCTTTTACAAGGTCATCAACGACATCAACGAGGTGTACCAGCAGGCCATCAAACTCTTTGGCGAAGCTGACAAGATTGCAACGGCAAAGAGTTTGAAGTAGCCTTCCTTTAGTCCTGAACGAAAAAATAGTTCTCGCAGACCGTTAATGAAAAAAACCGCTGATTATATAAATCAGCGGTTTTTTTCTTTTTAGATCAGCGTAAAAAAAAAGGTTCCCGCAGATTAGCTCGGAAAAATTACGCAGATCTATTCGGTATGTTCAGCGTATTTTTTCTCCTAAGATCAGCGGGAGAAAATGATTTATCGCAGATGTTCCCAGGTCAAGGAGCGCTTAGTATCCAGAATTTTTTTTTAAAACCCCCTTGCTTGGTACTGAATATTTTTGTTAGCTTGGTTGTTATGTAGTAATTTTTAGCAACTAAATTTTATAAATTGCATTTTTATGAAGTTTAAATATAAATTTTTATCGATTTATTCTATTTTTATCAGAAAGGGTTGTCTTGTCATTCCCTTCTTGCTGCTTGCCGCTTGTGTACAGGAAGTGGATGCTCCCTTAGGAAAGGTGCTGACCCAATCTGAAAAGTCCGATCCCATCAGATCTTGGTTTGAGGCGAATAAGGAAGAATTGATTTCAAGAAGTCAAAAAGGATCGGAAAGCTTAAGAACAAGCGATAAATTCTTATTTCCGTATATAGAAAAGGAAATAGATTGGTCTCAATCTCTGACTTTTACGTTCAAGGATGGAAGAGAAGTAGTAGAATTTCCTGTGAAAAGTGAGCAAATTCCTATACCTGGATTCTTAGTGGATTCTGTAGGTGATAAAAGCAAAATCAAAATCAAGCAAAGCGCCTTATTTGTCAAAAAACTCGGAGGAAATGACTATTCACCTGTGCTGGTTCGATTTTATACGTTAGGGGGTGATTTGGATAAGGTAAGCTATAACCAAATTCCAATGGGTTGGAATGGGATTATAGAAGCTTTTGGTATGAATGATGGGCATTACATTACCTTCAATTTCAAAGAAGGCAAAATGGTCAGCTACAGCAAAATAGGTGCTGATGAAACTAAAAAATCGAAGCTTCGATATGAAAATAAAAGATCGAATTGCTACACGTTACTAGTTGAAAATCCGTCTTATGTGCTTTGTGTTGAAAGTATCTATGACTGCACCATCTACGGCGGAGGCACAACCCCAATTACCTATTGCATCCCAGATGCATCATTTGACCCTTCAGACTCGGAAGGAGGAGGGGATGGCTCAGGAGGGGATGGCTTTTGTGAAGGAATTGATTGTTATTTCTTCCCAGGTGGTGAATTCGGAGGAGAGGAGGAAGAAGTTCAGATTATTAAAGACCCTAGTTTTGAAGGAACAAAAGCAGACTGCGTCTATGAAAAATTAGTAAATTTAAGTGGTGGGTTTAAAAATGCGATTAAGAAATTTGATGGGGATTTCCCTGTTGCGCATTTGAGATTTAAATTGGCAGACTTAGGTTCCGAAGTAAGAGGTTTTACTTCCCCTCCTCAGAATTATGTTATTGATATTACTTTAAACAATAACTCTAGCTCTAGTGGCACTCACTTCCGTCCAAATTTATTAATTGCTAAAACTATTATTCACGAAGTAATTCATGCTGAAATGTTCAGAAAGATGCTGTCTCTAGCAAATGAAAATGGAAATATAGATGTGACAAAACTGAATAATATGCTGAAAAATGGGGATTATCCAGGAATGTTAGATTACTATATTGCCTACAGTTTAAACGGATTTCAACATCAGCAGATGGCCCAACATTATAGAGAAACTATAGGTAGGGTGCTACAAGAGTTTGATACAGGCATTGCTGTAGATAACGGAGAAATTCCACAACAAAAATATATGGATTTTGCATGGGAAGGTTTAAACAATTCTAATTTAATTGCTTGGCAAAATGTGATTTCTCCTGAAGAGCGCTCAAGAATTAATGGGGTGATACAAACCTATATTGATGCCAATAACAATCAAAATTGTCAATAACATGAAACTATTTCTATTTTATTTTTACTTGATATTTTTATTCTCCTCTTTAAAAGAGGATGTGAATCTTTATTTCGAGCCTAACAATAAACAAAATTGCTCACTTAATCAAACGCAGATTGGAAGGTTTCATTCGGAAAAAGGGATTAGGCTATATGAAAAAATTCTACAGGTAAATGGAGATATTGATTTTTATGTTTGTAAAGAAAAATTCAGATATGAAGTATCAAAACATGGAGAAAAAAAAGTAATTCCAAGTGAACTAATTAAGAATGTAAAATTTTCTAAAATTGATGATTTGTTAGAATTAGTTCAAGAAAAAACCCCATTTTACCCAGGCTCGATGTTTGATGAAATATTCATATATGAAAAACAATATGATGGAAGCTTTTTAAAATATAAGGTCTCTTGGGAGTATTATATTGAATGAATTTTTGAAAACGCAAAGCCAGACCGCTTACTTCAAAACAAAGCCCAGATCAATTTTATTTAGACATGTCATGGGTTGGTCTTCAAAAAACATTAGCTTGGGATAATTTGGATGATTACGAAAAAACTAGGATAGTCAATAGCATAGTCTATTATGAATCAAACGGAAACAAAACCTGTTATTAACCATGAAAGTTTTATTTCTACTAGTTGTTTGTAAGAGTCTTGTACTATTCTCGCCTACACAAAACCAGGCTCATATTGCAAATTTATCTTTTGATGTGATTCAAACCAATCACGAGGGTCATAAAAAAATTATTATAAAAGATGGTTTTACAGAGTTTTATATTGGATCAAGCTTATTTAGAGGAGCTACAAGTTCAAGAGAAGAAATAATTGAAGAAAAATTAGTAGACATTCAATTAATTGATATTTGCCAATTCAAAGTTAATGCTAATGATATAAGACAAAATAAAATAACTAAGGCGAGAGAGCTTGGTAAAATTCAAGTGCTTTTAAACCATGAAATTTATGATTCAATCTATATTTATATCAGAGAAAAAAATAAAATATTTAGATACAAAGTAAATGGATTGAACAAATTGAATAACGTCCCTTTGAATTAGGCAATGGGGTAATTCTAACTTAAATCGAATAAGATCAGCCGATCAAAAAATAAAAGCCATGAACAGAATAAAGTTATTAATTAAAGTAACTTTTCCTATTGCAGTTATGGCTTCGATTGTTGGATTCAAGATGTTTTTTAATCAACAGAATTCACATGAAAATCTCTTAGGAAAATATGTTAGTACCGAAGATCCTAATTGGGTCTGGGAATTTAAATCAGATGGAAAACTATATGATTATTATGAAGGAGAGTTAAGTGATGTTTATTATTACTCAATCGAAAATACAAGTCCTCAATGTGGATTCGAAGTTGACGAAGGGCCACTATTTAAGTATTTTATAAGAACACATATCAATAATCCATCAGAAAAATTCTGTTATGAGATTTATGGTTTGCAGGACGGTTTCCTCCAATTAAGATATTTTGGGACAAATAGCATTATTAATTTTAAAAAAAACAAACTAAAGTACATCTAATCTCTGAAAATAGTTTGACCCAATTGCTAAACATTACTAGTTGAAAATACCTTTGATTGTGCCATCTATAGAGGTGGCACAAGTCAGATATCTATTGCATCCCAGATGCATCATTTGACCCTTCAGACTCGGAAGCAGGAGGCGATGGCTTTTGTGAAGGATTTGATTGTTATTTCTTCCGTGGTGGTGAATTCAGAGGAGAGGAGGAAGAAGTTCAGATTATTAAAGGCCCTAGTTTTGAAGGAATAAAAGCAGATTTCTTGGACGAAAGAATTATGAATTGCAGTGGAGGAATCAGCCTATTTTTCTAGTGAGATCAGCGTGAAAAAATGTTCCTGCAGATTCAAAGGGAAAAATGACGCATATACATCAGCGGGAAAAAACCGTAGATTCTTTACTTTACGGTAATCAATTTTGAAGCAGGCACTCTAAATCGCTCCCCATAGATGCCTTCGGGAAGTCCTTTGCCGCAGGCGATGATCATCGCGATTTCGGATCCCGCAGGGAGATTCAGTAGTTTCTTGACCCGCTTGGAGTCAAAGCCCTCCATGGGGCATGTATCGTAGCCAGAAGCTTTCATGCCGAGCATAAAAGTCATGCAGGCAAGGGAGGCACTTTTGTGTACCGAGATCCGCACGGCAGTTTCACTTACTTCTCGTACCATTGGCTTACTGAAGCCTTGGGTAATGGCAATTAATTTTTTCACCAAGGACCATCCCGGAAATTTGTTGTAGAGCATGGGCACCAACTTGCCGTAATAGCGAAGTGCCAATTTTACTTTTTTATCCCCTTCCCCAGATGCTGAAGCGGAGATAAAGTCAAAGTTGGCTTTGGCATGGGCTTTCCAACGATCTCGTCGAGTAAGTACCACTACCAATTCCCGAGCAGAGGTGGCTGCTTTTTGTCCCATGCAAAGTTGCGCCAAGCGATCTTTCAGCGTAGAGTACTCCGGCACGCGCACAAACTGGTATAGCTGTAAGTTTGAACTGTTGGGCGAAAGAATAGCTGCCTCCAAGCATTTTTGAACGATGGTGCCGTCAAAATTATCTGTTTGATCGAATACGCGCACAGATCTGCGCTGCTGTACTGCCTCAAAAAAATTCAGTTCCTGGCTCATTTGTTTCTTTTAACTTTTTTTGATTGGTAAAGATGGCCAAAATTTTGAAGTTTACGTTTCAGAATTTAACGTCTGTCGCCTATGTTTTTTACATTGATTCGCTTGCAATACTTGAAGAGCGTTCGCTCCACAAGTTTTGCAAAAAGTGCCCTCGCAACTGGATTTTTGGTATTTGTTGCCCTCTTGCTGCTGAGTTACGTCTTTTTCGCAGGGTTATTCCTGGGGCGAATTATCGACATGCTAGCTGAGGGCAAAGAACCCATCGCCTTTCTCAACTCCCTACTCATTTACTTTTTCTTGGGAGAGTTTATGTACCGCTACTTCGTGCAGAAGTTGCCAGTGGTGGATCTAGAAAGTTTGCTTCACCTCCCGATCGGGAAAAAGAAAATCGTGTCCGTCTTGTTGCTGCGCTCCTTTTTGTCACCGCTCAATGTCATCGCTTTGCTGCTCTTCCTTCCCTTTGGTGTGGAGGCGGTGCAGGAGGAATATGGGGTATTGGGTTTGGTGTCCTGGTTAGGAACTTTGCTCTGCTTGAGCTGGTCCTTGCACTGGTTTATGCTCTGGTTTAAGCAGCGCTTTGAGGACAGTCTGGTCGGCTTGGGAGTAGTGTTTCTAGTAGTGCTGCTATCCGGAGGATCGACCTATATGGGTTGGTTCAATGTAGGCGCGCTCGTCGCTCCTTTCTTTACGGCTGCTACGCAGAGCATTTTCCCGTTGGTGGGGATGGGCCTGCTGCTTGGATTGGTCTATGCTCTTTCATACCGGTATTACGTGTCGCATGCCTACTTGGAGGAACTCGGAGAAGAGGAGGAGTATCGGGTAGCGGGGCAAAGTTTTGGCCTTTTTTCCCGATTTGGGATGGCAGGGGAACTGGCCAACCTGGAGTGGAAGTTGATTTTGCGACACAAGAAAAGCCGTACCTACCTAATGCTATCGGCCTTCTTTCTGTTGTATGGATTGATTTTTTATACCAATCCAGCCTACCAAAGTGAAACGGGGATTTCTCCTTTTTACATTTTTATCGGTGTCTTTATTACGGGCATCTTTATGATTCAGTATGGGCAGCTATTTTTGAGTTGGAACTCGGCCAACTTTGATTTCTTCGTTCAGCGCAAGGGAGGACTGGAAGCCTTGGTTCGAGGCAAATACCTGCTATTCCTGAGTATTTCTGGACTTTGCTTTTTGGCATCTGTGCCCTACGTGTACTTTGGTTGGGAGATTTTACTGGTGCATTTGGCTACCTTCCTATTCAACTGTGGTATTTTGATCCACGTCATCATCTATGTGGCCTTGTGGAAGCCCAAGCCCATGGATCTCAACAAAGGAGCCATGTTTAATTACGAAGGGGTAGGTGCTGCCCAATTTTTGATCATTATCCCCTTGATGGCGGGCCCTTACTTGGTGTATTTGCCATTTTCTTACTTGATCAATGACTACGCAGGCTTAGCTGCATTAGGGCTCACTGGACTGGCAGGAATCCTTGCTTTTCGACCCCTATCCCGCATCATTACCAATCGCCTTTTGGCCAACCGTTACGAAATATCTTCTTCCTTCAGACAAGAACTATGATACAGGTCTCTCAACTCAAAAAACAATACAAAGAAGCCGTAGTACTGGACATACCCGAATTGCTCATCTCCAAAGGGGAATGCTTCGGGCTGGTGGGCAACAATGGCGCGGGCAAGACCACCTTGTTCCGTATCCTTTTGGACTTGGTGCGTGCGACATCGGGTAAAGTGACTTTTCAAGGGGAAGATGTGAGCAAAACCGAGGCTTGGAAATCCCAAGTGGGGGCTTACCTCGATGAACAGATGCTCTTGGCCTTCTTGACCCCGGATGAGTATTTTGAAACCTTGCGCAAGATCTATGGACTTTCTACAGCTGACCTGGAATTACATTTAAGCAAGTTTGAGGAACTGTTTAATGGAGAGGTGCTGGGCAAGAAAAAGTACATCCGAGACTTGTCCAAAGGCAACCTGAAGAAGGTGGGGATCGCCGCTGCCCTGCTCGGTCACCCACAAGTGGTGCTATTGGATGAACCTTTTGAAAACTTGGATCCCAGTTCCCAGATTCGCTTGAAGAAGTTGATCTTGTCCGAATTGGAAGCTTCCAAAATCACCTTCTTGATCTCCAGTCACGACCTAAATCATGTCACTGAGATCTGTGACCGCATCGTCCTGCTAGAAAAGGGAAAGGTCATCCGCGACCTGCGCGAGAAGAGGGAGATGCTGAAAGAGCTGGAAGCCTATTTTGTGGGTTGAAAACTGGATGTATGGATAACTGATTTGGCTGAGCAGGAAAGCCAAATGATAATTAATTTTTTCTTATTACCCCCTTTTCATCAGTAACGGAATAGAATAAGGTTTGCAGTTCAATTGGGTGAGCGGTGGCCCGTGGTCTGTCGTCTGCCTGCAGACTGTGGTCTGTGGACGATTATCCACAGGTGTGAAAACTTCTATGGATTTACTGGAATAATTGCGGATAATCATATAATTTTTTTAACTGAACCTCATAAAATAAAATTTTGGTTTAGTTTTGGGCATGTGGCCAGCATTGTCAATTCTGTCTTTTTTTGTGGGGGGAGTATTGCTTTTGCTCGTTTCTGTCTCCTTGTTTGATACAAAGAGAGACCTCAAATCGAGTTTCTTTTTTTTAGCGATTCTGTTGGTCTCAGGTAGTCAACGCCTCATCTTTGGACTGACTAGTTTTAAGATTCTGGGCACCTTTGAAAATCCCTTTCAGCAATCCCTCCTTTTTGCCTTTTTTATTCCGCCGATTTATTACCTATTTTTTGAAGGGCTATTGCAGCACCAAATTTCGAAAAGACAACTATTAGCTCATTTTGGGATCCCCATACTGATTGTGTGCCTTAGCGTAGGATTGGATTGGAACAAATCTATCCATCAATTTGTATTTTTAGTTTACTCCTCAGGATACATTGGACGACTGATTTTTTTAGTGTGGACCTATTTTTCGAAGCGAAAAAGTCAGCGGGAACAGCTCTATTTCAAATCCATACGCGTTTGGGCCTACTTAATGATGGTTGCCTTTTTGTTAATCTATGCGTTCGCAAATTTTATCTACGGAAAAGGGCTAGAGGGTACTCAAGATCAAGTGTTGGCAGAATTCTATGGCGTCACCTCCTTCCTTTGGTTGTTTATTTGTTTTTATCTCTTGAGAAACCCACGTATTCTGTACGGGGAGCTGCGCTTGTTGGAACACATCAATGAGGTTGTCCCGGAAGAGATCGCTATCTGGAGATCTAAAAAAAGGGGGCAAACTAGTGCTCAGGATTTGGGCGTGGAAAAGCAGATCGCGCCTCGGGTGGAATCCCTACTTTTTACTTTAAAAAATATGGAACAAGCCTGGTCTGAGGAGCTCTTGGAAGTTCCCAGTCTCAAATCCCTCTCCTTCCAACTGGACTGCCCTCAAAGTCACGTAAAGTACCTTTTCAAGTACTATGGGAATTTCAGTTTTGGCGAATATGTCAATGTGTTGCGAATCAATTACTCCATTACGCTGATTCGAAAGGGGTACTTGTTGACGCACACTATCGATTCCTTGTCCAAGAAAACCTTGTTTGCAAGTGGCAATACCTTCTACCTCAATTTCAAAAAGCTGACAGGCGAATCTCCTTGGGAATACCATGCGCACCTGCAATCGGAAAAGCGCAGTACTGGCGTCTCTTGAGATGCTGCTGGGGTAGGAGGCTTACTTTTTTGCGCCAGCTCCCTTGACAAACTGCCCTGGAAATGCGCCGGTATGCTCCCCATTGAGGAGCACCTGGGTGCCATTGACCCATACCTGATCGATTCCCTCGGCAAATTGCAGGGGATTATCAAAGGTGGCCTTGTCTTTCAATGCTTTGGGGTCGAAGAGGACCAAGTCTGCCCAGTACCCTTCTTTGATCAGCCCACGGTCGGTTAGGCCCAAGTTCGCAGCGGGCAATCCGCTCAAACGGTGGATGGCAGACTCCAGGGTGAGCAAGCCTTCCTTGATTGAGAATTCGCTGAGTACGCGGATGAAGCTTCCAAATGCCCGAGGGTGGGTACGGAAGTCGGGTTCCCAAGTGGAGTAGGTGCTTGCATCGGAGCAAAAAGACACCCAGGGGATTTGCATGGATTTGCGGAGATTTTCTACGGACATGCTGAAGTAAATGCACTGGATGCGGCTATCGTCCTCCAAAATCAAGTCTATGACCGTTTCTTCGGGGGTCTGTCCCCGCATAACTGCTGCTTCGGCGATGGTTTTTCCCTGGTAAATTTTTGCCATGGAATCCTTTTTAAAGTCAACCATTAAGATGTCTTTGGGGGGCTGTTGACTGAGTTCATTGCGCAGGTCCTCCAGCAGTCGCTTTCTAGCTGCCGGATCTCGCATCCGCTTCATCCAGGCCTCGTGTCCCCCTTCCTGCACCCAAGTGGGTACTACTCCCGTCAATCCGGTGGAGGAGGCATTGTAGGTATAGATGTCTGCTGTGATTGCTAGGCCAGCGGCTCGTGCTGAGTCCACCTTGGCAATCACCTGATCCAGCTTGTGGAAATTCGCTGGGCGGGAGGCTTTCAGGTGGTAGATTTCTGCGGGTATGCCTGCGGTTTTAGCGATGTAGATCAACTCATTGACCGACTCTAGGAGGCGCTGGTCCTC
>JACCEA012099827.1_pt1 | contig 10532 bp, 6 predicted proteins | sample 7449851 | NCBI WGS metagenome assembly JACCEA01 (sample SAMN15323453, study PRJNA562643) | freshwater metagenome | isolation source: river surface water | place: USA:Blue River Watershed | collected 2017-08-18 | reverse complement strand
GGGATATCTGCCGTTGATGTCTTTCAGTTTAAACAGAAATATCTTTATCAACTTTGCAACTCCACAATAAACGGACATGATGAAGCTTCGTCATTACTCCAGTATTGCAACAGTGATCAGATTCTCATGATTATCATACTAGCTACCAACGACGGAAATCTGCATTTCTTGGAGGCGAATAGCGGCTCTGTTCTCTGCAAATTTTGCATTTCATCACCTCAAGGAGGAGCCGATGACCACGATATAGACAAAGTTGCTGCAGTATTCGTGTTGGAAAATGTTGATTTGAGTGGGTTGCTGTCAAAATCATCCAAAAATTCAACATTACCATTGATATCACGTTCCCACATTACTCTTCCTGAGGGAGCCTCCAATTCCTATTCGTCACAGAATCAATATCATAAATGCTGTGTTCTCTATATAACTGAACGAGGGGAACTGGGTTGCTTGGGTCTTAATTCGATTGTCGAGAAAACTTCCCTGTTTCAACACATGGCCCTTCTGATTCCAGACGATACGAAAAAATCAAAAGTACCCAGGACAACCATTTGCGGTGCATCGATAAAGGAATGTACAATATCTCACATATATAGACTGGTCATATTTGGGTCGGAAGGTTATTTACAGTGTATAGTAATTCCGAAGTTGAAGCAACGTAGTGAATATACAGTCTCCACAGCACTAAACAAAGCAGATACTTTCAATACTACACCACTACTAAATGACACGGGAAAAAATCTCTCGAATACTGTCGATATTGCCCCAAGCAACTCAAAGAATCGTCAGAAGAAGTGTGTGACTTTTCCTCGTGTACAATATAAGGAAACCCCTACTGAAATAAATCATGTTGGCGCTGGATCCTTTTGGGCAAATATCGATTCAAGTCAGTATTCTTTCACTCGACTCAAGTTGTATTCCCGTTCATCAGAGCTGATTCCAATAGCAAAGGATCTGGACTCATCCCATGAAAAATCGAAAAGAAATCACTCTCTGGTCCCAACTTCCCCAGGAATCGTTCAAAAGGATACACAGTCGCAACACATGCGACATCAACCGTTGCGACCGCTATTATTATGATCCTAAGGTGGACTTACCGTTTTATTATTACATTATCTATGCATTGAGCACTTTCAAATGTCTAGAATTGTCTCTTATTTGGGTTTCCCACGTTTTCAAAGTAAATTGTTAAGTAAATAGAATTAAAATAAATTAATGCTGCGGTGGCATCAAAAGGCTGAATTGGCCGATCCTTGCGTTAAATACCTCATCACCGACGTTCCCTTTGCGAATCGTATAATATCCTGACATTTTACCCAACTTACGCTTTCCAGCTGGCGGAAACAAACGGAGCGGACAGCTACTCTGGTACGTGAAAACGTCACCTGGCGATATTATGGGTTGTACCTCTTTCACTCCGTTGGCTCGAAATGACTCCTTTTCACCAGAATATTTCTCTATGTCCCACATTCTACCAACTACTTGGATAGGTTCATCGCATTCGTTAAAAATGCCAACTTTGTAAGCAAAAGTATATTGTCCTGCAGCTGGATCCGATTGTATTGGATCAAAAAACGACGTAACTTTTACTCGCACGTCATTGGTGATTGTATCACTAAAGTTGCTACCGATTTCAATTTCCTCTTGGGAGATGCATGATTGATTTTGCTGATCGGTAAAATGGTTATCTTCTATAGCTGAAACAAAATGTGGCGGGAGGCCAATATTTTGCAAATTTTGGGCGAGGGTGTCAATATATTCAGAAGATTCCATTTTGTCCCTATTCATTAGGATCGTCGCAATGAAAGGATCAGAGCACTTAAGAAGAATGCTATTAATTAAGAGTTTGATAACATTCACTGGAGGGTGCGGATGGTGACCTTTCGTTCTGCACAAGATATTCAATGCTTGCTTTTCCAACTCAGCTCCTTTTTCCCACAAATTACGGCGGTTATCCTCATTAACTAACACAGGAGTTGCTCTGCACATTAGATGATTATTGCAATCATCATGCCAAATCCTTGTGAAAGGGTTAGTCTTCCATTTCAGATGGGTCCAGTAAGCGTGGGTGCCAGTGAGAAAAACACACGCAAAGAGTATTACAGATACTGCCTTCATGCCTGAGGATATGAGACACCGTTTCCTTTCTCGCCTTCTCTTTTTGATAGAACAAATAGACAAGCATATGTTGTCTTATTTAAGCAATTATACATACTTCCTGCACTATGGTACTTCCATTCCCAATTCCAAATATTGCGTTATAAAATTATTAATTGAATGAAATAACTTTTGGAGCTCGCAGAGCGGTTCTATTATCTCATGTGCGCGCGGCAGCGCGCCTGGGCCAGCAGCAGCAGGCCGGCGGTAGCCGGCAGGTTTTGGAATCAAATTTCTTAGCACATTAAAACCTGGGAACCTTGATCATATTGTTAGCTTGAAAAATCGCAAATTCAATTCTACGTCCGAATCTATAATGCTTTTCTCAAACAGACATTTTGATCATGAGATATTGACAAAAGATTGAATTTTGTGGCACGGGGGTTACAATAAAAGTGCCACAAGCGAGCACTTGGTTTACATCAAGTTTACCTGAAAGGTAGTCGCACCTGCGACTTCTTATGCACCGCGGTATTTCTTATGCACCGCGGTATTGGTCCCTATTATACAGGATCTGGTGTTGTCGCGGGGTTCGCTACAAGCAAATTAATATGACTAATAACATTCGTAATAAATGGCGTTCACTTGTTGTGTACCCCTTGAATTTCTACCTATACTCCCACGCGGCGTTCCTCTACTTTTCTGGTTGGGAACAAGAATCGTAACCTATTTTTTTGACATTGATGAGAGAGCAAAGAATTAAATGAGATAATAATGGCGTATGCACCCAAATAATATGCTATTACATGTAATACGTAACTTGAATTGGACTATGAGTGAGTTTTTTAAAAGGACTCTTCTTGGAGTCCCTTCATGGAAACATGCCTTATTTTACCATTAAGCCAATCGTTCATTATGCTAATTATTCCATATTATAGAAAACACGCCCGTATGAATGAAGGTGATAAATTACATAATAATATTATATTTATATGGTGTTATTTTGCTGTTTTTGGAGTCAGTTTATAATGTGTATAATTATAGCATGCTTATTCGAAAAGTTGAAATGATTATAAATAATAAAATAAAAACACACTCTTAGGGTAATTCAAGATCATCTGTTACAATCATCAAGCCATCGCGTTTGTAAGACGAAACCTCAGATATTATTATAGGTGGGGGAATTGGAATAATCTTTGGCAAGGACTGGAGTTCATCAGTAAGTCCTTCCTCTCTTTCCAAAGTAATTTCTGGCTCATCAACTAAGACAACATCAGAAGATATTGACATGGATCCCACTTTTGCGATTCCCGCTGACTTTTCTCTCTTTTCTCGAATGGGTTGCAATTTTTGTGCTATCTGAGCATTGTTGCGAATCAGATTCATTAACTCTGGTGGAACTTGTAGATCATTACTTTCCAAAAATTTCACAAATACCTCTGGCGGAATTCCTAAACCCTCTCGAACAACATCGATCAGTTGATGCACAACATTTTTGCGAAAATCATCTCTAACAAATATATCAGACAGCAATATCTTGTAAAATACTGCATCATCAATAACGAATCCCATGTAAATCATTTGCTCCATAATTGATAAAAACTTTAAGCAACAAGGTGGGGATTGATTATTCATTCTCTTCATATAGTCACGTAACCTATTCACCGCCGCAACATACCACTTTACTTCCAAAATCAAAAGCAAATGCTTTTTGTCAGTATAATCGCGAGCGTTTTGTCTCAGATTTCTCATATCATCGTGAATATTTCCACCGGATGTTGCAAATGCACCACTGTTGGAAGAAAATGCTGATGACTTCGCCTCAAACGTTTCAGCTCGATGAAACTCCTTGTCTTTTAATGCATGTTCTGCTCGTTGATCTGAAAATGCTTTAGCTTGTTGAAAACTGGTAAATTCGTTGAAAAGCTTGGTGCCATTGTTGTTTGCTCTAGAAAGTCGCTTTTCTGTTTTTATTTCTAATACTCTCTGGTTCTCATTTGCTTTCTTGAAAATATTCATCGTGTAGCCAAGAGATTTCTAAGCAAACGAGATCAGTGATAACCGTGAAGAATGATGGAGCACACTTACGACAAACAGCATTTGTGTCCTCCTCATATCATCAATTGCTTCCTGTGTAGCAACATTGATTTTTCCATCATTCGAGGAAGATTGGCTTTCTATTTTTGCATTACTATATTTCACCCCTTGTGAAGGCTTTGGGGGTCTTGGTGTTGTGTTCAAACCTTTTTTCGGAACTTTCGGAGATGAGGGTACTTTCACCTCCAACACTGGTCTCACTTCACCATGGTCCTTCATCGAGTCATTTTGTTTGGATGACACAGTAATTTCCTGTTCCACCGTGGCATCAATTTGGACATCTACATCATCAAGTAAATCACATTGAGGACTTTCGCCATCATCAGTCTCCATTTCATTAGCTTCAATAACAGGTTGCAACTCATCGCCTCCAAGCTCTGAGGGCTCCCCCTTCAACGATGGACCAACAATGACATCCCCATTTTCAACCGAAACTTCATCAGGTTGAGACCTAAAATTTCGGTGGCGTTGGTTGATTGTATCTAGAAAATATGATGGAATTTTATCACCACGTAAATAAAAAAAATTAGCAACATCCTCACTTGATTTTCGAGTTAGTTGTGGTTTCGATGGTTCAAATGATGTGCTACCTTCTTTCTTTCCCAAACCTCTAAGACTCTTCAAATTATTTTCGGATTTTCTTGGAGCGTGTCCGATATCCGATGTAGAAACCGCCTTCAAAAATGACTCTGTCCCTTGATTTTTCACGTACTCTAATTGCTGAGCAAGGGACAATGCTTTGATAGGTTTACCCAACACATCATTAGGTTGGAGCGCTGCGGAGATGGTGCGAATATTACGATTACCACTATCAGCACCGGACTTCAAGGATATGGAAGGTTGCTTTCCATTTTGAATTAATCTATCAAAACCAAGCACCTTTTCAAAATATTCATTCGAGATTGCTCAACGTCGTTCGATTACCTTTCATCAATATTACATTTGATGCGCTCTTCGAGATTGATGAAGTGGACAGCTAGATGATGTTCATGGCTGTTGACATAATCGATCGCCCAAGACAGAACCTCATCAATGGATGGATGTGGGATGTGTTCAGAAATGGACTGACCAGCCTTTATCATTTTGAACCTCTGATTATTCTCCTTCACCGCTTTCAAAATTGACTTGTCATCTTTGTGAAACCTCGTTGATACATACTTGTAGGCTCGAATATTTTGGAGCAATGATGCTGTACGGGGTTTCAAATCATCCGTAGCTTTCGTTTGAATGTCCTTGTCCGATGCAGGTCTTGGAGATTTCGTTATATCGTCATCTTCGTGATAGAAAATATCTCCACCGATCAAAGTTGTAGTTGTCGAACCATCTATGAAATTTGGTTTTGATATCTTGTAGACCTTCAAATTCAAAACTTCACTCATGTTTGAAGTAAGACTGCTAACATGTTCCTTTTCATCATCCGATGATGTTGGACTCTTCGGCAAAATGTTCCGCCTACCATTTCGAACAGGTGAGTCGTTAGGCGGATGCACAGAAATGTGTCTCTTAGAATGCTTGGAACCTCGAACAATTATAATTGGCATTTTGCAGAAACACAACACAAACTACAACTTTGATTCCTGAACAACCCAACATCCAACCAGCTTGTATTGTACAAGAATGGTGGATATAAACAAGCGTACAATATTGTAGGAGCAAAAAGAAATACAAACGACCGTTATTTTGAATGAAAAATTTCTATGTACCAGAATAACTTATCAATTGGACAACATAATAATACCTCTAAAATGGATTTTATCATCTATAAGTATGCTTTCTAAGGGTCCCGATGTTATAGTTACGTTGGGCCTTCTTGGCACATACAGCAATCATATTGTATTGTTTACCATATAACGATATACCCTACAAATTATGAGCATTAACCATCGATTGATTTGCTGATTGGCCAGTTCCAAAATGGAAGATGACGATGGAGCGGTATGTATTGATGCTTGCTTGTCTCAAAGAACTTATTCTTCTCTTTTCTGTCTCCAGTGGGATGAGGACTTTGTCGATGATGGCATTGATTTAATGAATAGACCCTCCATGACCAACCTTATTACAGCTGGGAGCTTTGCACATTTACATGTTACTAGCAACATTTCTCAACATAGCGCAGCCACTGTAAGTGATAATTAACTGTATGGAACATTTTTTCCCATAATGTTTCTGAATCATAGCCTGCATCACACAGCAACACTACCTATGGTAACCATAATAACCGTCCAATTCTTGCTCAATATTACCTGCGGCAAGAGAGTGAAAACGTTGGGAATGACATTAATGACGAAAAGGATATGATGGATGAAATTCCTAACATTGGTTTGGATGGACTTGAACTGGAAGATCACATCAATGACTCCAATACCCCTTTAAATTTAAAAATGTTAGAGCGACCACATAGTGATACATATCATTCAAGATTAAACCATGTAGCAGAAAATGATTTTTTTGATGACAACGATGATAATTTTTCGCGTTTTGATGGTGACGGCGGGGAGATTCAATCTGATCGTAATGATGATGAGGAGGAGGAGGATTGGGATAAGGATTTGGACCTACAACTTCCACCGACAAAAAAACCAGAGGCATCTCAACGTGCAGTAGCACTTTCTGGAATTCGAGGAGGCACAACTCAATCCAGTGAGTCGCTTCTAGAATTTTTAGAATCATCTGTACGTGAACGAATGTCTCGAAACGCAAATCATGACGAGGCATTTATTCCGCCAGAGTCGGATGATGTAAAAAAGCATGATTTGCAGAATCAGAGGCTGAAAGGTTTGACTGAGTGGTTGAAAAGCACTTCCCGTGCTCTGCATTCAACAATTAATCGCAGTAACTCCAGCGGTGACTGTAATGCACGTGTTATGATGGAGCGCGAAAGACAAAGGACTCATGCAGATGTGTCTTTCATTGAACAAATCGTTGAAAAGTGTGAAGAAGAGCCAACAAAAGAATCGTGCATTATTTCATTGGAAATAGTAGTAAAATGGATTCGTGGGGTGTGTCATGGCCTTGATCGAGTGTCGGAAAATGATGCTTTTGCGTTCTCTTCTTCAGGCCAAAAACCATTGTCTCCATCTGTGTGTGATATTATTTCCAACGACAAGCTTGATCAGTTATTCATCAGATGTGACTACATTCTGAACGAGCAGTCAAAATCATCAGTTGCTCGAATATTGGAGTATGTAAAGATCTTGCGGGAAGAACAAATCCTTCTCCGTTTTCCTGATGTCCACAATTATACAGGAAAGCGTGGTTCTGTTATTCCAGCATTTCTCAAATTACTTTGCTATCAATTTAGATTATGTCGTATTCAGTTATATATGATGGAAATCAAAGCCCATGTTAATACTAGTGACAATCTCATATCTCATCTGGAAAACTTGGAGAATATTATGGAAGAATTGGAGACTTTATCTGAGTGGTTAGAAGGCCTAGCTCTCTTCTTGCCTCCTGAAGATTTTTCAGTCTCAAATATTGGTATCAGAAGTAATTTTAAATATGATGAAGAAATGAAAATCATGGTAATCGAGAAGACAAAAGTTGCATTGAACAATCGACTTACTCATAGTTTCTACAATCATCCATATCGGCTTCACCATGCAGAAGCACTTCGCGCACTGCTAATTGAGCTTCAAGCTATTTGCTTGTCAAATAAGATGCTTTTGTTGGCAAATTTATCTCCAATCTCCATGCAATTACGAAAGACTCACAAAGTTGAACATCACCATCGTCCAGTCAGAGCGCTTTTTCGTAACGCAACCCGAAATAATCGATCTTTGATTCAGGAATCTTCTTTTCATGGCGGTGGTTCCAATTTCTTACGCTCTAAATCTGAGGAGTCAACTATTTACAATGTAGTATACGAAACTAATATTGGTGGGCTTTTTGTAGCTCTAATGGTATCGCTAGAGAGTCCAAGCATAGTCCGTTCTCGTTTAGCATTTGCGGCATGTTGCTATATTCAAGCATTGCAGAAGGATCAGCTGCCTTGGCAAAGTGGAAAATATTCAAAGGTTATTCGGGAAAAGCGAGATAATGATGGATTTGTTGCACTAAGGAGAAGTTGTAGTGAGGTGACGTTTGGAGTTGAGGAGGTGGATATTCAATACAATGGGAACGAATTTTCTGTCTCCGAATTTGAGAAGAGCATTGTTGAAACATTTTCTCAAAGTCTTGGACCAATAGATGAGCTGAAAAATTTGCAGGTCTTGTTGTTTGAGGGGGCGGTTGATCTGTTTCCAACTCTTCAAAAGCTGGAAGAAAATTTTCACACGTTGTCTTATCGGAGTTCCGTTTTGTTTCCTCATGTTACTGCCTCGATGGATTTAGAGTTAGCTTTTGAGGAGAAAATTTTAAAAAATGGTTCACCCATAGTAACGAGTAGCAGTTCGGTCAGTGGTTCAGTTCCCACTATCCACAACATAACGATTGCTAATGTTGCTGCGCTATCTGCGGGATCGTTGTCGCCACCACCGCATTCAACAATGGGAGTTTTCACAGCAAATTCAAACGACGGAGGTAGCAGCTATCATAGTAGCAGCCGTCATAGCAATAGTATCGATATGCAATCAGCACTCAGTGGTGCAACATTCAGTTCTCTTCTGAAATATGAACTGTATCTTTACAGTTTTGCTTTGTTATCTCAATTTGTTAATTCAATTAGTGACTCATATCCCTCAATCGCCGTAGAATTACTGGAATTCTGCACATTGATTTTGGTTCATTTGGATAATACTAAAGAGCAAAGGAAATATCATAAGCAAGCACTGCTACTAGCTATCCGCTGTGGGGATTGTGAAGCGGCAATTAAGCATGGACATATTTTGTGGGAACAACTCTTTAACTCTTTCAATTGCGGTAAAACGAATCTAAATGTATCAGAACTCATATATGTTGCGGAACTCCTCGGCGATCAGTTTGCCGTTAATGCTCAGTATGAGTTAGCAATAAAAGTGTATGGGACTGCGATTCATAAATGTTGTGAAATAATTCGTGGAGATCATAAGCAGAACTCTATGGGAAATAACCTCAAAAGAAAAGAGTTATCACGATTTAACAAACACTATGAATCAAAGCTTGAGGGTTTACTTCTGAGTTTGGGAAGAGCTTATCTTGACTTTGGTTCCACCTATCACGCCATAAAAGTATTCAAGCGAGTATTGATGGATTGCACTGAGAAGCGCGAATCCATGCATAATGACGAGAAAAAAATCATATTTCTCTCATGGATCTTGAAAGCTTTCTATGATCTACGTGATTTCGACTCATGCAAGCGCACTATTGATGTCATGAAGGAAGTTCGAAAAAGAAATATCCATAAATTATTGGATCATCTGTCATCATTGGGATTTGAAAAAGCTTTGGGAGATACAACGGTAGGTACTTTCAATGCTGGTGTCAATGGAGAAAGGTTGGAAAATAATTATAGAACATCCGAAGGTAGACATCAAAAGTCAGGTGGGATAATGTCACAACGTTACTTAATGAATACTATTCGAAGCTCTTTACCTCAATTTGTTATAAATGCGCATAACATAGATCTTGGAGTCATGTTATCCAAGATTTGCTGTAAAACTGGTCAATTCGTCTCTGCCTTGCATACATTGACGCCAGCGATCATTTGCGCGGAAATGTTGGTGGGTGGTAAAGCTGGAACAAAGGAAGGAATGCTTGAGCTTGGTAACTTGTACTATCTTCGAGGGAAAATTGAGTTGGAAGCTTGTCGATCTGCGCAACCAATTACATATCCTTTTGAGATAGGTTCAAACCAACTTTTTGCCGCCGTCCAATTGCTATGCGCTGACTTTGTTTCATCTACTTCTTTCAATCGAACAAATCGAACATTTTACAAAAAAGATTCAACAAAAGTTCGTGAATCAGGAATTAAAGCAGCCAATCGTCGAAGTCATGCAAGTTCAGTGGGTTATGATGGAGCTGAAGGCATCTGCAATAAAATACCGAATCAGTTGCATGTATTTACTTGCCGTAAAACCGCAGTTTATAATGATGCAGCCGACTTATTGTGGGATGCGATGAAGTGGTTTCGAAGAGCGTGGGATCTCTTCCATGCTGCTGGAGATGAGATTAGCGCTGCGCGGTCTGCAAATCGTATTGCGGAGTGTCATTTGTTGCCTTCTTTTGTGCCTCATGCATTTTTCGGAGTTCCCCTAGATATGGCCCTTGATTTGTCGAATTATAAAGGAGGAGATCCAAAATACTCGTCGACAGCTGGTGCCGTCAACAGCCCTGATAAAATATCACCTCATCCCCCCAAAGGCAAATTATTTTCTAGCACACATGGATTAGTGGATGTCTCCTCTCCAGTTGGTCACTCCAAT
>JACCEA011163377.1_pt1 | contig 10532 bp, 7 predicted proteins | sample 7449851 | NCBI WGS metagenome assembly JACCEA01 (sample SAMN15323453, study PRJNA562643) | freshwater metagenome | isolation source: river surface water | place: USA:Blue River Watershed | collected 2017-08-18 | reverse complement strand
TTTTTTAGTAAAAAAGCCTCTTCTGCGCATCTATTTTAAGATTTTGTTATTTTTTAAGAGCGCGCAAGTTAGACATTAAGGAATAAATTTCAAAGGCTGTGTAAATAAAATATGGAAGGAAAAAACTAATTAAAAATGCAATCTTGTTAAAACTGCTTCCGTAAATGAAAATTAGTGCGAAAATCATGCTTAAAAGCATCTTTCCGACAACCATGCCTAACACAATAAAAACTGAACTATCTGCAGATTTTTTTAATCCCCAGTCACCCAACCAAAATGCGATCACTGTTATCATCAAAAAAAACAATACGAAGTACGGGTATGGTGCTATAAATAACTCTACATTCTGTAGCGTTTTTGCACTTATTTCTGACAAGGCTAACAATAGTATTGCAATTACAATACTATAAACTGTAAACTTCTTCGCATTCATGAATTCAATTGCTTTATTAATAGATACATTGAAACTGCCACCCCAAACAATGATAATACCATCGTTAACCACGGAGTCTCAAAGCCAAATCTGTTGTCTAAATAATCACCTAATAAACTTAAGCCAGCTATGGTCACCAACATTTGTAAGCCCAAACTGCTATATTTTAGATAACTATTGTACTCCTTCTTCAATGGCAGCTAAAGATTTTTCTGATTTCGAAACAGGCATATGTCCCTTTTTAGACGATGCTCCCATATTACAATTACCTGTAAATACTGCACCCGCCTCCACAATCAATTTATTGGTTACGATATCTCCATTTAATACCGCTGTAGATTTCAAGAATAATGTATCATTAACAGTTAAATCTCCTGTTAATACACCACTTATATCGGCGTTCGAACCTATAACATCTCCCTTCACTGAGCCCGTAGCCCCAATCACAACCTTTGCCATAGATATTACATTACCTACGATCTCTCCATCTATTCTTATATCTCCCTTACAAGATAAATCTCCTGTAATGGTGGTTCCTTGTCCGATTAAATTGATACTACCGTTGATAACATTTTCAGTTGTAGCATTATGTTCTTTTTTCGCAAACATCCTTTAGAAATTTATGTAATCAATTGGGTTAACTGCGTTCCCTTTGAACCAAAGCTCAAAATGTAAATGCGGACCAGTAGAATATTCACCGGTATCGCCTACAATTGCAATGGGTTCAGCAGAGCGTACAAAGTTACCAACTTTTTTTAAGACTACCGAACAATGCTTATATATTGATAATAAGTCGTTTGAGTGCTGTACCGCTATAACATACCCAGTTTCAGGTGTCCAGCCCGAAAACACCACCGTACCCTCTAAAACCACTTTTATAGGCTCTGATTTGGTCGCTGCTACATCAATGCCGTAATGGCTTTTCTTCGGATTGTATTTTTCGGTGATTATGCCCTTAACCGGGGTGAAAAATGAATATGCTGCAATTCCTGTTGGCTTCTGAACTGGCTCCTCCACGTTAAAACCGTATTGATTTTGATTCTCAATCATCAACCTCAATAAAGAATCTTCTTCTGGTTTTGCCCCAATTCTAAAGGTAGTATCGATTAATTCTGGCTTACTGTTCACATTTATGGTATCGTCTTTACCCACTGTGCCATTGATTACATCTTTGATATTCTTTATGTATTTATCATTATAAGCCAATAAACTCTCTAATGAATCAACTTTTAATGACATCTCAGTGATATCTCTCCTCAATGAAACATCCGCATAACCAGGTATGTATTCTTTTAAAGGGGTAAATATGAATAAGGATGTTACTATCGCAATCAATACTACTAATAGCACACTCGATAGAATAAATACATTTAATCTATTAAGGGTAAATGAGGCCTTCTCTTCGAATGTCTCATCATTCAAAATCACCAGCTTATACTTAAGCTTTAAGCGATCTAATAATTTTTGTTTTTTAGTAGCCATTAAAATATGATGCAAATTAAGCTATTTTTATCGAATTTGCGTTTATTAGAACTATGCAAAGTATATCTTTGGATGTGAAATAAATTTTGAGCGATTCAGTTATATAATAAAAAGAGACATTGAAGAAAAGTAGTTTAATTACCATTTTAATAATTTTTGCAGTTGCTTTAAATGCGTGTAAATCATCTAAGAAAAATACACTCATTAAAAGAACTTATCATAATGTTACCGCACATTACAACGGCTATTTCAATGCTAAGCTAAGAATCGATAATGCTGAACGTCAACAAGAGAAAGCCTTTCAAGATAAGTTTGAAGATATTCTACCTATATATAAAATTGAAAAACCTAGTGCCGATGCTGGTAAAAATGCAAAGTCTGGCAACCAAGCTCTAGATGAAGCTATCAAGAAAGCTTCAATAGTTATTCAACGTCATGAAATAAGCAAATGGATTGATGATTGTTATTATGAAATTGGTAGAGCACATTTTTATAAGAAAGATTATTTCACTGCTGCTGAAACTTTTCAATTTATTGCAGGCAAGTATAGAAATACTGAACCAGGTAATTTATCATATATATGGCTCATTAAATCTTATGTGATTTTAAAAAAATATCAGCAAGCTGAATCAGTAATTAATATTGCATTAGCTAGTGAATCTTTTCCTAAAAAATATTTACCTGAATTATTTGCTAGTACAGCCTACTATTATATTGAGCGTAGAAATTATGCTAAAGCAATTGAATACCTAGAAAAGAACATCCCCCTAGAAAAAAAGAAAAATAGAATTGCAAGACATACTTATATTCTTGCACAATTGTATGAGAAAGTAGCAGAGCCTTCGAAAGCCGGACTTAATTATCAGAAAGTTGTAAAGCTAAACCCGGCTTATGATATGATGTTCAATGCAAGAATTAATGCTGCACGTTTAGCTCAAACTCAAACAGCAGCTTCTCGTAAAAACATGGAGAAGGAACTGTTGAAGATGTTGAAAGATGATAAGAATATTGAGTTTAAAGATCAAATATATTATGGCTTAGGCTTGATTTACGAAAAAGAAAAAGACGAGAAGAAAACGATTGAAACTTTTAGAAAGTCGGCTGATTATAATATTGGCAACATCGGACAAAAAGGAAAAACATATTTAAAGCTTGCGACCATTTACTATAACAAGAAAAATTATGAAAGTGCACAAATGTATTATGATAGCGCATATACATTTTTACCTAAATCGCATGAAGAATATGATGTGGTGGTGGAGAGAAAAAATAGCTTATTGAAATTAGTTAATAACTTAAAAATAATTAATAGAGAAGACAGCTTAATGCGATTATCGAAGATGCCTGAGAAAGATCGTGTTGAGTTTGTAGAAAAATTAGTGAAGAGAGAAATTGAAGAGAAAAAGAAAAAAGAAGAAGAACAAAAGAGATTAGCCGAAGCTGCATTAAATAATATGGCGAGTGCTACTGGTTCAGAAAATAATGCAAATAATCCGATACCTAGTAAACCTGGTGCAACAGCTACTTGGTATTTTTACAATGTTCAGGCACGCGGACTTGGTGCAAATGATTTCATTAGAAAATATGGTAAAAGAAATTTAGAAGATAATTGGCGTAGATCAAATAAAGAAAGCATTAGTAGTGTATTTGCAAATAATGTTGAAGAAGAAACACAAGAAGTAGTAGACCCTAAAGACCCTACTAAAAAAGTAAATGAAGAAGAGAAACTAAAGAAAAAATATTTATCTGACATACCATCATCACAAGAAGCAATGAATGTTTCTATTGATAAAATGGTGAGAGCTTATTATAACATCGGACAATTCTATAGAGAAGATATTATTGATTTAAAAGAATCAATAAAAGCTTATGAAAATGCATTGCTTCGTTTCCCTGAAAATAAATTAGAGCCAGAAATTTATTTCAACTTATACAGACTGTATTCACAATTAAATAATCAGAAACAAAGCGATTATTATAAGAACTTATTGCTTTCTAAATATCCGAATACAGTTTTAGCAAAAGTTGTATTAGATCCATCGTACACATCTGAAGCAAAGGCACTCGATAAAGCAGCACAATTGTTTTATGATAATTTATATACTGCTTATAAAGACGGTAACTACCAATCTGTGATATTTGCAAAATCTAGAATTGATTCAGTGTACTCATTAACAAGCATAGCACCTCGTTATGCATATTTATATGCTTTAGCACAATCTAAGGTTAATGGTAATGATGCGCTAGAAAAATATTTAAATGAGTTGATTACTAAATATCCATCTTCAGATGCGGCAAGTGCAGCGAGAGAAAATTTAAAGAAACTTAATGATTTAAAGAACCCCGAATTAGCAAAAGCAAAAGCAATTGCTGAAGAAATATATGTAATAGAAAAGAAGGCGAAGTATCATGTAATGATATCAACGAATATCAAATCAAATTTAAAGCAAAGCATACAAAATTTAGTGAAGTTCAATAGCACTCAATTTGCTTTGTTAAATTTGAATCTGAACAATGAATTAATTGGCTCAGATGAACAAATCATTACGGTATATACATTCGAAGATTTCGCAAAAGCTAAAGAATATGTAAATTTACTTGCGAAGACAGAAGCTGAATTAATAAAATTCAACAAAGAACCTTATTTCATTAGTATTATTTCAGAAAACAATCTTAAAACATTAAAGAAAAACAAGTCTATAAAAGAATATATAACCTTTTATACTAGCAACTATAAATAATTATGTCTAATACCAACAGTAAATACATCAAAACGTTCTGGAAAATTATTGCTTTCGGTACGCTGTTTGTCATTTTATTTATTAGCTCTATTGGCTTTGGCTTGTTTGGTGAATTACCAACTTTCAGAGATCTTGAAAATCCGAAAAGTAATTTAGCATCTGAAGTATTGTCAACTGATGGTAAAGTGTTAGGCTCTTATTTTATTCAAAATAGATCAAACGCAAAATTTAATGAGCTATCACCAAATTTAATAAATGCCTTAATCGCAACAGAAGATATACGTTTTTATGAACACTCAGGTATTGATTTAAAAGGAACCTTCGCAATCATTTTTTACAGCATGATTGGTAAGAAGCGTGGTTCTAGTACTATCACACAACAGTTGGCGAAGAACTTATTTCCGCGTAAAAAACAAACCATCTTAAATATTGGTGTGATAAAAATGAAAGAGTGGTTAACTGCTATTAAGATTGAACGAAATTACACCAAAGAAGAAATCATCACCATGTATTTTAATACAGTTGATTTTGGAAGTAATTCTTATGGTATTAAAACAGCAGCGAATACTTACTTCAATAAAACGCCTAAAGATTTAACTGTTGATGAAGCGGCTTTACTAGTTGGTATTTTGAAAGGTACCACTGTGTATTCACCCATTAGAAATCCTGAACGTGCTAAAGCCCGCAGAAATGTTGTGCTTGCACAAATGGAAAAATATAAATTCATTACCGAAGATGAATTGATAGAAGCACAAGAGAAAGAATTGAATTTGAAGTTTACGAGCAATGATCACAACCTCGGACTTGCAACATATTTCAGAGAATATTTGAGATTAGAATTAAGTAAATGGTGTGAAGAGAATAAAAAAGCTGATGGTACTGAGTATGATTTATATCGCGACGGATTAAAGATATATACCACACTTGATTCTCGCATGCAACAATATGCTGAAGAAGCGGTACGTGAACATTTGATTTACTTACAAAAAGAATTTTACAATCATTGGAAAGGCAGAATACCTTGGGGTAAAAATGAAGACATGATACTTCAAGCACTGAAGAGAAGTGAGCGTTATGTTTCAATGAAAGAAGAAGGTTTCAGCAATGAAGAAATTGAAACTGCATTCAACACTCCCACCAATATGACAGTATTTAGTTGGTCAGGTGAAATTGATACAACAATGACACCGCTTGATTCAATAAAATATTACAAGTGGTTTTTGAGATCAAGTTTTATGTCGATGGACCCACATACAGGTCATATCAAAGCTTGGGTAGGCGGACCAGATTATAGATATTTCAAATACGATCAAGTAAAATTAGGTAAGCGACAAGTAGGTTCAACCTTTAAACCATTGGTATATACAGTAGCGATGGACAATGGTTGGTCACCGTGTTTTGAAGCACCGAATTTGCCAATCGTTTTTGAAGACTTTGATAATTGGTCACCAAAAAATTCAGACAATAAAGAAGGTGGTATGATGACTCTACGAATGGGCTTAGCCAATTCAGTAAATTTAATCACCGCTTACATGATGAAACAAGTTGGTCCGCAAGCAGTAGTAAATGTCGCAAAGAAAATGGGTATCACTTCAGAAATACCACCATACCCTTCAATATGTTTAGGCACTCCGGATGTTACGTTATATGAAATGGTTGGTGCATATTCAACTTATGCGAATAAAGGCGTTTGGACAGAGCCCGTTTACATCACAAGAATAGAAGATAAAAATGGTAATGTTTTATTTGAAAAATTACCACGTAAAGTTGATGCATTAAGTGAGCAAACTGCATACTTGATGTTATATATGATGAAGGGTGTAATAGATAAAGGTACAGGGCTAAGATTACGCGGTCCGAGATATAGATTTACTCAACCAATAGCAGGTAAAACAGGTACCACACAAGATAACTCAGATGGTTGGTTCATAGGTATAACACCTGATTTAGTTTCAGGAGTATGGACAGGCGGTGAAGATCGTACCATCCGTTTTAGATCAACTAATTTAGGTGAGGGCGCGAATACTGCTTTACCAATATGGGCATTATTTATGAAGAAAGTAAATGCAAACCCAGAGTTGAAAATTTCGCAAGGAGATTTTGCAGCACCTGCGGGCGGACTAAGTGTGATAGTAGATTGCGAGCAGTACAAGAAAAATTCACAAGGCACAAGTAACCCTGGATTAGAATTTTAATGAGTTTCGATTATCGAAATATAATAAGCAACATACCACATAAGCCTGGTGTTTATCAGTACTACGATGAGCTGGGTGAACTAATTTATATAGGTAAAGCAAAAGATTTACGTAATAGAGTATCATCATATTTTAATAACGATAATGTTAATGCTAAGACAAAAGTATTAGTTAGAAAAATAAGAGATATAAAATTTACGATAGTAGATACAGAGATCGATGCTTGGTTATTAGAAAACTCTTTAATAAAAAAACATCAACCTAGGTATAATGTATTATTAAAAGATGATAAAACTTACGCATCAATATGTATAAAGCGTGAGCCATTTCCAAGAATTTTTCCGACACGCAGAGTTATAAAAGATGGCTCTACTTATTTAGGTCCGTATGCAAATGGTAAAATGATGCATACGATTTTAGAACTTATTAAAATACTTTACCCAATACGCACTTGCAACTTTGCTTTAACAGAACCTAATATAAAGTCAGGCAAATTTAAAGTATGCTTAGAATATCAAATAGGTAATTGTAAAGGGCCTTGCCAAGGTTTTCAGTCATTAGAAGAATACGACGAAAACATCAAAGAGATAAAAGAAATTTTAAAAGGAAATATTTCTCCGGTATTACAACATTTAAAAAGAGAAATGAATAAGGCTGCAGAAGAAATGAATTTTGAAGCAGCGAATGAATTCAAAGAGAAGATAGATACATTAGAAAACTATCAAAGTAAATCAACAGTAGTAAGTACTATTATTGACAACGTAGATGTATTTGCTATAAGTTCTGACGATAAGATTGCTTTTGTAAATTATTTAAAAGTAAACAAAGGCACCATCAGTCAAACTCAAACGATAGAGATCAGAAAAAAATTAGATGAGAGTGATGAGGAGTTGTTAAGTTTAGCGATTTCAGACTTTAGAAATAAGTTTGAATCAACAGCTAGAGAAATTATAGTACCATTCGAATTAGATATTGATATGGGTGCATCAATAAAAATTACTGTACCTAAATTAGGAGATCGAAAAAATCTATTAGACTTATCGATGAAGAATGTTTTGTTCTTCAAGAAATCTAAACTCGAACAGTATGAAAAACTAAATCCGGATGCTCGCACTGAAAGAGTATTATCACAACTTCAAAAAGATTTACGATTAAATCAATTACCAAAACATATTGAGTGTTTTGATAATTCGAACTTCCAAGGTAAATACCCTGTTTCAGCTATTGTGGTATTTAAAGATGCAAAGCCATCTAAAAAAGATTACCGACATTTTAATGTAAAAACAGTTGAAGGTCCGAATGACTTTGCCACCATGGAAGAAGCTGTTTTTAGGCGTTATAAACGACTAACAGAAGAAGGTGAAGCATTGCCTCAACTTATAGTAATTGATGGCGGCAAGGGCCAGCTATCATCAGCTATGAATAGTTTAAAAAAGCTAGGCATAGAAAAACAAGTAACAGTAATAGGTATTGCTAAAAGATTAGAAGAAATCTATTACCCAGGTGACTCATTACCATTATACATAGATAAGAAATCAGAGAGCTTAAAAATCATTCAGCATTTGAGAGATGAAGCTCACCGATTTGGTATAACATTTCATCGCAAGAAAAGAGATAAGGGTACACTTAAATCTGAATTAGAAGATATAGAAGGAATAGGCAAGACAACAGTAGAAAAACTACTAACGAAATTCAAATCAGTTAAAAAAATTCGCGAAGCAAGTGAAAATGAATTATCTGAAGTACTTAACAAAGCTCAACTCTCTTCGCTTAAAGAATACTTTTCTAGTAACTAGTTACTAGTTACCAGTTACCGTCAAAAAATATTAAATAAAAAAAGCCCGTCATAGACGAGCTTTTTTTATTTAATATTTTTTGACTAGTATTCCCACAAATCATGCTCCCACTTAAACAACTCTTGTTTAATGCGGTTAGCTTCGATTAATGCATCCATACCAGTTACATAATCTTGTATACGTTGATCTCTTTCGTTAGACCATTTGATGATATAGCTACTGAATAATCTTTGTACAAAGAAATCATCATAACTCATTCTCATCGCATCATTCTGACGATTGAAAACTTCTGACTGAGCTAAAACTTTTCTAGCTTCGTTGAAATAAACCCAGAATATTGGACCACGAGCTACTTCTTCACCAGATGTATTTTTGTAGATATAGATTGGAGCGATACCGATAATACGTGGTTCAAAGATTGAACGTTGCTTATCGAAGATCCACTCTTCTTTAATTCTAAACTCTACAACATCATCACGATTCATAGTAGTAGTAGTAACCTCATCGATGATAGTACCATCTAACTGCTCTACAGGAATAGTATCAGAACGAGCGCCAATTTGAGCTACTTCTTCAGGAGTCATTGGAACTTTGAATTCATCACCAAAGTCTTTCGGACCAGTTGGATTAGGGTTGTAAGCAGTTAATTCACCTGCAAGTACAGCATCCATAATCACGTCAATCAACTTAGCTCTTGGGTAAGTCATCGGTAAGTTTTGCTTCTCCTTAAGATCGATAACTCTCCATACACGTTTAGTATATAGAACGTCAGCTTCACGAAGAGGAGCATAAGCAGTTACGCTTGCAGTTCTTACGTTGTTCTTCTGATAAACACCATCTAAAGGTGGTTCAGTTTGTGCAAAACTGATACTTACTGCAAACAGTAAGATCATCAGTGACAAGATTAATTTATTTTTCATTTCTATAATTTCTATAGAGTTATACTTATTGTATTGACAATACTACTGAGTTCAAACGACGGTTAGTACCATCAGGGCCTGAAGCAATAATATCATCGAATATTACTTTATCTTTCGGATTTAATCCGTTCATCGCACCTAACATTTCAGGAGTAATCGCTGCAGAGTTTGATTTAATAATCAAAGGATCTTGACGAGCTCTTAAGATGAAACAAGTGAATGATTTAACATTGAATTTCAAATCGAAATCGAAATTCTCTAATACTGCAAAAACGCCTCTTTGAGCTTTTAATTGTGATGCACTTACGTTTCCGCTTTGTACACCCGCAACTTTAGCAACTGGATCTGGCACACGCTTAACACGGTATTCCATACCACCAAGAGTCTTCATTTGTCCTTTAGCAACTTCGCCACTTACAGTAACCATTGCTTTACCAGCCTTAGTTACTCTTACGATGTACTTACCGTTAGAACCAGAGATTGTAGCACCACCGTCACCAGAGATACTAGCTTTGATTTTTTCTTTCGGTACACCAGGAGCTGAAATTGATACAGGGTTATCTACACCAATATAGAATACGTTCATCTTATCAGCTGAAACTACCGCAGTAGGTTTAGCAGCTTGATATTCAGCTTCGAATTTATATGGTTTGATTTGACCATCTGGACCTTTAACATTGATAACACCACCCCATTTAATGAAACCTTCTTGAGTTGGAGTTGTAACGAATTTACCTTTACCATTTTCTACTGGTAATGTTCTTCCGCCAACAACAATCTGTGGATTCTGAGTTGAACTTGAAGCAGAAATAAATACTTGAGCTTCGTATTGCTGTCCGACTAATACATAACTTGTAGGTGCAACAACAGTTGCCTCTAATTGGTCAAATTTAAAGTCAGTAGCATTGATTTTACCTAATAAGTATTTCGTTACTTCAGCTTCAGCGTTTTTATTATCGTTTTGA
>JACCEA010012626.1_pt1 | contig 10532 bp, 11 predicted proteins | sample 7449851 | NCBI WGS metagenome assembly JACCEA01 (sample SAMN15323453, study PRJNA562643) | freshwater metagenome | isolation source: river surface water | place: USA:Blue River Watershed | collected 2017-08-18 | reverse complement strand
GTTCAAACGCATGTTCATCGGCGTGGAAGAGCTGCCTGATGGAACGGTGCGGGGGCTCAGTTCTACCGGACTTGATACGGCGCAGTTCTGTCTGTTTTCCGATCAAGTGGAGGCCTATGCCGCTTCCGAGCTGGGGGTGACGTTCTACGACTTGGAGCCGCATGCATGAATAACCGCCTTACCGCCCGCGAGCGCGAGCACCTGGGCCGCGTCAAGGCGCTGGCGTGCAGCGTCTGCGATGCGCCAGGCCCGAGCGAGGCGCACCACGTCAAGCAGGGCCAGCAGTACACCGCCGTTGCCCTTTGCCATGACTGCCATACTGGGCATAATGGCATACACGGAACCAAGGCTTTCTGGAGGATTCGCAAGATGGACGAACTCGATGCCTTGGACGTAACCATTAGGAGGTTGTTGACATCCTCCCGGCCCTGAAGCGACCGGGTTTGCGTGGCGGGGAACAGAATCAACATATACCAGAACCGGTATGAGCACCTGCGCGACATCATTGAAGCGCAAGCTGTAGCCGGCTGCCGCCTATAGGTGTTCCGCGTGTTTGTCAATATAATCGCGCGACACGACAATATGAATGGACTGCAATGAAGGTGAGCATCGAGGCGACGCAAGACGGGCAGTACCTGGTGACGACCGACGAGGCGGCGCCAGGCGCTGCCATGCCCGGCGCCCTGCAGGATGCCGCGCCCAGCGAGCAGGCTTTCGCCACGCTGGACGAGGCCATTGAGGCAGCGCGCGCCGCATTGGGTGGCGAGGACAGCGGGCAAAAGCCCATGATCGAGGGCGAAGACGCCTTCCTTGCCGGATACCAGAAGGTCAGGGGCGGCGAGGGGATGGGGTTCTGAGGATGGCAGGGCTGACGCCGAAACAGGAGGCCTTCGCGCTGGCGTATGTCGAAACCGGCAATGCCAGCGAGGCCTATCGGCGCTCATACAACGCCGAGAAGATGAAGCCCGAGACGGTGAATCGGACGGCAAAGGAACTGCTTGATAACCCCAAGATTGCCGCAAGGCTGGCCGAATTGAAAGCCGCCCATGTTGAGCGCCACGAAATCACCGTGGATGACCTGATCCGAGAGCTGGAAGAGGCGCGTTCTATTGCGATGGCCGGCGAGCGCCAGCAGCCGGCCGCGATGGTGGCGGCGACCATGGGCAAGGCCAAGATACTCGGGCTGGTGCAAGACAAGGTGGACGCCAGGCTTACAGGCCCCGATGGCGGGCCGATTGAGCACAGCCTTCGCGTGACATTCGTGGAGCCTGGCCGTGGCTGAGGTGACGGCGCAGTTCCCGGTGAAGCTGGAATTCCTGTTCCGGCCCATGCGCTACAAGGTGGCGCATGGCGGGCGGGGGTCTGGCAAGAGCTGGGGCTTTGCGCGTGCGCTGCTGATCCTGGGGGCGCAGTCGCAGACGCGGGTGATCTGCGCGCGCGAGGTGCAAAAGTCCATCAAGGAGTCGGTGCATCGTCTGCTCAGCGACCAAATCCAGGCTCTGGGCCTGGGCGGCTTCTACGAGGTGCTGGAGACGGAGATTCGCGGACGCAACGGGACGACGTTCAGCTTCTCGGGCCTGGCCTCGCACACAGTGGAGTCGATCAAGTCCTTCGAGGGCTGTGATTTGTGCTGGGTTGAGGAAGCGCAGTCTGTTTCAAAGCGCTCATGGGGCATTCTGACGCCGACGATTCGCAAGGCCGATTCCGAGATATGGGTGTCGTTCAACCCTGAGCTGGACACGGACGAAACTTACAAGCGCTTTGTGGTCAACAAACCGGACAATTGTATTGCTGTGGAGATGAACTACGGGGATAACCCATGGTTTTCCGACGTGTTGGAGCAGGAGCGCCTGAACTGCCAGAAGCACGCTCCCGAGGACTACGACACGATATGGCTTGGGCGCTGCCGCTCTGCCGTGGTGGGGGCGATCTACGCCAAGGAAATGGAGCAGGCCCAGCGTGAGGGTCGCATCGCCCATGTGCCGCACGACCCCAAGCTCAGGACGCATGTGGTGTTTGACCTGGGTTGGAACGACTCGATGGTGGTCAGCTTCGTGCAGCGCCTGCATTCGTCGGTGCGCGTGATCGACGTCATCAAGGATAGCCACCGCACCTTGGACAGCTACGCGGCCGAGATCAAGGCGCGCAGCTACCGCCTTGGCACGGTGTTCCTGCCGCACGATGGTTACCACAAGGACTACAAGACCGGCAAGAGCGCGGAAGAGATTCTGAGGCGCTTTGGATTCAAGGTGCGCCAGGTGCCGAACACCAGCATCGAGGCGGGCATCAAGGCCGCGCGCCAGACGCTGGCGCAGTCGGTGTTTGACAAGACCAAGGCCGCGCCCATGGTGGATGCGCTCAAGCGCTACCGGCGAGCGATCAACAGCACGACGCAGGAGCCGGGGGCGCCGTTGCACGACGATGCAAGCCACGGCGCGGACAACTACCGCTATATCGCACTGTGCGCGGAGCAGATGACGAACGAGGACGAGGGATTCACGGCTGTTACTGCGCGCTATGAGGCTCTTGACCCGGAAATGGGCTACTGATGATGGATGCAATGGACGCCACGACCGACAAGACCGACGCCGAGCAGGCCCGCGAGCTGGCCCTGGCCGCGCGCGTGGAAGCCTTTGGGCGCAGCTTGCTCAAGTCGCGCCAGGCGGCGATGGATGCGCGCAAGGCGTCTGGCATCGAAGAAGAGTGGGCTGCGGCCGAAGATGCTTATCACGGCGTGGACGATCACAACCGTGGCAGCATGCCGATGGCTAAGCCCACGTCGCCCAATGGCGGCCTGACCGGTGGTGGCGCAGCGAGAATGTCCGCGCGCAGCACGGTGGTGCTGAACATCACGCGCCCCTATGTGGATGCAGCCGCTGCCCGCGTGGGCGATATGTTGCTGCCCACGGATGATTCGCCATGGGCCATCAAGCCGACGCCGATTGCCTCGCTGACGGGCATGGTGACGCCTGAGCAGCCGGCCATGCAGCCCATGCCCGGCCCTGGTGCGCCCATGGGTCAACCAAGTGGCATGCCTGGTCAGGCAATGCAGGCTGTTGCCGGGTTGCCGCAGGCCATGGCGCAAGCTGCGCCTGAGCCCGATGCATCTGCGCATATGGCTGCAGCCAAGAAGGCGGCCGAGGGCGCCACGACTCAGATTGAAGACTGGCTGGTGGAGTGCCAATGGCATGCCGAGGTGCGCAAGGTGATCGAGGATTGCGCGCGCCTGGGCACGGGTATTCTCAAAGGGCCGGTGCCGGCGCGCCACAGGCGCAAGGTCATGAGCCAGAGAGACGGCGTGACGGTGCTGGAGATCGAGGATTACATCGCGCCCGAGTCCAAGGCGGTGAGTCCGTGGAACTTCTACCCGGCCGGCGGCTGCGGCGAGGATATCAGCGAGGCGGCCGGCGTGTGGGAGCGTGACGGCATCACGGCCAAGACGCTCAGGGGCATGATGGGCGGTGACTGCATCGACAGCCAGATTGCCCTGGTGCTGGAAGAGGGGCCGCAGGCGAAGCATGACGTAGGAGGCTTTCGGGCGGGCAAGGTCAAGGCGTCGGACGATGACGTTTTCGACGTGTGGTATTACCACGGCACTGCCGAGCGCGAGGATTTGATTGCGGCCGGCGTGGAGCTGCCCGACGGCGAGGATGTTGCGGCCAGCTGCATTGTGACCATGGTCAACGGCCATGTGATCAAGGCCGCGATCAACCCGCTGGAGTCTGGCGAGCTGCCCTATGACGTGATGGTCTGGCAGCGCAAGGCGGGCCTGCCCTGGGGGACAGGTGTTGCGATGCAGATTCACACGCCTCAGCGCATGCTGACGGCGGCCACGCGCAACCTGATGGACAACGCGGGCATGTCGGCAGGGCCGCAGGTGGTGGTTCGCAAGGGCGCCCTGGTGCCGGCCGATGGCACTTGGGAGGTGACGCCGCGCAAGCTGTGGTTTGTGCAAGATGGCGCGGACGTGGTGAGTGTCGATCAAGCCTTCCGCGCCTTCAACATCCCGACCATGCAGGTCGAGCTGAACGGCATCATCCAGCTGGCGATGAAGATGGCCGAGGACGTGACCGGCCTACCCGCTTTGATGCAGGGCCAGGGCACGAATGCGCCCGATACCGTGGGCGGCATGGTGATGCTCCACAACAACGCTGGCACGGTGCTGCGCCGCATCGCCCGGCTGTTCGATGACCGGGTGACCGAGCCGCACATTCGCCGGTACTATGAGTGGCTGATGCTGTTTGGCGAGGACGACGCGATCAAGGGGGACTTCACCATTGATGCGCGTGGCAGCACGGCCCTGGTGGAGCGTGACCAGCAACAGCAGCAGATCATGCAGATGGGCCAGCTGGTGATGAACCCGGCCTTTGGCATTGACCCGGAGAAGTGGATCACGGAGACGCTCAAGGCGCAGCGTCTTGACCCTGCACGCTTCCTGATGGACGCGGACAAGAAGGCCGCACTGGCGCAACAGCAGGCCCAGCAGGCGCCGGCCCCGCAGGTAGAGGCCGCCAAGATCAGGGCCGAGGTGGATATGCAGAAGGCCCAGCTGGCGAGCCAGACCGCTCTGCAGACTGCGCAGCTGGAGGCCCAGGCGCGCGCCGAGCAGGTGCAGATTGTGCAGGCGGCCGGCGTGGAGAAGGTGCGCATGGATTCCGACCGGGACGCCATCTATGTGCAGTCCCAGGCGAACCGCGATCAGATCATGGCCGAGGCCAAGTTCCGCGAGCTGGAATTGAAGCGCGAGCTGGCGATGTTGGAGTACGCGAACAAGAACCAGATCACGCTGGACAAGATCAAGGCCGACCTAGCCAAGAAGTCGATGGAGATCAACGCCACGCGCGAGCTGGCCAGCATGGGGGCGCCCGCGAGCGCGCTGCCCACGCCGCCGGTTGAGCCGCCTGGGCTGGCGCCGCAAGGGGAGAGTTTTCAGAAATGAGGCTGGAACCCCACGAAACTCGTAGCGCCTTGTGGCTCAAGCTGCAGGCGCACCTGACGGCCCAGCTGGTGACGCTGCGCCAGAAGAACGATGGCGCATTGAGCCACGAGGACACAACCAGGCTGCGCGGCAGGATCGCGCAGCTCAAAGAGATTCTGGCCCTGTCGCAGACAGAGCCGGTGCAAGGGGTAGCGACGGATGACGCCACTACCGACATGAGCGACCCGCAGGGGTGGGCGCGGTTTGAGATCAAGGAGCAGGTATGACAACGGAGGATTTGCAGCAGACAGCCGCGACCGACGAGGTGATCGCGCAAGGGGTGGAGGAATCCACCACCAGCGAGGCCGTTGAGCAGGCAGCAGCGCCAGAGGCGACAGCCGATGACGCCGCGTTTCAGGAAGGGTTCGACGCCGCGCGCAGCGGTGGCGAGTTGCCCCCTGAGCCTGAACCGCCCAAGCTGATTGCGGGCTTCACCGAGGATCAGGTCAAGGAGTTGCTGCAGAAGGCCGCCGAGGTCGATCAGCTCAAGGCGCGTGAGAGCAAGATGTTCGGCACGCTGGGATCGTTGAAGCAGGCGATTGATGCGGTGCGCAATCAGCCCCAGGCGCCGCAGGGTGGCCCGGTGCGGATCAGCGGCGCGTTGAAGCGACTGTCGGCGGAGTTCCCGGAGATGGCCGCCTTGCTGTCTGAGGATTTGAACGAGGCACTGCAGGGCCAGCCACAGGCGGGCGGCATCGATCAACAGGCTTTCCGGTCTGAGCTGGAGCGATCCAGCAAGGACATGGAAACCAAGCTGTTGACGATGGCGCACAAGACCTGGCGCGAGGACGTGCAGACACCAGAGTTCGCGCAATGGAAGGGCACTCTGACGCCCGACGAGTTGCATATCGTCAATGACAGCTGGGATGCAGTGAGTGTGTCGGCGGCTCTCGACAAGTTCAAGGAGTGGCGTAGCGCTGCCACTCAGACCAAGCAAGTGCGACAGAACCGGCTGGAAGCTGCCATCACGCCCAAGGGCAATCGGCAGCCGGCCCCGTCTATGTCGGACGAGGATGCTTTTGTGCAGGGGTTCAAGTCTGCGCGCGGCATCCAGTAAGCCAATTTGTTTTAGGAGTCATCCATGGCTATTCAAAATTTCAACACGACCCCGGCGCGGGTCAACAAGCTCAAGGGCGAGATCATCGGTCACGCCATCCCTGTGGAGGTGCTTGGCATTACCGGCACTCAGAAGCAGCACCCCAAGAACCATGGCGACAACGTCACGTTCCGCCGCTGGTTGCCTACGGGCGGGGTGGACAACAAGTGGATCACGGGCGCGAACGTGAACAGCTTCGCGGCTGACCACATCACGACCGAGGGCGTGACCCCTTCCGCCGATACCCTGCAGGCGGTGGACGTGACGGCCACGCTGCAGCAGTATTCCTGCCTGTACGCCGTGACGGACAAGACGGTTGATCTCTACGAGGATGACGTCCCCGAAGAGATGAAGCGCCAGACCGGCGAGCGTGTGGGTCTGCTGCGCGAGATGGTGCGCTATGGCGCGCTCAAGGGCATGACCAACGTGTTCTATGGCGGCACGGGCAACAGCCCGTCCACCGTCAACGGCACGGTGAGTCTGAATTTGCTGCGCAAGATCACGCGCTCGCTCAAGGCCAATCACGCCAAGATGATCACGTCTATCCTGGCGCCCAGCCCGAACTACGCCACGAAGCCGGTGGAAGCCGCGTATCTGGTGTTCTGCTCTACCGACCTGGAGCCCGCCATTCGTGACCTGCCCGGGTTCAAGCATGTGAGCGAGTACGGCACGCGCAAGCCCATCCACGAGCAGGAAATCGGCTCGGTGGAGTCCTTCCGCTTCGTGCTGTCGCCTGAGCTGGCGGCCAACATCAATTCGGGCGCGGCTGTTGGTGCTACCGGCATGTATTCGACGGGTGCCGCGAACATCGACATCTACCCGATGATCGTGGTGGGTGAGGACGCATGGGGCCAGGTCGCGCTGCGCGGCGCGGACTCCATTGATGTGTCCTACATCCCGCCCGGCCAGAAGGACAAGAACGATCCGCTGGGCCAGCGCGGCTACATCGGCGCCAAGACCTACATGACGGCCATGGTGCTGAACAACGGCTGGGGCGCTGTGGCCTGGGTGGGCACGCCTAGCCTGGCCTGATAGGGCATGGGGCTGGCTGATGCCGGCCCCGCTTGAACACTTTTTCCGGAGAACCAACATGGCTATTACTTCGACCGTGACCCATGGCGTGGAGAACACCCGCCTGGCAACCATCTCTCACCTGGACGATGCCGGCTCGCCTGCAGCCGCGTCCTACAAGCTGGGCTTCAAGCCCCGCTATGTGGTGGTGGACAACGTGACCGACCGCACCGTGCTGCAGTGGTATGAGGGCATGGGCAGTGGCCACGCCGCCAAGACCATTGCGGCCGGCACGCGCACGCTGGAAACCTCTGGCGGTGTGACCGTGAGCGGCGACACCATCGGCTTCGCCGTGCTGCAGAACAAGCAGTTCCGCGTGCAAGCGCTGGGCTGATCCCGGCTGGGCTGGCCTGGCGGCCGGCCCTGTTTTTCAAACAACCAAGGAGAGAACCATGGCCCGAGGCATTCCCGGCAGCAAGACCGACAGCAATGATCTGAACACCACTCAGAAGTCTCATATCGACATGCCCGCCGATGGCATGATTGACCGTTCCGCGTTGCGCGAGGATGGAATCGATGTGGCGCCTGCGGCTGGCCTGAGCGACTACGCGCGCGAGCTGGTATTCATGGAGGAGCTGGTTGAGGTGGAAGTCCATGAATCCACCGACCCGAACGCCGAGCCCATCATTGACCTGTATTGCAACGGCATACCTCAGCGCTTGATTCGTGGTGTGCCGCACGCTGTCAAGCGCAAGTTCGTACAGATTCTGGCGAACGCGCGCCAAACTTCCATGACCACCACGACCAAGGTGGACGGCGATAACGTGGTCAATCGAATCAACAAGCATTCGGCCCTGCGCTACCCGTTCCGCGTGGTGCGCGATGACAACCCGCGCGGCCGTGACTGGCTGCGCAACACCCTGCAGGCCGCGTAATCGCTGGCTTTGCAGTCATCCTTTTGAGATAATCCGTCATCTTTTTCGGGGGCTGGATGAATTTTCTGGAGATTGCCAAGCGCGTGCGCCAGGAGTGCGGCATTTCTGGCGACGGCCCGACGAACGTGGCGGGCCAGATTGGCATCTACGCGAAGATTGTCAACTGGGTGCTGGTGGCCCACGAGGAAATCCAGCGGCGCAGCGATGCGTGGAATTTCGACTGGGCCGAGCATGCGCAGCCCCTGACGGCGGGCGTGGAGTCCTATCACCCAGCCACCGATTGGGGGCTGGAGTGCAAGCGCATCGATGGCAACGGGCTGTATGTGTTCACCACGGCCAACGGCCCCAATGCCAAGACCTGGGTTCCGCTGATTGACTGGGCGACGTTTCGCACGATGCGCCAGGTGGGGCTGACAGGCATCCCGACCTACGCGGCCAAGGCGCCGGACGGCAAGTTGCATTTTCACCCGGCGCCCCAGGCTGGACTGACTGCGGTGATGGAGTACTTCCGCGAGCCGCAGGTGTTGGTTGCCAATACCGACGTGCCGCGCATGCCGGCGCGCTTCCACGCTGCGATTGTCTGGCGCGCGGTGATGCTGTGGGCGGCGCATGATGAATCGCCTGGGCAATTCCAGACGGCCGAGCGCAATTACAGCCGCATCGTGGGTGAGATGCTGCTGTCCGAGCTGCCAGAGTTTGCCGAAGCGGGGCCGCTGGCGTGACGACGAAGATCGAGTACACGCCGCTGTCGGGGGGGCTTGACCTCGTGAGCGGCGCCATGAATGTGAAGGCCGGCCGCATGGCCGAGTGCCTGAACTTTGAGCAGGTGTTCGGGCGCCAGGGCTACCGGCGCATCGATGGCTATGAGCGCTTTGACGGCCGGCCTGAGCCGCACAAGGCGCGCTACAGCGTGGTGACGTTCAAGCTGGGGACGGCGGCCATTGCCACAGGCAACGCCGTGACCAGTGGCGCCGCTTCCTGCCTGGTGCTGCAGGTGAATCTGCTGTCTGGCAGCTGGGGCGCGGGCACTGCGGCCGGCGAGCTTGTGGTGTCGATGACGGCTGGCAGTTTTGCCAATGGTAATGTGCTGTCTGTCGGTGGCGCAGCGAAGGCGACGGTGAACGGCGCTGTGGTGGATGGTTCTCTGGTGCATGCCCAGGATGCCGTGTACCAGGCGCTGGCGAGCAATGCCAGGCGTGCAGTCATCACCCATGTGCCGGGCAGCGGCCCGGTGCTGGGCGTGACGGTGTACCGTGGCGTGGTCTATGCGGCGCGTAACGCGGCCGATGGGCTGACGGCCGCGCTCTACAAATCCAGCGCCACGGGCTGGCAGCTGGTCAAGGACAAGTTGCTCCCCGGTGGCGCATGGCAGTTTCAGGTGGCGAACTTCTCGGGCGACACCAAAAGCCTGCACCTGTTTGGTGTGGACGGCAAGAACCGGCCCTGGCGCTGGGACGGCGCGACGTTCACGCCCATGGCTGCGATTCAGGGTACCGAGGGCACGAGTGCATCGTCTGTTGACATCGCCATCGGCACCAAGACCTTCAACGTGGTGGAGCCTTCGCGTTCGTGGACTGCCGGGCAGGACGTGCGCGTGTTCAGCGCGGCGAACCCGGCAAACCAGATGCGCGGCGCGGTGTCGTCCTATGCGGCTGGCGTGCTGACCGTGGCCGTGGTGGCGGTGGGTGGGTCTGGCACGTTCACGGACTGGGTGATTGGCCTGGAGGACGGATCGGACAAGCCCTACCTGATTGCCGAGCATGGCGACCGGATGTTTCTGGCCTACCAGCGCGGGCAGCTGCAGGCGTCCAACCTGGGCGATCCGATGGTCTATACGACCACGGCGGCGCTGTTTGGCCTGGGCGACGAGATCACGGGTATGACCAGCCTGCGCGGGTCAACGCTGTGCATCACCTGCTCCAACAGCGTGTACCTGCTTAGTGGGTCGTCGGCGGCGGACTGGAACCGCGAGCGCTACTCCAAGAGCGCCGGGGCCAAGCTGGGCACGCTGCAGGAGTCGGGCGGCAATGCGCTGTTCCTGGATGACCGTGGCCTGACGTCCCTGCAGGCGACGCAGAACTACGGTGACTTTGAGGTGGCGATCTTCTCGCGCGACATCAAGCCGTTGTTGGATGTGAAGGCCGGCTCTATCACTGCATCGCGCATGGTGAAGTCGAAGTTCCAGTACCGCATGTACGGGGCTGGCGGCGACCTGTTGACGGCTGCGATCTTGACCCCCAATGCCCAGGTGCAGCCCAGCGACGTGGCTTTCACCCAGCAGAAGTACGCGCATAGCGTGGCGTGCGTGGGCGGCGGCGAGATGGACGATGGCACGGACGGGCTGTTTTTTGGAACGAGCGACGGCTATGTGATGCGCGAGGACGTGGGGCCGTCGTTCGATGGCGCCAGCATCGATGCCGTGGTACGGCTGCATTTCAACCACTTGAAGTCTCCCGCGAACAAAAAGCGCTTTCGCAAGCTGGACATCGAGATGGAGGCGCGCAAGTCGGTG
>JACCEA012506953.1_pt1 | contig 10534 bp, 7 predicted proteins | sample 7449851 | NCBI WGS metagenome assembly JACCEA01 (sample SAMN15323453, study PRJNA562643) | freshwater metagenome | isolation source: river surface water | place: USA:Blue River Watershed | collected 2017-08-18 | reverse complement strand
ACGCGGAAGGCTGCTGCAAAAAGAAGCTATCTATAACGCCGGAAAAAGAACCTGCATAGGAAAACACCAGAGTCACTTCCTTGTCATCATGCGTAACGCAGGCCCGCTGCACACCATCAAGCACCAGATACAGATACTTCTCGGTATCGCCCTGGCGGGTGATGAGCTCTTTGCGCTTTATCTTTACTTCGGTCCACGGCGCGGCAAATGCCTCAAAGGCTGCATCATCTACCTCACCAAACGAGTGTACCAGTTTCCGCAGTATAGGTATGTGATCGACCATAAATATCAGCTACAATTTACTATTAATTTGCCGAATCGGACACCATCACTACCACAACATGAATACTACCTCCCGAATTTATTTTTCAGGGCACTCAGCGCATCGTTCATGCTCACCGGGGCATCCTTTGGCGCAGGTTTGGTATTGTCACGCCTGCCGCCTCCGGGCTTTCCCTGTCGTTGGGCCGGTGGGTCTTGCGTCTGCTTTATAGAAAGGGCTATGCGCTTGCGCGCCACTTCTACCTCCAGCACCTTTACCATCACTTCCTGATTCAGCTTCAATGCTTCTCCGGGGTCGGTTATGTATTTGTGTGCTATCTCAGACACATGCACCAGTCCGTCTTGCTTCACCCCTATGTCCACAAACGCTCCAAAACGGGTAAGGTTCGTCACTATGCCGGGCACTATCATACCTACATGCACATCTTCTATGCTGTAGATATTCGCAAACTCAAACTGACGCACCTCGCTGCGCGGATCGAGACCCGGCTTCTTCAATTCGTTCAGTATGTCCTGCAATGTATGCATACCCGTAGCATCCGATATATATTTGCGTACGTCTATCTGCTTGATGAGCGATTCGTTACCCACCAGCTCCTTTACTTTGACACCCAGGTCTGCTGCCATCTTGCTCACAATTCCATATGCCTCCGGATGCACTGCACTGGCGTCCAGCGGGTCTTCTCCGTCTTTTATACGAAGGAAGCCCGCACACTGCTCGTAGGCCTTCGCACCAAGGCGCGGCACCTTCAGCAGCTGATTGCGCGATGTAAATCGACCTATCTCGCCACGGTACGCAACTATGTTTCCCGCTATGGTAGGGCCAATGCCACTCACGTAGGCAAGCAGATGTTTGCTGGCGGTGTTCAGGTTCACACCCACGGCGTTCACACAGCTCACCACCGTCTGGTCCAGCCTTTCTTTCAGGCGCACCTGATTCACATCGTGCTGATACTGCCCCACTCCTATGCTCTTCGGATCTATCTTCACCAACTCTGCCAGCGGGTCCATTAGTCGACGACCAATACTGGCCGCTCCACGCACAGTAATATCCTGATCAGGGAACTCTTCTCGCGCGATCTCTGATGCCGAATAAATAGACGCGCCGTCTTCATTTACCAGAAATACAGGTAGCCCGAGATTCAACTTCTTGATGAACTGCTCCGTCTCGCGCCCTGCAGTGCCGTCTCCTATCGCTATGGCCTGTGTTTCATACTTCTGCACCAACCCACGCACCCTGTGCTCCGCATCTGACAGCCTGCCGGGTTCGTGTATATAGAACAGATCGGTCTTCAGCAGTGTTCCCTTTTCATCCAGACATACCACTTTGCAACCAGTGCGGTATCCGGGATCTATTGCCAGCAATTTCTTGCTACCCAGCGGAGAACTCAACAACAACTGTCGCAGGTTCTCGGCAAATACATTGATGGCCTCCTCATCGGCCTTCATTTTCAGCGCCATACGGAACTCGCTCTCCAGACTCACCTGCAACAGGCGGCGATATGAATCGCGTATCGCCTTCTTTACCTGCTCCCCTGCCTCGTTAGTGCTCTTCAGAAATACTTCTTCTATCAGCATCAGCGCCTCTTCTTCGCTTGGAGCAATGGTCAGTCGCAATACACCCTCCATAAATCCGCGCATGATGGCCAGCATACGATGCGATGGTATTTTAGATACCGGCTCCGAAAAATCGAAATAGTCCTTGTACTTCACGCCCTCTGTTTCTTTATCAGCAAGCACTTTGCTTTGCACCGCAGCTTTCTCTTCAAACAGCCTCCTCATACCCGCACGCACATGCGCGTCTTCGTTCACCATTTCGGCAATAATGTCGCGGGCACCCTGCAATGCTTCCTCCGGCGTTTTCACCTGCTCATTAAGGAAAGCGGCTGCTTCAGTAAGCGGATGAATATTGCCCTGCGCCAGCAACAACACGGCCAGTGGTTCCAGCCCGTTCTCACGGGCGGCCTGCGCCTTCGTTTTACGCTTGGGTTTGTATGGCAGATACAGGTCTTCCAGTTCAGCAACTGTTGTAGCGGCATTGATCTTCGCCTGCAACTCTTCAGTCATTTTACCTTGTTCGGTAATGGTCTTTTCTATAAACGCCTTCCGCTCGGCAAACTCCTGCTGGCGGGCGGCCTCATCTTGTATATTCTGTATCTGCACCTCATCAAGCGCACCTGTCTTATCCTTCCTGTATCGGGCTATGAATGGAATCGTTGCGCCTTCGGCAAGCAGCTCCAGCACCGCTGTCACATCATTCGTTCTTAGGTTCAGCCTCGCGGCCACGCTTTGTGCATAACTGATCATCACTTCTCTGTTTTGGCCTGCGAATGTAGCAGGATAGACCCAAATGCAAAAAGATAACTTTTTGTCAATTATAACATGTTTCCGGCCTACCAATCTGGCCTTTTGCCCATCCGTTACGCACCTATTGTTATCTTTACGCCCGATGAAAAGGTTCCTGTTCTCTCTGCTGTCTGCTGTTGCAATTTCCACATCTGCCCTGGCCGCCGGTGCCGATACCCTGCTGATCACCCCGTTCGAGCGATCGAACGGCAAACAAACAGCTACCTATGCCGAAATGACCGAGTTCTACAAACGACTGGGTGGCATGTATGGCACCATAAGCTTAGGTGAAATGGGCCCGGCCGACAATGGCTATCCGCTCCGCTATATCGCCTTTACCAACGATGGTAAGTTTGAGAAGGACGACATCAGGAATAGCGGCAAGCTTGTTATAATGATCAACAATGGCATACACGCCGGCGAACCCGACGGAATAGACGCATCGATGATGTTGCTGCGCGATGCCGCCACCGGAAAGATAAAAGTGCCCGACAATGTCATATTGGTAGTGGTTCCTATTTTCAACATCGGCGGCATGCTGAACCGTAACAGCTCCAGCCGCGCCAACCAAAACGGCCCCGAGAGTTATGGATTCCGGGGAAATGCACGCAATCTGGACCTCAACCGCGACTTTATTAAGTGCGATGCAGCTGAGACATTGGGATTGTGCGACCTCTTTACGCGCATGAACCCCGATATTCTATTGGATAACCACGTGAGCAATGGTGCCGACTACCAGCACACTATGACCCTGCTGGCCACACAACACGACAAACTGGGTGGCGAGACCGGCACCTATATGTACAAGACCTTTACACCCGCTATTTATGCCGAAATGAAGAAAATGGGGTACGATCTTCTGCCTTATGTTAACGACTTCAGCAATTCAGCAGAAAAGGGCTGGCATGAATTCCACGAGTCACCGCGTTTTCTGAGCGGCTATGCAGCTCTATTCCAAACCATCGCATATGTGCCCGAGGCCCACATGCTGAAGCCCTTCAACGAACGAGTAAAGGCTACATACGACCTGATGAAGTGTGTCATAAAACTGGGCAGCGAAAACATTACCGCGATTAAAAAAGTACGCGCTACCGACCGTAAGAATCTGATGACACAAAAAGAATTTGCCCTGGAATGGAAAGTTGACACCACTCAGGCCGACACCATCACTTTTCATGGCTATGAGTCGGGCTACAAACCGAGCGAGGTGAGTGGCCTTCCGCGGCTGTACTACGATCGAAACAAACCATTCGTACGTAAGATCCCGTTCTTCGATCACTATCGCCCTACACAGTCTGTCACCGCACCCAAAGGATACATCATCCCCAAGGCATGGACGCCGGTCATCATCTGCCTCAGGGCCAACGGCGTGAAGATGCAACGCGTCAACTATGACAGCACCATGGAAGTAACAGCCTATCACATAGACAATTATGAGACCGTAAAACGTCCTTACGAGCGCCACTACCTGCACTACAACGTGAAGGCAACGCCTTACAAAACCAAAATTCCGGTGTCGCAGGGTGACTATATTGTGTGGCTGGGCCAGCCCGCCAAGCGCTATATCATTGAGACATTAGAGCCTACAGCACCCGATGCGTTCTTCGCCTGGAACTATTTCGATGGCATCCTGCAACAGAAAGAGGGTTACAGCGCCTATGTGTTTGAAGACCTTGCCGCCGATATGCTGAAGAAAGACCCTGCACTAAAAGCAAAACTGGAAGAGAAAAGAAAAGCCGACCCTGAATTCGCTAAAGACGGTGGCGCCCAGCTCGACTTCGTGTACCGCAACTCTCCCTACTTTGAGCAGGAATACCTGAGGTATCCTGTATACAGGCTGGAATAGGAGTAACACCTGGTTACGCCACGAGCACCCAAACAAAAAAAATCAGATTACGGTGCCAGGCGCGACCTGTGCCACGAAGATCCGTTACGTTTAAACAGAATTCGGTCGTGCATACGGCTACTGCGGCCTTGCCAGAATTCTATCCTTTCAGGTATCACAATGTATCCACCCCAGTGTGCGGGCCTGGGTATCTGAATACCAGAGAACTCAGCCTCATACTTCGAGTAGTTCAGCTCCAGAATGTTTCGGTGTGGTATCTCCCGGCTCTGTGGCGATGCCCATGCACCCAGTCTGCTCCCCTCCGGGCGCGAGTGAAAGTAGATATCACTCTCTTCGGCCGGCACTTTTTCAATGCGACCATCTATACGCACCTGTCGTTCCAATTCCTTCCAGAAAAAGAGCAGTGACACGTTGGGGTTCTCTGCTATATGCTGCCCCTTGGCACTATCGTAGTTGGTAAAAAAAACAAAGCCCCGCTCATCGAGGCCTTTCAAAAGAACAATACGCGCATGAGGCCTGTTCTGCGCATCGGCAGTGGCCAGTGTCATCGCGTTGATCTCAGTGATCCTGGCTGACTCAGCCTCTTTGAACCATTTGCTGAAAAACGCTATCGGGTCAGTACCCGCAGTCTCCTCGTCAAGGGCTGCAAGCATATAATCCATGCGGATATCAGCAATATTCAATGGCTTATCAGACACAGTGTCAATTATTTTTCTGAATCGTCAGAGTTACCGGTGTACTTGAAACTTACGTAAAGGAACTCGATAGCCAGAAGGAAGAAAAAGGTATATGTAAGTGTCGGGCCTACGCTGAGGTTAACAGTATCGTAGAAAGCGCCTAGGAACATTTGAGTCATTTTGGTTGATTTTGCGGTGCAATTTACATCTTAATAGCAGAAATAAAAAGGGATAACACCTTAGTTTTCCGCAGTTTTTTCAACAGGTGCCGGTGCAGGCGTGAACAACGGATTATTCTTGGTAGTAGGCAGTATCACGCCGGCGGTCAATATCAGCTCGTATGTGCCGAACGCCTGCCTTGCCCTGCCTTCATACACCCTCAGATTGCTATAGCGGGCATAATCCACTTTCTGAGAGAACTCCACATAGGCATACTTCATAGCGGTCACCCTCAAGGCTGTTTCCACGCCTGTGTTCCACCCGCCTATCTGAAAACCCATATTATTGGCCTTGCCAAAAAGGCTGTTCTGCACGTGCGGTATCAGCGGTCCTATACCTGCCTTACCGGTCAGATCCACCTGCAGATTACGATCGGGAGTCCGATACAGTCCTACTCTCTTAACGAGGTTAAACAACAGGAAATTGGCTCCGTTATTCAGGAAATAATAAGACCCCAGCGACTGAGCGAACATTACCTGTTTGTCTACCGGTGCACCGGCCATCGTCCCCTTGATATGGATGTTCTGGTTGTCGGTGACAATATACTTGGTATGGTCAAAGTTGATCTCGAACGCCAGATCCTGCTTCTCATTGAAGTAATAACCCAGGCGATAGTTGTATTGAGGTATCGTCAGCGCCATATTAAAAATACCCTCATCCCATCCCCTATGATCCTGTGCGTGCACTTTCATCATATTGTAATCATTCCCCAGCGAAGGTTGCTTCACCTTAATAGTAGATCTTGTGTACCACTCTGTGTTATACCCCCAACCCGCATATATCGCGCCTACCCTCTTCTTTTTCTCCTTCGTTTGACCATCGGCTATTCCCGCCATCATCATACATGTCACCGCTATCGGTACCATCATGTATAAAATCCTCTTCATTTTACCTGTGTTGTTTGCGGCACAAAGATATGTGTTACTACCCTATCCTCAACTGACACCCGTCAGCACAATAGACTCGCTTTCAAACATTTCAATTAATTTAGCATCATGACCCGGGCAAAAAAGAAAAAACACACGCGTTGGACGCTGATCATGCTGCTGATCATAGCAGGTATCTCCATCTTCGGCTTTTATGTGCTTTTCGGCCCCAACACCGGCGCGTTTACGCAAGACGAATATCTCTATATACGCACCGGCACCACCTACGACCAGGTCATTGAAACCCTTGAAGAGAGTCATATTGTTTCAGACCTGAATGGCTTCAAACTGGTAGCCAAGGCCATGAAACTGCAGGACAATATCCACCCCGGCCGATACAGGATCAAAAAACGCATGAGCAATTTCAACATTGTACGCATGCTCCGCTCCGGCAGTCAGGACCCCGTAAAACTTGTTATCAACAAACTGAGAACTAAACAAGACTTCGCACGCCTTGTTGCCACCAACGTTGAGGCCGACTCATTCGAAGTAATGCGTCTGATGGGCGATTCGGTTTACCTTTCCGAGTTTGACGTGACACCCCAAACGTCTATGGCGCTCATCCTGCCCGACACTTACGAGTTGTATTGGAACTCTGATGCCGACAAGGTGCTCAGGAAGATCAGCAAGAACTACAAGCGCTTCTGGAACAAGACACGTACACAAAAAGCAACTGCCCGCGGCCTCACACCTGTTCAGGTATCGGTCATTGCCTCAATTGTAGAGGAAGAGACGAATATGAGCAGCGACAAGCCCAAGATAGCCAGTGTTTACCTCAACCGCATCCGTGTGGGCATGCCACTTCAGGCCGATCCGACCGTAAAATTTGCGATCGGCGACTTCGCGATCAAGCGTGTCACCTCTGCCATGCTGCAATACAATTCTCCCTATAATACCTACATGTATCCGGGATTGCCTCCGGGCCCTATCTGCACACCATCGCCATCAACCATAAACGCTGTACTAGATGCGCCACGCACCACTTACATGTACTTCTGCGCCAAACCCGACTTCAGTGGTTATTCTGCATTTGCAAGCAACTATAACGAGCAGATCAATAATGCCAATTCCTATCGCAGGGCATTGGACGCAAGGAACATTCACTAAGCCAGTCACTTCTTTTCGCTGTTCAGCTGATTCTCTTTCATGATCATGTCCTTCACGATCAGGTCGAGCCTTGCCGCTGTTTCACCTATGCCGTCCAGTACGGTCTTGTTATCGGGGTCGGTGTAATCCTCAGCGTTAAACACTTCAACAAGCCCCAGAATAGTGGCCACGTGCCCGCTCACATCATGCGAATGACGATGGGCTATGTCGCCCATCACCAGCTTTTGCCTTTCGATACGCGCCAGGTGTTTGGCCTTCTCAGCCGCCAGTTCATGCGAATATCGTTGTTGTGCCTGAAACTTGCGCACCACCACGACTATCACCACCAGCAACAGAACAATCGCGATAATGAGGATGATCCTTTCATTCCTCTTCTGCGCAACCTCCAACTTCTCTATCTGTATCTGTTTGTCTTTCAGCAGCAACTCGCGCTCTGTTTCCAATGCCGCCATCTTCAACCGGTTCTCCTGCGAGTATACCGAATCACGGTACAGCACATGCTCCTTGTAACTCGCCAGCGCGCCAGCATGATCGCCCATCATTTTATAGGCGTCGTGCAAGCCAAGGCTGAATTCGATCAGGTTGTCCAGCTGCCCTATTTGTTTACTCAACTCAATTGATTGCTTCAGATACGTTACTGCTTTAGCCAGAAACTCGCCCCTGTTTCCCGACGGCAATACATGGCCGGGAATCCTTGTTGAGTCCATCTCGGAAGCTATGGCAATATACACGCCTCCGATATTACCCTGATTGATAGCCACACCTCCATTGTCGCCCAGTTTAGAGAACATGTCCAGCGCCTTCATGTCATACTCCAACGCCTTCACATAATTCCCGTACTCCTTATATACATTACCCTGATTGCCGTAGTTGCGGGCAATGCCATCGTTGTCTTTCAGTTGCTCAAAGATGTACAGCGATTTATCATCATACTCCAGTGCTTTCTGATAGTCATTCTTCAACAAGTATATGATGCCGATATTGCCATAATCTCCCGCGATATTCCCCGAGTCTTTTGCCTTCAGATCCATATCCAGCGCCTTCAGGTTGTATTCCAGCGCCTTATCGAGATTTCCCATTTCCTGATACAATACCGCAAGATGACTGATCACGTTACCGTACAGATTGCTTGTGGGAAAGTCGACCAAAATGGCAAGTGCCTTGTTGAAGTATTCGAGTGCCTTGGTATAGTCCGACTTATATTGGTAATTTACTCCTATTGAGTTATAGGCAGCCGCAATACCTCTGCGCTGATTCAATGCGGTGGATAGTTCCAGTTGCTGTTTACCATACATAATACCCGCATCCGGATCAATGGTGTGGTATCCGGTAGAAATAAGACTCAGCAACTTGATCTTATTGGTATCATCCTTAGCCTCGGGCAGCCGGGCCTCCAGAGAATCCAGAAACGCGCGCCCTTCCAACTGAGCAAAACAGGGCATGGAAAAGACCATGCACAAAAAGAACAGAATTCGAACCATCGTGACAGCAGGAGTATAACTGACGTAAAGATATAACTTCGCTGACCGTATATTATTAAAAACAACCATCGAAAACATTGTATTAACCAAATTCAAAAACCAACCAGGGGATTTCTCCCCTACTCTACCCCCGTGTTTTACCCGTTGTCGCTATATTTGATCACTACAATGACAGCCATCGACACCAAAGTACTGATAGTGGGCGCCGGACCGGCAGGAGCAGGCACTTCCTTCTTCCTCACCAAATTCGGCATTCCGCACGTGGTCATAGACAAGGCCTCGTTCCCGCGCGACAAGGTTTGCGGCGATGCCTGTAGCGGTAAAACGGCGCTCGTCGTCAACCGGGCCAACCCCGAATGGCTGTCGGAGATATTGGGCAAACCGGGCGACTTTCTCCCATCGTGGGGCATCAAATTCGTAGCGCCCAACGGACGGGACCTCGACATACCGTTCAACCCCAACCGCACACCTGAAAGCAAGGCACCGGGCTTCACTGTTCCGCGGCTGGACCTCGACGACTTCCTGTTTCGCAAGATGGCGTCCCCATACTGCACCATCCTGGAGCAGACCACCATCGATGAGATAGACCAACACAAAGACGGCGTGACGGTGATCGTTGACACAAAGGGCAACAAGACCCGCATCAACGCCGCTGTGATCATTGGTGCCGATGGCGACAAAGGCATTACGAGAAAGCACTTCATGCCGGCCGGTGAGGAGTCGCCACGATCGTATGCCGTGGGGCTGCGCGCCTACTACGAAGGCATTACCGGCATGCACCCCGACAACTTCATAGAGCTGCACTTCCTGCCCGAGATGCTGCCCGGCTACCTTTGGATCTTCCCGCTGCCACATGGCCGGGCCAATGTGGGTGTGGGCATCCTCTCGGAAGTGATACGCGACAAGAAGATCAACCTACGCGAGCAGATGCTGGCCGCCATCCGCAACAACCCGAACATAGCCCCCCGTTTTGCCAACGCCACCCTCATCGACAAGATACAGGGCTGGGGACTGCCACTGGCCACCGAACGACGCCCCATGTCGGGCGACCGCTTTATGCTGGTGGGCGATGCCGCCTGTCTCGTTGACCCCTTCAGCGGCGAAGGCATCGGCAATGCGCTGTATAGCGGCATGCTTGCTGCCATGGCCATCAACGAAGCACTACCGGCCAACGACCTTTCAGCGGCATTCTTCAAGACACACTATGACGATGTGCTGTACAAACGCCTTGGCGATGAGTTCCGCATCAGCTCCACACTGCAGCGCCTGTGCAAGTACCCCTGGCTCTTCAACTTTGTGGTGAACAAAGCCTACAAGAGCAAGTCGCTGCGCGATACGATCAGCTGCATGTTCACCGATATGGACCTGCGCGAACAGCTCAGCAAACCATCTTTCTACTTCAAGATACTCTTCAATAAATAGCAACAGGCCCGCAATAGCGGGCCCGTTACTGAATGTTATCGAAACACCGTACTGTTTAGTCACCATCGCCATGCGAATGGGTCTCTTCGTGCCATGGGAACGATTCGGCGTTCTTGCCGATCTCCCAGAAGAAACGCCCGCGCTTGTTATCGTAGTTGCCGGTCTCGTTCATGGTCTCGGCATCATACAAACGCCCGTTCACCATGGTGTACTTTATACTCTCGGTGT
>JACCEA012118903.1_pt1 | contig 10535 bp, 8 predicted proteins | sample 7449851 | NCBI WGS metagenome assembly JACCEA01 (sample SAMN15323453, study PRJNA562643) | freshwater metagenome | isolation source: river surface water | place: USA:Blue River Watershed | collected 2017-08-18 | reverse complement strand
TTCGACACGTTTAACGATCACGCGATCGCCGAGAGGACGTAGTTTCATTGCATCTCCTAAATATGAAACAAGGTTAAAAACAAAAAGTATTCAAAATTGAATACTTTAGGGTTCTTTGGAGGGTGCTGAGGTTGTTAGCACTCATCTCCTGCGAGTGCTAATGATAAGGGTGTTTGGGAGGATTTCAAGAGGTGGCTTGAAAAATGAGGGGATTTGAAAGGGGTTATGCAGCAGGCAGATTTAGTTTTATTAGGTAGATCTTGCATTTGCTTTCAAAGCTTGCAATTGCTTGATAGCTTGTTAATCTTTTAATTGAAATAAAAAGTACTAATAAATTATGCGAGCCTTCAACATGCAAAGAGATACAGAATGACCAAGCTAACCTCACTAGAGGACTTAGGTTTGTTGCGCGAAAGCCTAGAACTGGAATGCAAGGCCGCACAAGGTGCCTCTGGTCAAGGCGAAGTACCCAAGGATTTTTGGCCAACCTACTCTGCCATGGCTAACGCGCATGGCGGCTTGGTAATTTTGGGTATCCAAGAAAAATCGGGCGTTTTCAGTGTGATTGGGCTGAAAGACATCAACAAGGTGCGATCTGATTTGTTTAACAACTTGAACAATGCCGGCAAAGTCAGCGTCAACCTACTTAGCGACGCGGATGCCCAAGAGGTCATTTTGGAAGGTCAGGCTGTTTTGATTTTGGTCATACCGCAGGCGGGTCGAAAAGACAAACCGGTTTTTTTGAATGGTCAACCGCTTGGCAACACTTATCGCCGGCTAAATGACGGTGACCGCAAATGCGATGACACCACAGTCAAACGCATGTTGGCAGAACAGGTGCAAGACAGTCGAGATACTTACATCTGCAATCGATATGGCTTGAATGACATTGACATAGAGAGCTTGCATGCTTATCGAAATCAGTTTGCAAGTTACAAGTCTGGGCATCCTTGGGTAGGGACTGGCGACACCGAGTTTCTGCATTTACTCGGCGCCTGGCGAGAAGACAGAGAAACCAAAGAGAACGGACTCACATTGGCTGGTTTGCTGATGTTTGGTCAATGGCCAGCCATCATGACCTGTGCACCAATGTATTTTGTGGATTACCAAGAACAACCCGATGAACCCGATACCTCTGTTCGGTGGCATGATCGGGTGGTGCCAGACGGCACTTGGTCGGGCAATTTATTCGACTTTTACAGAAAGGTCATCCGAAAATTGACGGCCGATTTAAAGGTGCCATTTCATCTGCAAGGCGACAAGCGTGTAGACGACACGCCTATTCATCAAGCGCTGCGGGAGGCCTTGGTCAACACCTTGGTCCATGCCGACTATTCAGATCGGGCTTCGGTGCGGGTCATTAAAAGGCCTTCAGGCTTTGAATTTCGCAATCCTGGTGCGCTACGTGTTCCCGTTGCCCAAGCGTTAAAAGGCGGGGAGAGCGATTGCCGTAATCGAACGCTTCAACAAATGTTCTTGATGATCAACTTGGGCGAGCGCGCTGGATCAGGATTGCCCCGCATTTTGACCAGTTGGCAAAGTGAGGGGCGGTTGCTGAAAATGAAGGAGTTATTTGAGCCGTATGACCAGTCGTTACTGACAATGGACTGGGCATTGGAGACCGTGTCGGGAAAAATGTCGGGAAAAATGTCGGGGAAAAGGTGGGGGAAAAGGTGGGGGAAAAGGTCGGGAAAAATGTGGGGGAAACGGAAATTGGAGATTTTGGGTCTTATCAAGCAGGACTCGAGTTTAACGGTATCTGAGCTTGCAATCACCCTTGAGTTATCAGAGAGAACCATCGAGCGTGCCATCCAATCTTTGCGCGCTGACGGTCGGCTTGAGCGAATTGGTCCGTCAAAGGGCGGCTTTTGGAAAGTTCTGAAATGAGAGGAATCGATGATTGCTACTCAGGTCAAATTAAAGTTTTTTTTAATTTAGATCTGCTGTATTAAAGGATCCTTTAATATGACCGCTTACAAAGAGTAGGGTCACCATCTTGCAAACCCATCAGTTGAATGTCAACGGTCTAGTTGTCACCTTCAAATCAGGCGCTGACAGCACTGCTCTGCAAACCATTCGCAATCAATTGGGCTTAACGGCCAGTCGATACGGCTGCGGTCAAGAGCAATGTGGGGCTTGTCATGTTTTGATCGATGGTCAATCAAAGCCAAGCTGCCAATTACCGGTGGATGCATTGGTGGGACGCAGTGTTGTGACGCTAGAGTCGGCACAGAACCCCGACTTGCCCAGCACGCCTTACTTCAAAGCAATGCAATCGGCCTTCATTGCCGAACAAGCGGCACAGTGCGGCTACTGCACCAGTGGCTTGCTGATCAGCGCGACCGCTTTGCTGATGAATGCGCAAGCGACTGTTTCTGAACGACAAATTCGCGAAGCCTTAGAGCCGCACTTGTGCCGATGTGGCGCACACAACCGAATTCTCAGAGCAGTGAAAACAGCAGCGCGCCAGTGTGGTTTGAAGCTGATCGACGCCGAGGTGTCAGCATGATTCAGCCCTTGCCTACTTCTGTGAGTCTCAAAGCCAACCCTTTGCTGGCGCAGTGGCTGCGCTTTGAAGCCGATGGTTCTGTGACAGTGTTCACAGGCAAAGCCGAATTAGGCCAAGGCATCTTGCATGCGCTGAAGCTGATGGTGGCTCACCAGCTGGATCTGCCGCTGACGCAGATTCGCATGCAGACAGCGAACACCGTCCATAGCCCTGATGAAGGCATGACGTCTGGCAGTTTGTCGATTCAAGATTCAGGCATGGCCATTCGCCAAGCGTGTGCTCACGCAGCGCAGCTTTTCAAAATGCACGCTTGCACGGTTTACGCAGAATTGCGTTCAAAGCTTGATGCGCAGTTGCCTGTGGATGTCACTGTGTCCACCAAGTCCTCCGCCTTGAATTTGACAGAAGGCCGCGAAGACTTGGCCGCGCTGGTATTTGGCCAACCCGTCTTTCTCCAAGACCTCGGAATTAATGTTGATCTGACCCCAATAAAAAACAATGGGGGTCAGATCAACATTAAATTGCTACATGGGCGGATGGTGCGAGGGCCTGGTTTACGTTGCACGTTGCGAGACGAAGGGTGGACTGACGCTTTGGCTGCAATGTCTGAAGAGATCCAAGCGTTTCGCGATGGCAGCTTGGTAGGTGTTGTTGCACCTACTGAAGATATGGCCGAGAAGGCCGCTAGCAAGTTGCAGCGTTTGTTGAAATGGGATGTTGAGACCTTGCCTGATTGCCGTGAGGGCGGTGTTGATTTGTTTGACGTGGCGCCTGCGATGGATTCGCAGGTGTTTCATGAAGCGGGGCAGACTCAAGAAGCGAGCACTGGCGCGAAGGTGTACGAAGCTGTTTATTTCCGCCCCGTATTGCACCATGGGTCGATGGGGCCCAGTGTGGCGCTGGCGGTTTGGGACTCAGCTGAGACCAACAGTGGTTTGAAGGTGTGGAGTCACACGCAGGGTATTTTCCCTTTGCGCAAAGATTTGGCGTTGGCGTTTGGTGTGAAGGCTGAGCAGATTGAAGTGCAGCACATGCGAGGGGCTGGCTGTTACGGACACAACGGTGCGGACGATGTGGCCTATGACGCGGCATGGTTGGCCAGGCATGTGCCGGGGCAATGTGTGCGTGTGCAATGGACGCGTGAAGAAGAGATGCAGCAATCGCCTTTGGCGCCTGCGATGCGCGTGAAGTTACAGGCCACGGTGCAAGCCAGCGCTGAAACAACAAGCATGCACGCTGCCAAAGGTGGCGGCCCTGTTGAGTTGCTCAGTTGGCAACACGACGTCTGGAGCCAAGGCCACAGCTCAAGGCCTGGCCGCGCAGCGACGCCGGCCTTCAAAGACAGTTGGCAAACAGCGCAAAAGTTTCCTGTGCTCGAGCCCATCAATGTGGCCGCAGCAGCAGGTGCTGGTGCAGAGCGCAATGCCATACCGCCTTACAGCAGTCAACACGTGAAGGTGAATGCGCACCGCTTGTTGGGCTTGCCATTCAGAACCTCTGCGTTGAGAAGTTTGGGCGCGCATGCCAATGTGTTTGCCTGCGAAAGTTTCATGGATGAAATTGCCAACGATCAAGATTGCGATCCTGTGGCATTTCGATTGGACAAGCTTGAAGATCCTCGCGCCAAGGCGGTGGTGCAAACTTTGGCAGATCAAGTGAATTGGTTAGAACGTCGTCAAAGCTTGGCGCACAAAGAAGGCTGGGGTTTGGGCATTGCGTATGCACGCTACAAAAGCAAAGGCGCTTATTGCGCTGTGGTGGCCGAAGTAGAGGTGACGCACCAAGTGAACGTGCGCCGCTTGTGGGTGGTGGCGGACATTGGTGAAATCATTCATGCCGATGGCGCCATCTCTCAGTTGGAAGGTGGCGCCATTCAGTCCACCAGTTGGGCATTGAAAGAGCAAGCGCATTGGGATGCAAACCACATCACCAGCACCCATTGGGACGCGTATCCCATTTTGCGTTTCAGTGAAGTGCCCGAAGTGCACGTGCATTTGATGCCGGGGAATTCACACAACGCAACATCACTCAACCCGCCATTGGGTGCCGGCGAAGCCACGCAAGGTCCCACCACCGCCGCCATTGCCAATGCGGTGTTTCATGCGGTGGGCGTGCGTGTGCGGCAGTTGCCGATGACGCCAGACAACTTGGCCAAAGCTGCTCTGGCCTGAACTGAATCAGGTCAGGGGCAAGAAGCCGCCCTTGGCGCGCAGTGCTGCTTGCTCTGGGCTGGTCAAGATGTCAATCATGGCCTGTGCTTCGACCTTGCATGAGCTGGTCGATCGAACGCCTGCGGTGTACATGGTGGCCAATTCAAATTCGAGGGGCAAGTTGGCCACCAAATCAACGCCTTCGGTGATCAAAATTTCGGTGACTTGGGTGCAGCCAATGACATGCGGGTCATCGCATGCTGCCATGGCATTCATGGCCGTGTTGCCGTTGGGGTAGGGGCGCAGTTTGCTGGCCACGGTCTCGGCAATGCCCAAGCCATTGAGCACCTTCATGAAGTGAATGCCCGCCGTCGCCAATTGGGGATCGGGAAAATAAATGCCTGTGGCGGCCAGCATGGCGGCTTTGAGTTGCTCGGCTGTTTCTACGTGGGGATGCGGTGTGCCGTGCTTCACGGCAACGCCCGTTTTCACGGGGCCAAGATGGCGCGCACTGCCAGCCACCACGTGGCCTGAGGCAGTGAGTTGCTCAATCAGCGCCGCTGTCAAAATGACCACATCGCAAGGCGCGCCATCGATGAGCTTTTGCTTCATCAAGCCCACCGCACCAAAGGTGTTGGACAGCAGGGTGTTGGTGGCGGTTTCAATGGACGGCTTTAAAGCGTTGACCAAACCTTGAGCGGCACCGCCGCTGAGCAAATGAATAAAGCGTGACAAAAGAATTAGTCCAGTTTGATATTGGCCGACTTGATCACGTTGGACCATTTGGCAATGTCGTCGTTCAAGTATTTGTCAAACGCAGCAGGGTTCATGACCATGGGCACAGCGCCTTGCTTGGCCCATTGTTGTTTCACATCAGCTTGTGATGCAATTTTTGAAACGGTTTCGTTGAGTTTGTCGATGATGGCTTTGGGTGTGCCTTTGGGGGCCATCAGGCCTAACCAAATGGTGGCTTCGTAGCCAGTCACGCCAGCTTCGTTCAAGGTGGGGACGTCGGGCAATACATCTGAACGAGATTTGCCGCTGGTGCCCACTGCTTTCACTTTGCCCGCTTTGACTTGTTCTGTCATGGTGGTGACGGCATCAAACATCATGTCGACCTGGCCACCCAGTACGTCAGTGCGCGCGCCAGAGCTGCCTTTGTAGGGCACGTGCACCATGTCAATCTTGGCCATGCTCTTGAACAATTCGCCGGCCATGTGATAAGGCGTCCCAGGACCCGACGATGCGTAATTCAGCTTGCCAGGTTGTGCTTTGGCCACACGAATGACGTCGGCCAATGAGTTCATGCCTTTGGTGGGGTTGACCACCAACACCAGGTCTGAATAGTTGATGGGGGCAATGCCCACAAAGTCCTTCATCAGCGCGTAGGGCTTGTTGGGAATGAGGGTTTCATTCACGGTTTGCGTGTTGGACATCAACAGCAGTGTGTAGCCATCGGGTTGGGCTTTGGCCGCTAAGTCGGTGCCAATCACAGAGCCTGCACCTGGCTTGTTGTCGACCACAAAAGATTGACCTAAGTTTTCTTGCAGACGTTGCGCGATGAAGCGCGCGTAGTTGTCGGCAGGACCGCCTGTGGCAAATGGCACGATGATTTTGACAGGATGGTTGGGATAATTTTGCGCATGCGCTTGTTGCGACAAGAAGATGCCAGTGCCCATGACCAAAAGGCTGGCCAATGCAATCACCATGTTGCGACGCTTGCTTGCAGGCTTGGCCAATGCAAGGGACTGTGCGCGTTTGTCATGCGTCAAATTTTCGAAAGAGGTCATGTGTGTCTCCGAGATTTCTAAAATGTGTTGAAGGTCTATTTGCGCTTATTCGACTTTGCCAATTTTCTTGACCACATCGGTCATGCGCTTGGCATCGGCTTGCACGTATTTTTCAAATTCAGGGCTGTCCAAATACACCACGGGGCTGCCCGTGTTTTGAATGACGTCGCGCACTTTGGCATCTTGTGCCGCAGCTTTGGCCGCTGCGCGAATGCGTTGTGCAATGGGCTCGGGTGTGCCGCTTGGAATGAACAGGCCAGACCATTGGGCGTACTCTGCGTTGAAGCCCAAATCCTTCAGGCTGCTCACATCGGGCAGTGAGGCCAAGCTGCCATTGCCCCAGTGACCCAGCACGCGAATCTTGCCGGCCTTCACATGTTGAAGCACAGTGGCAGGGCCTGTCGAGACGGCATCAATTTGCCCGCCCAACATGGCGACCACGGCAGGGCCCGCACCCGTGAAGGGAATGTGGGTCATTTTGACGCCAGCGGTTTGCGCCAAGATTTCCATGGGGACGTGCATGGTGCCGTAGTTACCAGACGAACCATAGTTGATGGCACCAGGTCGTTTACGTGCGTCTTCAATAAATTCTTTAACGGTTTTCCAAGGCGCGTCAGCGCGCACAGCCAAAACAGTGGGGTCTGCGGTGTAGCGTGCAATGGGGCGCAATTCATTCAGCAAAAACATAGGGCTGCGACCCAACAAGGCATCCGCCTCTGGAATCACTGTCAAAGACGACAGCGCCATCAGCACGGTGTAGCCATCGGGCTTGGCGCGAGCCGCCACGCCCATGCCTATGCCGCCGCCTGCACCTGCTTTGTTTTCAATCACCACGGGTTGTCCCAACTCACGGCTCATGGCCTCGGCCACAGGGCGCGCCACAATGTCGGCCAAACCGCCAGGCGGGAAGGGCACGATCATGGTGATGGATTTGTTGGGGTAGGGCGCAGTTTGGGCAACGGCGCTGCCAGTCAAACCCATCTGCAAAAAGAGGCCACCCATCAAGCTGAGGGCAGTGCCCAACACATGACGTCGAGCTGCTTGGGTGGGATGGGTCCCATGGAAGAAATTCATGAAGTCTCCTGCGCTATTTTGGGGGCACATTGCTCGGGTGCAATGCCTCTGCAACGCACTCTAACACCCTGCTTTCTTTTTTGCATGAACCTATGTCACAAGGGGACATGTGGGCTGGTGAATTGGTCTCACCCCCACAAATTGCGGATGACGGCACAATAGCGGCTGTTCTCAATTTCACTTCCAAGGCCAATACCATGCGCATCGCAGCCTTCTTTTACAAAGACCAACCTCACGTGGGTTTGGTGTCTCAAGATTTGAATTCCGTCACACCTTTTGATCTGCCCTTGGCCGATCGTGAACTGGGCGCACTCACACTGGTGGACAGCTTGTCCCGCGGTGAAGCATTGCCACCTCAAGGCGCCGCCATTGCTTTGAAAGACGTGCAATTGCGCGCGCCGTTGCCACACCCCCGCCGCAATATTTTTTGTGTCGGTAAAAACTATCACGCGCACGCCAAAGAATTTGCGCGCAGCGGCTTTGACAGCAGCGCCAAAGCCGGTGGCGAAATTCCAGCCGAGCCCATCATCTTCTCAAAAGTACCCGAGTGCGTTATCGCCACGGGCGAAGCCATTGAGATGCCCAAGGTTTCAACCGCCATTGACTACGAAGCAGAATTGGCCGTGATCATTGGCAAAGGCGGCAAGGGAATTACCAAAGCCGATGCCATGAAGCACGTTTGGGGTTACACCATCGTCAACGACGTCACGGCGCGCGATTGGCAGAATAAGCACATGCAGTGGCACATGGGCAAATCCTTTGACACCTTCTGCCCCATGGGACCTTGGCTGGTGAGTGCCGACGAACTCGACGGCACCAACACGCATGTGCGTTGCTACGTGAATGGCGAAGAGCGCCAAAACGCCGCCACGCCCGATTTGATTTTTGACATTCCCACGCTGGTTGAAACATTGAGCGCCGGCATCACCTTGTACCCAGGTGATGTCATTGCCACGGGCACGCCAGTCGGCGTTGGCATTGGCTTTACACCGCCCAAATACCTCAAGGCCGGTGATGTGGTGCGTGTTGAAATTGATGGCATTGGCGCCATCGAGAACCCCGTTAAATAAAGATCACATCGAACAAAGAAAAAGGGCAAGCACCTCGCGGTGTTTGCCCTTTTTTAATGTGCATCGCAAGGGATGCACTTGGCGTTTGAAAATTACTTCAAACCAGCAGCGGCGCGCAATGTGGTAGCCAAGTTGGTACGCTCCCAAGTGAAGTTGGGTTCGTCACGGCCGAAGTGGCCGTAGGCTGCCGTTTTGCTGTAGATGGGGCGCAAGAGGTCGAGCATTTGAATGATGCCCTTGGGGCGCAAGTCAAAGTGCTCGTTCACCAAGGCGGCAATCTTGTCGTCCGCAATCACGCCAGTGCCTTCGGTATTGACAGTGATGTTCATGGGGCGCGCCACACCAATGGCGTAGGCCACTTGAATTTGGCACTTGGTGGCAAGACCAGCAGCCACAATGTTCTTGGCCACATAGCGCGCGGCGTAAGCAGCAGAGCGGTCCACTTTAGAAGGGTCTTTGCCAGAGAAAGCGCCACCGCCGTGAGGGCAAGCGCCGCCGTAGGTGTCCACAATGATCTTGCGACCGGTCAGGCCGCAATCGCCTTGGGGGCCGCCAATGACAAAGCGGCCAGTGGGGTTGATCAAGTACTTGGTGTCTTGCAGCCACTCTTTGGGCAGCACGGGCTTGATGATTTCTTCAATGATGGCTTCGTTGAAGCTGGCCTTCATTTTGGTGGCTGATTCGCTTTGGTCGGGGCTGTGCTGAGTGGACAACACCACGGTGTCAATGCTGTGGGGCTTGCCGTCGACATAGCGCATGGTCACTTGGCTCTTGGCATCGGGACGGAGGAAAGGCAAACGACCGTCTTTGCGCAGTTGCGCTTGACGCTCCACCAAACGGTGCGCGTAATAAATAGGCGCAGGCATCAGGTCGGGGGTTTCGCTGCAAGCGTAGCCAAACATCAGACCCTGGTCGCCAGCGCCGGTGTTCAGGTGGTCGTCAGACGCGTGGTCCACACCTTGGGCAATGTCATTGGACTGCTTGTCGTAGCAAACCATGACGGCACAGCCTTTGTAGTCAATGCCGTACTCGGTGTTGTCGTAGCCAATGCGCTTGATGGTGTCGCGCGCCACTTGGATGTAATCGACGTGGGCGTTGGTGGTGATTTCACCGGCCAGAACCACCAAACCGGTGTTGGTCAGGGTTTCGGCGGCTACACGGCTGCGGGGGTCTTGTTCAAAAATCGCGTCGAGAATGGCGTCTGAAATTTGATCGGCAACCTTGTCGGGGTGGCCTTCGGACACGGATTCTGAGGTGAAAAGATAGTCATTCGCCATGAGGGTTCTCCTAAAGTTTGGCATGCATGTTGATTTGCGCTACCTGAGCTTTGGGGCCTCGGCGAACGCTTTAGCAGATTTGTCCGAAGACAAGGCACAATCCGAGGCATGCGGTGCATGCTGATCAGACAGTGTGTGTCGCCCTGCAAGTTGCTCTGTTTAACTCAGCGACCTGCGTAGTTTACCAAATACAACATGATCTTTTGGTTTCGATTTTTGGCCCATTGGCCTTTGTGGGCACTGCATGCGATCGGTCAAGTCATTGGCTGGCTGGCATGGCTGTTGTCGCCCACTTACAGGCGCCGGTTTTTGGCCAATGTCAAAACGGCGGGCCTGAGTGGCTGGCAAGTGCTGGGGGCCGTCGGCCAAGCCGGTTGCATGTCGACCGAGTTGCCGCGTTTGTGGATGGGGCGTCAGCCCAAAGTCGAGTGGACCGAGGGCGCCTTTCAAGTCATTGAAGCCGCTTATGCCGAAGGGCAGGGCGTGTTGTTTTTAACCCCCCACTTGGGTTGTTTTGAAATTTCTGCGCAGGCGGTGGCCAACGCATTCAGTGCTGCGCAAGGTCCCTTGACGGTGCTGTTTCGCCCGTCTCGCCAAAAGGGCTTGGCCCAAGTCATGGAAGCTTCGCGTGCCCGACCCGGGCTTGAAACAGCGCCCACCACCTT
>JACCEA011897341.1_pt1 | contig 10537 bp, 9 predicted proteins | sample 7449851 | NCBI WGS metagenome assembly JACCEA01 (sample SAMN15323453, study PRJNA562643) | freshwater metagenome | isolation source: river surface water | place: USA:Blue River Watershed | collected 2017-08-18 | reverse complement strand
GGGCACGACTGTCAATGGGTGGGCGGTCGGCGCATGGATGTACTCGGCGGCTCAGATCGAGGCGGACGCATGGGCGGCGTTCTCGGCAGCGAACAGCAACGTTCCGATCAACGTCGGAGAGTTTGGGGTCACGTCCGGGTGGTCTGGTTCTGCCGCGCTCACAGACATGACGGGCCGAGCGGCGTTCTTGGCGTATCAGCGCAAGCTGTTCGCGGATCGCGGCTTCTCTTCGCACATCTGGAGTTCGCCCGATTTCGCCGTCACGGGGCGCAGCATCACGACTTCGTGCGATTCCGGATGGGCTCCGGGATTCCCTGCCGCGCTGGCCGGCGCAGCGGCGCCGACGCTGCCGAGCACGGCAGCAGTTCCTGCTGGCCTTTGTGTCACGTCGGCCACCGACATCGCCCCGACTCTGAACACCTCGACTGGGGTGCTCACGATCCCTGCGTACTCAGGGGCTGGTGCGCAGATCCAGGTCTACATGTCGGCCGCTTACGTGCTAGGTCAGACGTGGGCGATGTTCCCGTCTATACCGGATGCACTTCGTTCGGCAGGCCTCGTTCTGCAGCTCGGTGGCGCATCAAATCCGGCCGCAACGTGGGCGCAGTCGCCACAGTTTGAGCTCGGGGCACAGACTGGATTCGGTGGGTTTACGTTCGCTTCAAACGGCTCGTCGGCAGTTGCCTCCGGAGCAAGCCCCAAGGTCGCTTGCTTCATCACGGTCCCGACAGGTTTCCCTGGTGGAACCATCGATCTGAGCGGGGTGATCCACCGCATCGCTTGATGTGCACGTGATTCCCCAGCCATCGGAAACAGTGGCGACATGCAACTCGACCCGCTCGCAACAGAAGACCAGCGTCAGGCCATGGCCGAAGCGCGAAAGTTCGAACGCGACACGGAAGAGTCGGACCTGAAGTGGCTCATGGGCAGCAAGCGCGGGCGCCGCATCGTTCGGCGCCAGCTCGACCGGGCCGGAGTGTTCCGCACGTCATTCTCGACCAACTCCATGCAGATGGCGTTCACCGAGGGCGCCAAGCAGGAAGGCTTCCGGCTCATGGCGCAACTGACCGCGCTCTGTCCCGAGCTGTACACCACGATGCTGAAGGAGTCCCATGACGACCGAAACCCTGATGACGCCGGCCGCAGAAGCAACCGAGAGCCTGGCGTCGTCATCTGAAGCCGAATCGACCGCTACCGCTGCGGTGGAGACGGCAGAGCAGCAAGCGCAAGCCTCCGATGCTGATGGCAAGTCCGCCGAGCAGAAGCACGAGGAAAAGCCCGCTGGCGCCCCGGAGAAGTACGAGTTCACCGCCCCCGAAGGCGATGCATTCGATCCGAAGGTTCTGGGTGAGTTCGAGGCCGTGGCCCGCGAGCTGAACCTGCCCCAGGAGTCGGCGCAGAAGATGCTCGACAAGCTGGCCCCGGCGCTCAAGGCCAAGCAGGAAGAAGGCCTCGCGGCCGTCGTCACCGGCTGGACCGAAAGCGCGAAGGCGGACAAGGAATTCGGGGGAGACAAGCTCACCGAGTCCCTGACCGTGGCTCGCAAGGCCATGGACCAGTTCGGCACGCCCGAGCTGCGCGACCTGCTCAACGGATCCGGCCTCGGCAATCACCCGGAAATCATCCGGGCGTTCTACCGGGCCGGGAAAGCAATCAGCGACGACAAGGTTCTGACGTCTGGCACATCTGGATCTTCAAGGCAGAGGGCGCCTCTGTACCCGAATTCGAAGCTCAACTGAAAAAGGAACTGAGCAATGGCACTACTGAATGCAAACGCCCTCACGCTGGCCGACTGGTCCAAGCGTCAAGGGGAAGACGGAAGCGTCGAATCTCAAATCGCCGAGACGCTGTCACAGACCAACGAGATACTCACGGACATGCTGTTCGTCGAGGGAAATCTTCCGACCGGTCACAAGACCACCATCCGAACCGGGCTCCCGTCAGTTTTCTGGCGTGCGATCAACCAGGGTGTTCCGCGCGGCAAGTCGACCACGGCTCAGGCTACCGAAGCGGTTGGCATGCTGGAGGCGTACTCCAATGTGGATACTGAATTGGCTGATCTGAACGGGAATACCGAGGCATTCCGACAATCGGAGGACGTCGCCTTCTTGGAGGCTATGAACCAGGAAATGGCATCGAAGCTGTTCTACGGCAACCCCGCCAACGATCCTCGCCAGTTCCTCGGACTGGCCCCGCGGTACTCGTCGCTGTCGGCCGGAAACGCGCAGAACATCCTGGATGCTGGCGGCACCAGCACCGACAACACATCGGCGTGGTTGATGTGCTGGGGCGAGAACACCGTGTTTGGCACCTATCCTAAAGGCTCTGTCAAGGGGTTGCGCCAGGAGGACGACGGCATCCTGACCGTCTACGACGAGAACAACAACCCGTACAAGGCCTACCAGACCCACTACCAGTGGAAGAACGGCCTGGTGGTCAAGGACTGGCGCTTCGCGGTTCGCATCGCGAACATCGACGTCTCGGACATGGTGGGCGGCACCGGAACCCAGGCTCCGACGGCGGCCACGGCCATCATCAAGATGATGCAGAAGGCGCTCTACCGCATCCCGAACGCGAACATGGGGCGCATGGCGTTCTACATGAACCGCTCGGTGCACGAGGGCCTGAGCATCCAGGCGCTGGACCGCACGCAGAACGTGCTGAAGATCAGCGAGGGCCTGAACCAGTACGGCGCCCCGCACTCGTGGCTGTCGTTCCAGGGCGTGCCGCTGCGCAAGGTCGACGCCCTGCTCAATACCGAGGCCCGCGTGGTCTAAGGAGATCCGGACATGATCATCGACAAGAACCTCATCCTGTCCGGCGGCTACTCGGCCGCTGGCGTCACGCAGTTCCAAACCGTCACCGGTTCGTCTGCCGTGCTGTCCACCAATACCATCGACCTGGGCACCAAGCGCGACATGGGCGCTGGCGACGCCCTGGACCTGCGCGTGCAGATCGGCACCGCGTTTGCCGGGCTGACCGCCCTGGACATCGAGGTGGTCATCGCCGACGACGCGGCCCTGACGACCAACGTCGAGTCCGTGGCCGCGCTCAAGGGCATCCCCGTGGCCCGCCTGACGGCCGGCGCATCGTTCGCGGTGTGCGTGTCTCCCTACGTCGGAGGGATCGGCCGCCGCTACATGGGCGCCCGCTACACCCCGACCGGCACCGGTAGCGCCGGCACGCTGTTCGCTGAGCTGGGCGACGACACCGTGCAGAACGGACGCAAGTTCTACCCGTCCGGCATCGTGGTGGCGTAAGGAGGACCGAGCATGCCCAAGTACAAGGTGCTGCAGAAGTCGTTCATCGGCGACAGGCTGGTGGAAGTCGGCGAGGTGGTCGACTACGAAGGCGAGATGGGCTCGAACCTGGAGTCGCTGGACAAGCCGACCGACAAGCTGGCCGCATCCGAAGATGGGCCCATGTCGCGCGATGAGCTGAAGGCCGAGGCCCTGTCCCTGGGCCTGGAGTTCCCTTCCAACATCCCGACCGACAAGCTGGCCTCCATGGTCTCCGAGGCCATCGAAAAGGCCCAGAGCAACGGCGCCTGATCGGCCGCGCGTTGAAACCTACGGGGGCCGGGAAACCGCGCCCCCGTTTTTCATGGGAGAGCCAACATGGCTTCCGTTCTCGACATCTGCAATCTGGCCCTGTCCCACCTGGGAGACACGGCCACCGTTTCCAGCATCGACCCGCCCGAGGGGTCCGTGCAGGCCGAGCACTGCGCTCGGTTCTACCCCATCGCGCGGGACTCGCTCCTGGAGATGCACGCGTGGAACTTCTCGACCAAGCGGGCGGCGCTGGCCCAGCTCGCCACAGCGGACTCGACCGAGTGGACCTACACCTACGCGCTGCCAGTCGACTTCGTGGCGGCCATCTCTGTTCACGCACCGGGCGCCACGGGTGACGGGGTGGAGGCTGGTGCCCCGGTTCCGGCCGAGTTCGTCATGGGTTCGCTGGCGGACGGCACGCGGGTGCTGCATTCCGACCAAGCGGATGCGGTGCTGCTGTACAACTCGTCCGTTCAGGACCAGTCCACCGTGACGGACGCCATCCGGGTCTCTCCCCTGTTCGTGCTGGCCCTGTCGTGGCATCTGGCATCGATGCTGGCGGGACCCATCCTGAAGGGTGATGTCGGGGCGAAGATGGCCCAGCAGTGCACCGGCACAGCCATGAAGTACCTGGAGCTGGCGCGCAGCCGTGACGCCGTGCAGCGCCGCGTGTCCCGCCCTCGCGTGGCGGCTCCCTGGATTGCGGCGCGCTGACCATGGCCAACACACGATTCTTCAAGCAGTCGTTCGGTGGCGGAGAGGTCACGCCAGAGCTGTACGGGCGGATCGACGACATCAAGTTCCAGACCGGGGCGGCGCTGCTGCGCAACTTCGTCGTCAAGCCGCAGGGGCCAGCAGAGAACCGCGCCGGGCTCCGCATGGTGCGAGCCACCAAGACGCTCGGCCAGAAAGCCCGGCTGATCCCGTTTACCTTCTCCAGCGACCAGACGGTGGTGCTGGAGTTCGGCGCCGGGTATGTCCGCTTTCACACGCAGGGCGGCACGATCCTGAGCGGCGCGGCTCCCTACGAGATCACGACGCCTTACACAGAGGACGTTCTGCAGGATCTGCATTTCGTGCAGTCTGCCGATGTGCTCACGGTAGTTCACCCCAACTATCCACCGGCCGAATTTCGGAGACTGGGTGGCACGAGCTGGACGTACTCCATCGTGTCACTGACGCCAACCATCTTGTCGCCAAGCAGTTTTTCAGCTCTTTGCACCGGCTTCACAAACCCACCGAAGTACAGCTACTCATATGGCGTGACTTCGGTAGATGGCGACGGAAACGAGTCGTCCGCGCTGGCCGGTGTGACGGTTGGAGGTAATCTATTCGAGACAGGGTGCACGACGGCTCTTTCCTGGGTCGCAGCTTCTGGAGCTGCCCGATACCGCGTCTACAAGATGCAGGGAGGTGTGTACGGCTACATCGGTCAGACCGATGGCCTGTCTCTGATCGATGACAACATCTCTCCAGACCTTTCACTCACGCCGCCGCGGTACGAGACTCCGTTCGGTTCATCCGGGAATTACCCTGGCGCCGTGGCGTACTTCGAGCAGCGCCGATGCTTCGCCGGGACCATCGTTGACCCGCAGACGTTCTGGGCCACAAGGTCCGGTACTGAGTCAGCCATGGCCTACTCTCTGCCAAGCAAGGATGACGACCGGCTGAAGTTCCGCATCGCCGCGCGCGAGATGAACACCATTCGGCACATCGTCCCGCTGGGCCAACTGCTGCTGCTCACGTCGTCGGCCGAGTGGAAGATCAGCAGTTCAGGCGACGCGCTCACCCCCAGCACGATCAACGCGCGCCCTCAGTCCTACGTCGGCGCCAGCAACGTGCAGCCGGCCATCATCAACAACTCGATCCTGTACTGCGCGGCCCGCGGGGGGCACGTTCGAGAGATGGGGTTCGACTGGCAGGCCAGCGGGTACGTGACGGGAGACATGAGCCTGCGGGCGCCCCATCTGTTCGACGGGTTCGAGATCCGAGACATGGCCTATGGGAAGGCGCCAATTCCGGTGGTCTGGTTCGTAAGCTCATCGGGCAAGCTGCTGTCGCTGACCTACGTCCCCGAGCAGCAGATCGGGGCCTGGGCGCAGCACGACACGGACGGCGTGTTCGAGTCCTGTTGCGTGGTGGCCGAGGGTGCCGAGGACGTGCTCTATGTCGTGGTGGCTCGCACCATCGGCGGAACGGTGACGCGGTTTGTGGAGCGCATGGAGTCCCGCCACGCCATCGCCCAAGAGGACCAGTTCTTCGTCGACTGCGGACTGACCTACCGCGGCTCGGCCACGTCGACATTGACCGGCCTGGGCCACCTGGAGGGGACTACGGTTTCGATCCTGGCCGACGGCGCGGTGCATGCCCAGCGGGTGGTGACGGGTGGGTCCGTCACGCTCGACCAGCCTGCCACCGTGGTACATGTCGGGCTGCCCTACGTGTGCGACCTGCAGACGCTTCCGCTGTCCCAGCAGATCGACGGTGGTTTTGGGCAAGGCCGGCCAAAGAACGTGAACAAGGCGTGGGTCCGCGTGTTCCGTTCGAGCGGACTGTTCGTCGGGCCGTCGGCGGACAAGCTGAGAGAGGCCAAGCAACGCACGACCGAGCCTTACGGCGTGCCGGTGGGTCTGGTGTCGGAAGAGATGGAGGTGATGCTGGACCCAGCATGGGGGGCTGGTGGTCAGCTCTACATCCGGCAGGCCGATCCGCTGCCGCTGACCGTCGTGAGTGTGACTGCCGAGGTGGCCATCGGGGGCTGATTGGTGCACGTGTGACACCCCCTGACGGCCACAGTGCAGGCCAACAGGAGGTGCACACGTGCTCAACTCGATGGCATTCATGGGGGCCGGAGCCGCAACGCAGATGGTGTCGGCATGGTCCAGCGCACGGGCGCAGAAGGATGAGCTGGAGTTCAACGCCCAGATGGCTGAGCTGAACGCCCAGGCGTCCGAGCGATCTGCTCAGCAGACGCTGCAGGCTGGCAACGAAGAGATTGCCCAGACCTCTCTCAAGTACGGGGCGCTGAAGTCCACCCAGCGGGCCGGGCTGGCAGCCAGCGGTGTGGATCTGAGCGTGGGCAGTGCGACCGAGGTCCAGGCATCCACCGATCTGGCCAAAGAGCTCGATCTCAACGCGATCAAGGTCAACGCGGTGCGTGCCGCGTGGGGCCACCGCACCCAGGCGACCAACTACCGCAATCAGGCCACCATGGCGCGCGGCGCGTCAAGCGCGATCAGCCCGGGCATGGCGGCCACCACGTCACTGCTCGGCAGCGCGTCGCAGATCGCCGGCAAGTACTACGACCTGGACAGGGCGGGCGCATTTGACAAGAGCGGGCCGGCGGTGTCCGGGTCTGGTGGCCTTCGCATCCCGCTCGGCGCCAGCAGCGTATACGGCTCGCTGTCAACGCCGCAGCCCCAGGGCCTACGCGGCTCGCTCGCCTCTTCCGGGAACTGGTGATGCCTCGAATCCCTACCGTCGACAGCTTCAACGTCACGACCCGCCCGACATCCGGCGGCGGCTTCTCTGTTCCGTCCGCGCCGCGTGGTGATGCCATTGCTGCCCAGCAGATGGGGGCGCTCGGCGGGGCGGTCCAGCAGGCCGGCGGCGCCATGGCGTCCATCGAGACGGACATCCTGGAGCGCGCGAACCGCGTGCGGGTGGATGACGCCCTGAACCAGGCCAAAGAGGCTCAGCTCCGGCTCACGCATGACAAAGACATCGGGTTCCTTTCGCTCAAGGGCGAAGCGGCCATGCCTGGAGAGGGTCGCAAGCCGGTCAGCGAGGACTATGCCGCGCGCTTTCAGGACGCAATCACCGCGGCCGGAAAGGGCCTGAGCAACGACGCTCAGCGCCGAGCGTTCGAGCAGTCGTCTGGCGGCATGGTGGCGACGTTCCGGGCCGGCGTGCAGCGCCACGAGGCGGCCGAGCTGGAAACCTACCTGACCAGCACCAGCGAGTCCATCGTCAACACGGGGCTGCGCGACATCGCCATCAACGCGCGCGACCAGGCCGAGGTGGACAAGGCATCCACACGGGTGCGTGACCATGCGTGGCGCCTGGCCCAGCTCAAGGGCTTCAGCGCCGAATGGGCTGACCAGTTCGCGCTCAAGGCCGAGTCGCATGGGCACTCTCTGGCCATGCGATCGATCATCGACGGCGGTGACTCCGGGTATGCGAAGGCCTATCTTGAGCGGTACGGCTCTCGGATGGCACCTTCCGACATCATCCAGACACGGGCTCACCTGAAGGACTTGGACGACAAGAGTGCAGGCATGGCGGCAGGTGATGCAGCCATGAGAGATTTCAGGCCCATGATGTCGCCGACACCTGAGGATGCTTTGCGCTCGATTACCGTTCAGTCTGGTGTACCGCCCGCAGGTTTGCACGCCAGCATGGTCAAGGTCACCATGCACACCGAAAGCCGCGGACGGCGCTACGGTGCAGACGGGAAGCTGCTGACAAGCTCGGCGGGCGCCCAGGGAGAAATGCAGGTGATGCCTGGCACCAACCGAGACCCTGGGTATGGAGTCCGTCCAGCCCAGAACGACAGCCCGGACGAACTGGCGCGTGTTGGCCGCGACTACCTCGGCGCCATGATGAAGGAGTACAAGGGCGATCCAGCCAAGGCATGGGCGGCCTACAACGCCGGGCCAGGAGCTCTGAACAAGGCCATGAAGAAAGGCGGCGAGAACTGGCTGTCTCTCATGCCGGCAGAGACGCAGGCCTACGTGCAGAAGAACATGGCGCTTCTCGGTCAGTCTCGTGAGAACGGGTGGCGCACGGCCCCAGAGCCGACCATCGAGGAAGTGAAGGCCCGTGCGGTTCAGGCGCTGGGCGCCAACCCGAGCCCAGTGGCGCGCGAAGTCGCTGAGCGCCGGGCGGCCCAGGCCTTCGAGGACCACCAGAAGGCCCGCAAGCAGCAGGATGAGCAGAACGAGGCGGCCGTCATGAAGGCGCTCGATGCCAACGGGGGCCGGTTCGATGCGCTCCCCGAGTCGGTCAAGAGCCTGATCCCTCCAGGCAAGCGCGACAACCTGCTGGCCTACGGGCAGAAGATCCGCAAGGGAGACGACTACACCGAGCCGGTGGTCTTCCAGAAGGTCCAGGACCCGGAGTACCTGAAGAGCTTGAGCGACGACCAGATGTTCGCGCTTCGGCACTCGCTGTCCGAGTCCGACTGGCAGGCGACGGCCAAGCGCCGGGCGGATCTGCGCAAGCCCGGCGGTGACGGTTCCAACAAGGCCGGCGACTTGGCCGGAGGGATCAACGCCCAGGTGGACGACATGCTGAGGGTCTACGGGGTGAACCCGAAGCCCAAGGACGAGGCGGATCAAGCCCGCATCGGCGCCATCCGGATGCAAGTGCAGCAGCACATCCTAGGCGTGCAGGCGCGCACCGGAAAGCAACTCAGCGACGCCGAGATGCGCACAGAGGTGGGTGGGCTGTTTGCCAAGAACGGCACGACGAAGGGCGGGTGGTTCTCGAGTGGAGAGCAGAAGCCGCTCCTGACCATGAAGGCCAGCGACATCCCGAGCGGAGCCGTCGACGCCATCAAGGCCGAGTGGAAGAAGCGGGGCCTGTCGGCTCCAACCGAGGCTCAGATCCTGTCCGTCTACTGGACGGCAATGAACAAGCAGACGCCCAAGCCTACGCAGACGGCGCAATCGAACAAGGGGGTATCGGGTGGCTGGTGATCTGGATTTCTCGGCTGCGGCCGATGCGGTGGCCTCTGGCCATGGAGGATTCGACCCCGTGGGGCCGCTTCGTGGCGCAGTGCACAACGCGGTCGGGCAGAACCCGGAGTTCGAGGCCGAGTGGCGCCGGGTGGCGAAGTCGGCCGGTCTGCCAGTGGACATCGTGAAAGCTGCGCCGGATGAGGCCAAGCGGCAGGCGGCAATCGCCCAGGTGAACCCGGACAGCCTGTTCGGCGAGTCCCCGGCGCTCGCCAAGTGGCTGGCCGATCAGAACAACGCCAACATCGCTCACGACGACGTGGGGGTACTCAAGGAGATCGAGCGCAAGGCCCGCATGTTTGCCGGCGGCGCCGTCGATGGCGCTGGTCTCATGCTGCGCGGGGCAGGCGCTGCCATGGAGATCGGGCAGCGCAACCTGACCAATGTCCTGGCCGACATGCTGCCGACGCCGCGCGGTGGCGCCATGACGCCAGAGGCCCGCGCCGGCCTGTCGGCGGATCTGGCTGGGACGGACTTCAAGCGCGCCGGGCAGATCGTGTCTGGTGCGGCGCGCAAGGACATCATGCCGGGCGGGCCGCAGAGTTTCGGCGATCAGGTGGCCGGTGGCCTCGGGCAGATCGTTTCCCAGGTGCCGGCATCCATGCTGCTGGGTCCTGGCACGCTGTTCCTGCAGGGCTTCGGCCAGATGGACGAGAAGGTGCAGGACGACAAGGCCCCGCAGTGGAAGAAGGACCTGGCCGTGCTGGGCGGCGGCGCTGTCACGGGCATCACTGAGAAGTGGGCGCTCGACAAGCTGCTCGGGCCGGTGGCAGAGCCGGTGAAGTCGACGCTGGCCAAGGCGCTGGCGCGCATCGGCGTGGCCGGCGCATCCGAGGGCGGGCAGGAGTTCAGCGAGAACCTGCTGCAGGACCTGCTCCAGAAGGGGCTGACCAATCCGGATCAGAAGATCGGCGTGGCTGACGCGGTGCAGGCCGGCGGCGTCGGCGCGGCGGTGGGAGCTATCGTGCGCAGCGTGGTGGCAGGCGCGCTGCATGTGCGCACGCGCGGTGCTCGGCAAGAGGCCCGGGCGCAGCAGGCCGATCAGCACGCCCAGACGCTGGGCGAGATGGTGACGCTGGCCGAGCAGTCCAAGCTGCGCGAGCGCGACCCCGAGGCATTCGCCAGCTTCGCGCAGTCGCTGCACGAGGGCGGCATCGAGAAGATCTACCTCGACCCGAAGGCGCTGGCCGCCGGAGGCGTGGACATGCAGAAGCTGGCCCAGGCCATGCCCAGCGTGGCGGCGCAGCT
>JACCEA011032272.1_pt1 | contig 10537 bp, 6 predicted proteins | sample 7449851 | NCBI WGS metagenome assembly JACCEA01 (sample SAMN15323453, study PRJNA562643) | freshwater metagenome | isolation source: river surface water | place: USA:Blue River Watershed | collected 2017-08-18 | reverse complement strand
TTACCCAAACCACCGGTACTACCGGCATGGGTGGTGCTAATATCTCTGTTGGTGGCGGCATGGGTGGTGTTAATATGAATATCAACATCAGCGATCCGGTATTGGGTGGTGGCACCACTACTACGACACGCACCACTACCACCACTACCTCTACAGATATGGGTTATAGCAATGGTGCCGGATACCACGACAACCCGCCACCTCCCCCACCTCCTTCAAGGGGTAATAATTGCCGTTTTGCCATGGACGCTTCCAGTTTCCGCTCGGCGAAAGAAACGGTAACAAAAGCAAGCTTTGATGAAACTAAACTCTCTACCGCAAAGACCATTCTTACATCAAATTGCATGAGTACCGATCAGGTAATAGCTATCTGTAACCTGTTCTCGTTTGAAGCGTCAAAGCTCGATTTTGCCAAATATGCATACGAGCGTTGTACCGATCGTGGTAACTATTTTAAAGTAGGCAACATTTTCAGCTTTGATGCCAGCCGCACGGAACTGAACGAATATATCAGCGGCCATTAGTCGTGACCACAATTGTCAGACGCCCATGCTTCAACGCATGGGCGTCTTTTTTTCATGCAGCTCCCATTTCACCGCCACATTTCAATCGTTTACCGACAACCGCACATTTTTCCCCGAAATAGATTTCACTCCCGTGCAATGCCATTATAATTTTGCCTCACAATTCTGATAAATGAGAACACACCGCTACTCTATTTTAGTTTTTATGCTGATCGGGCTGATGCAGGGTATTACTGCCAATGCGCAATACAAGATCAGTGGCACCGTGATCAACAACAAGAATAAGCCGGTGAAGGGTGCTAATGTTTACCTTGATAACACCATTGACGGGGGAACTACCGACAGCAATGGTATTTTCCGGTTCACTACTTCTGAGAAAGGTCCGCAAACGATAGTGGCGTCTGAGATAAGTCATTCACCCGCTGGCCAGCCAATCAATATAGACGGAGACATCAGCGGCATTGTAATAACACTGGTTGCGAATGCGCCTAAGGACCTGGACGTGGTGGTGATAACGGCCGGCTCAATAGATGCTACGAACGATAAAGGCAAGACAGTATTGAAGCCGCTCGACATAGTGACAACTGCAGGTTCGGGTGCCGACGTGGTGAAGGCGATGCAGACATTGCCGGGCACCCAGCAAACGGGCCCTGATAATGGGCTGTTTGTGCGTGGCGGTGATGCCAATGAAGCTGCAGTGATAGTAGATGAGATGGTGGTGCAGAATGCATTCTTTAACGGTGCGCCGGGCGTGGCCACCCGTAGCAGGTTCGGTGCCTTTCAGTATCAGGGGGTGGCATTCAGCAGTGGTGGCTATAGCGCCCGCTACGGTCAGGCATTGAGTGGTGTGCTGGAATTGAACACAACAGACCTGCCCGACAAAAGCAATATAAATCTGGGTGCTAACCTCGCCGGTGCCAATGCATCGGGTGTGAAGAAATGGAAAAACAGTGCCATTGAGGGCGGTGGCGGATACACGAACCTCACGCCCTTTTACGGCATAATCAAGAGTAATTTCGATTTCTATAAAGTGCCGCAAGGTGGAAACGGGAATGCCCGCTACATATGGAAGCCCAATAAGAACGGCATTTTGAAAGTGGCTGTGAACACGCAGCACAATACAACAGGAGTTACCATACCCGATCCGTTCAATGCAGGTACGGTGAACTTTGTGACAGCAGACCACAACTACTTTGGTAACGCATCGTACAAGCAGCTATTCAAGAGTAAGTATATGCTGTACACTGCCGCGTCTGTTAGTCAGAACAACACCGACTTTGAATTCGGACCACTGAAATATGGGCAGGACGAGTATCGCAGACAGTTCAGGGTAGAAGGCAAACGATATTTCAACAGTCGCCTGAACCTGATGCTGGGTACCGACATTCAGAGTTTTGGTTTGGCCCGTAAGAATGATACTGCGAAGCAGAGCTTCGACGAGATACTTTCAGGCGCGTACGCCGAGCTGGAGTGGACACCTGTGAACCGTTTTGCGGTGAAGCCCGGAATAAGGTATGAGAACAGCACCTTGATCGGCGCTAATACAATCGCTCCCCGATTGTCAATGGCATTGAAGACGGGTGTGCATAGTCAGGCATCGGTGGCGGGTGGTATGTTTTATCAGGAAGCACCATCGGTGTACCTGATAGCCGGTCATCGACCCGACATGCAGTTGGCAACGCACTACATTGCTAACTGGCAGTGGAGTCAGGATAACCGCACGCTGCGCCTGGAAGGATACTATAAAAAGTATGACAGTCTGATACTGGAGACCGGTGCGCCATACAATCCTAACATCTATCGTTATATTTCGCCTGCCGCAACAGTAACCAACGGCGGCAGTGGCTATGCGCAAGGAGTAGAACTCTTCTGGCGCGACAAAAAGACATTCAAGAACACCGACTATTGGATTTCGTATAGCTACATCGATACCAAGCGCAAGTTTCTCAACTACCCTAATGCCGCAACTCCTACGTTTATAGCCAATCACAATCTGAACCTTGTGGGCAAGTACTGGATAGACAAGATAAAGACCAATGTAAGTGCTACCTATAGCTACGCCAGCGGAAGGCCCTACTACAACCTTCCCGGCTATTTGGCGGACAATACCCGATTCCTCACTGACCGCACCACGCCTGACTTTAACAGCCTTTCAGTTTCTGTGGCTTATCTGCACAGTTTTGGCAAGTGGTTCACCGTGTTTTACCTGAGTGTAGAGAATGTGACGAATGCTAAAAACGTATTTGGCTATCGCTACAGCCCGGATGGCAATGGTGGTTATACAGAGAGCAAGATAGTGCCGGCGCTGTACCGTACTATTTTCTTCGGTGTTAATATGTCGCTGTCAGAATTCAGCAAAGACGAACTATAATATCAAACGCAACAATTCAAATACATCAATCAAACCAACAAAATGAAAAACACGATCATTACCGCAGCCCTTGCTATTGCAGCATGTACCGCACAGGCACAGGACATGAAACCAGTACTGGAAAAGACATTTCTGGCATTTGATACCACTATGGACATGAATACAAAAGTGGAACAAGCCAATAAATTATCCCTGATAGCTAAGAAGTGGGACAATGAGTGGGCATCGCACTACTATGTGGCCTGCAGTAAGACACAGCTCTCGTACATGGAGAAAGACAATGCCAAGCGCGAAGCCTATCTTGATGAAGCTGAAAAAGAGAAAGAAGATGCAGTGGCTATTCTGAAAAAGGAGAATGACGAAACTTATGTGCTGGCGGCCATGATAGCCAACGCCCGTATGGCGATAGACCCTATGAACCGTTGGCAGAAGTATGGCCAGTTGTTCAGTCAGAATCTGGAGAGCGCCAAGGAGGTGAACGCTGACAACCCGCGTATGTATTACCTCACAGCAGTGAGCAAGTTCTTTACACCAAAACAGTTTGGTGGTGGCAAGAAGGCAGCAATGCCGTATTTCGAAAAGGCACAGGGTCTGTTTGAAAAGGAGTCTGCGCTGAATAAAGACATCACTAATCCGCACTGGGGTAAGGATAAGAATGCCTACTTTATAGAGCAGTGCAAAAAGGAGGACAAAGAATAATACGATACAGATGAGGGTATAGACTAAAAGGTATGGCCGTCGCCATACCTTTTATATATTTACAGCATGAACTGGCAGTCGTTGTACACAACACAGAGAACCGGCGGGACAGAGCGCGACTCTTCTAATCCCGACCCTGTGCGAAATTCTTTCATCCGCGACTATGACCGTATCATATTCTCGTCCGCCTTCCGCCGATTGCAGAATAAGACGCAGGTATTTCCCTTGCCGGGAGCCATTTTTGTACACAACCGCCTCACACATAGTCTTGAGGTGGCATCTGTGGGCAGATCTCTTGGCAAGGCGGTGGGAGAGAAGATAGCAGCTGCCAACGCCGACAAAGGCGAGAGTTTTGTTGAGTTCTACCGGCACGAACTGGCATCTGTGATCGCATCGGCCTGCCTGGCTCACGATATAGGTAACCCACCTTTCGGGCACTCGGGCGAGGATGCCATACGAACTTTCTTTACAGAATTGCAGGGCGACGACCGCAAGCTGATACATGATGCGCTAACGCCCAATCAGCTAAAAGACCTCGAGTTGTTTGAGGGCAACTCAAACGCTTTGCGCACGCTCACCCACAATTTCAACGAGCCGGTGCCCGGAGGCTATAGGCTTACGTTCACTACTCTGGCATCGTTGGTGAAGTACCCATGCGCGTCCTCTGAGGGATTCAACAAGCGCACCGGCCTCATTGCTACCAAGAAATCGGGGTACTTCGACTCTGAAAAAGCAACCTACGAAAAGATCGCGTCGAAGCTCGGAATTCCGCGTAAGGAAGGTTATGAAACCGTGTATGCGAGACATCCGTTTGTGTATCTGACTGAGGCGGCAGACGATATTTGCTATCGTGTCATTGACCTGGAAGACGCGCACAGGCTCCATATTGTGTCCACCGATACATTTATGAGCCTGTTTCTACCCTTCTTTGACAACGAGACCGGGAAATATACCAACCGCGATTATATCACCCGCACACTTGCCGACATAAACGACCCTAACCAGAAAGTGCAATACGTGCGCGCCCGCTGGATAGGGCTGATGACAGATAAGTTGGCCGATGTGTTCATGGCGCATGACCCTGATCTTTTGGCAGGAACGCTCGAGAAAGATCTGTTGAAGTGTTTGCCCGAGGCGGAGCATAGACTTATTGAGGACATAAATAAATTCTCTTACGAGAATATATATAACTATCGGTCGGTGGCCGAGATCGAAATTGCCGGCTACAATGTGATTGGTGGTTTGCTGAAGGAGTTTGTGCATGCAGCACTGAACCCGCACCTTACTCGGTCGGCAAAGCTTTTGAAGCTGGTGTCTGCTCAGTTTCCTGTGGTTGGCGACCGTAGCTGCATCTATCAGGATGTACAGTCGTTGGTCGATTTCATTGCAGGTATGACAGATCTCTATGCTATAGACCTATACCGGAAGATCACCGGTATCACAATCCCTGAGATCAGGTAATTCACCGTGGTGCAGCACCTGTTTTGCTGCTTTTCAGGTGACGGCGGGCATACTATTCTTGCTGCATTAGCGTATCTTTGCCGTTTCAATATATATAGAAACATGTTACCCATAAACATCTTCCGGCAGAACAAAGCACTGGTACTGCAGGGACTGGCAAAGAAGAATTTTAAGGAAACAGAACTGGTTGACAAAATCATTGAGACCGATGAGCGTAGGCGCCTGATGCAGGTGGAACACGATAACCTGGCAGCTTCGGTGAATGCGGCGTCAAAGCAGATAGGCCAGTTGATGGCAAAGGGCGATAAAGAGCAGGCCGAGCAGATGAAGTTGCAGGTGGCTCAGCACAAAGAGAAAATAAAAGAACTGGTCACCACACTGGGCAACATAGAGCAGGAGCTGCACGATGATATGGTGCGCCTTCCTAACCTTCCGCATGCCAGTGTTCCGGTTGGGAAAACTCCTGAAGACAACGAAGTGGTGCGCTCTGGCGGTACTATGCCTCAGCTTGGCACGCACAAGGCACCTCATTGGGACCTCATGGAGCAATACAAGCTCATGGACCTCGCACTGGGCAATAAGCTCACAGGTAGTGGTTTTCCTGTGTTTATGGGTAAGGGCGCCCGTTTGCAGCGTTCACTCATCCAATACTTCCTCAATTTCAATATTGCCGCAGGTTATACTGAATACTGCCCGCCCTTCATGGTAAATGAAGACTCGGCATATGGAACGGGTCAGTTGCCTGACAAGGAAGGACAGATGTACCATGTCACTGCCGACGGCTTCTATCTGATCCCGACATCAGAGGTGCCGCTTACCAATATTTTCCGAGACGTGATATTGCAGGAAAGCGAGATACCAGCCCGACTAACAGCCTATTCACCATGTTTCCGTCGCGAGGCAGGTTCCTACGGCAAGGACGTGCGTGGTCTCAACCGTGTGCACCAGTTTGACAAGGTAGAGATCGTTCAGATCGTTGACCCCGCAACTAGTTATGATGTTTTGGAGGGCATGGTAGCACACGTGGAGAAGCTACTTCAATCACTGGAACTTCCCTATCGCATCCTCCGCTTGTGTGGTGGCGATATGAGTTTCACATCTGCCCTCACTTACGACTTTGAGGTTTATAGTGCTGCACAGGAACGTTGGCTCGAAGTGAGTTCAGTTTCAAACTTCGAATCGTTCCAGGCAAACAGGATGAAGATCCGTCATCGTGATGCTAATGGAAAGACCCAGTTAGTACACACCCTTAACGGAAGTTCATTGGCATTGCCACGAATCATAGCGTGTCTTCTGGAGAACAATCAGGGCCCGGACGGCATTAGCATTCCGGCGGCGCTGCAGCCTTATTTCGGAGGAGACAAGATCAACTAAAATCGATAGAAACAGGATATCAATAAGTAACAAAGCATGATACAACGTAAACAATCACTGTGGTTGCTGTTTTCAGCATTACTTGGTGCCGGTGTGTTCTTTTTCGATCTGTACCGTGGAGAGATAAAAGTGGGTGAACTCACCGAAAACAAGGTGCTGCGTGTGGCCGATCATTACCCATCGCTGCTTATTGCCATTGTAATGGTGGCGTTGCCGTTGGTGACCATTTTCATGTTCCGCGACAGAAAGAGGCAAATGAGAATGACCGCGTTGAGTATAATTTCTGCTATGTCCTTTCTCACAATGATGCTGACCCGTGTAACCGGCCTTTCAAAACTTACCCCTCCCGTAACAGGCGGTAGCTATTGGGTAGGAGCGGTATTGCCAGCCCTCTCACTGGTTTTTCTTTTGTTAGCTTTGTTAGGCATACGCAGTGATGAAAAGCTCGTGCGCTCTGTTGACAGGTTGCGATAACCGTATCGGTGATCTGGGATCATCATTTCTTGAAATTCTCCCGTAAGTACTTCTTTTCAGATGGCAACGGTTCAGCGAAAGCAAATGGCAACTCAAAACGAAGAAAGCAGATTAAAGGCCCTCCGCTCTTATGATGTGCTCGATACGCCCCCCGAGCGGGCCTTCGATCGCATTACAGAGTTGGCGGCTATAATCTGCGGCACGCCTATTGCGTTGGTTTCGTTAGTTGATGAGAACAGACAATGGTTCAAGTCGGCTGTTGGTCTGAAAGTGCAGGAAACACACCGCGATATTTCATTCTGTCAGCATACCATTCAGGGCAATACTATCTATGAGGTGACCGATGCCTGGAAGAACCCTGTTTTTAAAAACAATCCGCTAGTAACAGGAGAGCCTCACATTAGATTCTATGGTGGTTATCCGCTCATAGATGCCGATGGGAATGCGCTCGGCAGTTTATGTGTTATAGATACAGTGCCACGCAAACTAAATCTGGAGCAGAAGCGTGCGCTTACACTGCTTGCCGAAGATGTTACTGAGCTGATCATCTTACGGAAGAAAAAGGAGGATAGTGATCTGTTCGAGAAATTGATAAATGTTTCTCACGACATAATTGCACTCGCCGGATTGGATGGGTACTTCAAGAAGGTGAATCCTGCATTTGCAAGGTTGCTGGGCTATAATGATGAGGTTCTCAAATCGGTCAAGTATCTCGATTTCATTCACCCCGATGATATGAATGCGTCTCTTGATGAGATGCATAAGTTGGCAAATGGTGGACAGACTGTAAATTTTGTTAATCGCTTGCGGTGTGCCGATGGGAGGTACATCTTCATAGAGTGGGCTGTTGCACCCGACAATGATTCCGGAAATCTGTTCTGCATCGGTAGGGATATTACGCGTGAGCGGGAAAAGGAGCAACAAACACTGGATCTGGAAAGGCAGTTCAACGAAAAATTGAGAGAAGCAAAACGCCTTGCTGAAAAAGCCAACAGTGCCAAATCGACGTTTATCGCGAATATGAGCCATGAGATACGCACCCCGCTCAATGGTATCATTGGTTTTACAGATCTGTTGCTAAAAACAAAGACCACCGATACTCAGTCGCAGTATCTTTCCATAGTTAACCAATCTGCCACTACCTTGCTTGGTGTCATCAACGACATCCTTGACTTCTCAAAAATTGAGGCAGGTAAACTAGAGCTTGATATTGACAAATGTGATGTCTTTGAACTGGTGGATCAGGCGGCTGATATTGTGGCATTTCAGGCACATAAGAAAGGTCTTGAGCTGCTTATCAATATTTCGCCGGAATTGCAACGATATGTTTGGACGGATGCCGTGCGCCTGAAGCAAATACTCGTGAACCTTCTCTCCAATGCAGTGAAGTTTACTGAAGAGGGTGAAGTAGAGTTGTCGGTTTACGAATCGGCAGGGACAGAAAGCGACAACTTTTCTCTGAGATTTGAAGTGCGCGATACAGGAATCGGGATCAAGGAGGAGAAGCGATCTTCCATATTCGATGCATTTGCTCAGGAAGATGTGTCCACTTCAAAACGATATGGTGGCACAGGGCTTGGACTAACAATTTCAAATAACCTGCTGAAGCTGATGAACTCGCAGTTGCAGCTGCAGAGCACGGTAGGAGAGGGTACTACTTTCTACTTTGATATTGAATTGCGCGCAGAGCATGCGGCAACACCGATCTGGAAGCCCCTGCCGGATATCCGAAAGGTACTGATCGCTGACGATAATGCGAGGTCGAGAACCATCATTCGGGAACTGTTATCACTTGCCAATGTTATATGTGACGAAGTTAACAGCGGGTTTGATGTGGTCAAGGCACTTAATGCCGGAAATAAGTACGACGTGGTGCTCTTAGATTGTAATATGCCGTATCTGAATGGTCTGGAGACTGCGAGTCGTATAAGGGCAAGTGCTGACGACACAATGAGTTCGCAGAAGATTGTGCTGATGCATGGCTCTGCCGAGCACGAAAACATTATAGCAGCCGCCCGTGAGTTGGGTATAGAACAAAGCATTTTGAAGCCGGTGAAGATATCCACGCTTTATGATGCGCTTTCCGGTCTGCAGACCAAGCGGGACGTTGAAGGCTCAATTCAGGTAGTAACGGGGGGCGGACGGAAACTCAAAGTGCTCATCGCTGATGACAACAAGGTGAATACTTTGCTGGCACGTACGATAGTGAAGAAGATCGCACCTGATACGGATATAGTAACGGTGGAGAACGGGCTCGACGCCATTACAGAATTCGATCGTTTCCTTCCTGACATCATATTCATGGATATTCAGATGCCGGGAATGAATGGTTACGAGGTTGCCGGCGTCATTCGTCGCAAGCCATTCGGTATCACAGTCCCTATTATAGCGCTTACCGCCGGAAGTGTTGCCGGTGAGAAAGAAAAGTGCATTGAGGCCGGCATGGACGATTTCATTGCAAAGCCATTTGTTGAAGAAACAATGGCACATGCATTGGAGAAGTGGAAGAATGGCAATGCGCTGACGGAGAAAGACGAAAAGCTGCTGTTTGACATAGAGTGGTTGCGCAGGCATATTTACGGCAATGAACCCGATGAACCTGCGGTGCAGGAGTTTCTGGGGCTGGCAGTGGAAGAACTAACCACTATGGCGTACATGATAAGGAGTGGTATGTACCTCAATCGTAAATTGGATTATTGGCGCCAGTTGGGGCACAAAATAGCCGGTTCTGCAGCATCAGTGGGACTTAAAAAATTGGCGAAGGTGGGTTCTGCGCTCGACTCGCTCACTAACGAGCGGGGGCTCACTCCAATGCTCGAAGACTTATTGAAGGAAATTGAGATAAGTATAAATGTGCTCCAAAAGCATATAGCCTGATTAATTTCATCTGCCGCCAAGCAATAAATATCTAATTTTGCCGTTAACAGTTATTCAGCGTTTCGGCGTTGCCGAAAACGAAAAAAGTGCATGCATTTAATAGTTAGGGTTTTACTGGGAATTATTCTCTCATTGGGTTTTGTATCCGTGCGGGCGCAAACCTATTTCACATCGACCGAAATAGGCATTTCCGGGGGCGGGTCGCAGTACTTTGGTGATCTGAACGACCGTTATGGTTTCAAGACCATCAATCCTGCATATGGCTTGTATGCGCGCAAGCACCTGAATCAGTATATCTCATTGCGGATGGGGGCCTACTACACCAAGGTAGATTATTCCGACAAACTGAATCTGGACCTATATCAACGGCAACGCAACCTTGATTTTACCAGCGACATCATTGAGGCCTCTTTTCAGGCCGAATTCAACTTCTTTAGGTTTGTGACCGGTGATCCCTATCATCGATTTACCCCTTTTCTTACTATGGGACTTGGCGGGTTCCTTTATGACCCGTACACTACCTATAACGGAAACAAGTACTACCTGCGTCCGTTGGGTACCGAAGGGCAGAACACCGGCTATGAAGATCGCAAATACACCAACTTCAGTCCGTGTGTCCCTATAGGTGTCGGTGCCAAGTTCTGGGTTGTAGGAGGCATCAACCTAACGCTTGAGGTCGTAGACAGGCTTACGTTCACCGATTATCTGGACGATGTCAGTTCAACATATGTGGGCATTGACAAGTTCTCCCTGAAAC
>JACCEA011098425.1_pt1 | contig 10539 bp, 4 predicted proteins | sample 7449851 | NCBI WGS metagenome assembly JACCEA01 (sample SAMN15323453, study PRJNA562643) | freshwater metagenome | isolation source: river surface water | place: USA:Blue River Watershed | collected 2017-08-18 | reverse complement strand
TTACATTACGGCCGGGCAATTACTGGAAGACTCGTTCCGCTTAGCTGCACAGGTTTATGAAAGCGGCTTTCGGCCACAGTTTATTGTCGGGATCTGGCGCGGCGGTGCGCCGATTGGCATCGCAGTGCAAGAGTATTTTGATTTCAAAAATGTCGAGACTGACCATATCGCAGTGCGCACTTCATCTTATTACGGCATCGGTACTGACAAACAAAGCAAAGAAATCAAAGTGCATGGTCTACATTACATCGTTGAAAATGCCAATGCCGACGATGGTTTATTGATTGTCGATGACGTGTTTGACTCTGGACGTTCAATTTACGCGTTAAAAGAAAAACTCGGCCAACTGATGCGCTTAAATATGCCACGCGATATCCGCATCGCCTGCCCATATTACAAACCAAAAAATACCGCAGTGCCATTAACCCCAGACTATTACATCCACTCATCGGAGAGCTGGTTGGTGTTCCCGCACGAAGTCTCCGGCTTAACCCCGCAAGAAATAGCGGAAGGTAAAACCGACCTCGCTAATATCCGCGATTTGTTTATTTAAATAAGTGTGATGATTGTAAAAAGCCGCGCAAATGCGCGGCTTTTTGTTATGAATAAAACCAGCCCCTATTGCGGTGGTTGTTAACGAGTATTGATGAGATGTTATCTTTAAGGTCGCAATAATCGTTATTTTAATTAACTTTTTATCTTCAATGTTGTAAAGTGTTTGCGTGAAATTAGGTACGCTAGTGACGGTTTAACGAGCTATAACGAACCAACAGTGATTTTAGCCTAATTATTTTTTAGCTAACGATATAGGGTTTTATTGAATGTGTAATTTGCTTTTTCCGCGCAAGCAGGGCATTAAGTTTTCCATTTTATTTCTATTTTTTGTTGTGTTAGCCTCGGTCTCTGGCTGTGGCGGAAGTAATTCAACTGCGCCAGAATCATTTAACATCACCGGCAGCGCTTCCGTCGGTGGCAGCATCCTGCCAACGTCTGTGTCAGTTAACGCTGGCGGCAGTACCACATTTAAAATCACCCCCAGATAATGGTTATGAAATTCAAAGTGTTGGAGGATGTGCCGGTAGCCTCAATGGTTTTGATTATTTAACCGGCCCAGTAAATAGCAGTTGTAGCGTCAACGCTACCTTCAAGCGAAAATCCTATCAAATCAGTACAGCCATCAAAGGTTCGGGCTCAGCGACACCCGAAATTCAGTATGTGTCACACAATGAACAGGCAAAAATAACAATAAATGAATTCCCTCAAACCAAACTGAAGCAAATTTCAGGTTGTAATGGGTCGATGGATGGCTTGGTTTATACCACAGCCCAAGTGACGCAGTCTTGTCAGGTTGCCATAGAATTCAATAGTCTGCCGTTGGTAACCATTGTTAGCGATCAAGCACTTAGGCTTGGAGAGCTTAATGTAATAAACAGTGACGTGACCGATCCTGACGGCGATTTAGTGACGTATCACTGGTCTTTAGAGTCAGCGCCGACCGGCGGTAATGCAGAAGCGGATGAAATTCTCAAGGCGAAAGGTCCTTACATTCATTTTTCACCAACAGTACCGGGCGATTATGTGTTCGGGCTTATTGTGAATGACGGCATTCATAATAGTCATAAAATTACTAAAAAATTGACTGCTTCACTTTTTTCTTTACCCCCTGAAGTGTGGGTATTTCATTCGGATATCGTCAAAATGGGAGATATTGTCGATATGGACGCTTCCGGCACGACCGATCCGGACAATGACAGTTTCGAACTGACTTGGGAAGTTGTAAGCGCGCCGGAACCAGTAGTCTTAGATTTATCGACCTACCGACATGCGAAATTTGAACCACGCAAGCTTGGTGATTATAAATTCAAGGTCGTTGCGACTGACGAGCATGGTGGCGTATCTGATCCAGTGAATGTGAATATTCGCGCGATTGCACCAAATGAAAATGGAGCACCAGTTGCCAGAGCCGGTTTGGACCAACGAGTTGACCTCGGTAAAGTTGCAGTACTTGATGGCAGTGGAAGTTTTGACGCTGAAGGCGACATGCTGAACTATCAATGGCGATTTGTATCAAAACCTGTGAATAGCGTGATTGAAATTGCTAATGACCAATCGCAACAAGCGACTTTTACCGCTGATGTTGCGGGCGATTATGTCGTTGAATTGCTAGTGAGTGATGGCCTAGAACGCAGTTCTGACACCATCCTCATTAAAGTTATTGGTCCGACAGTTAATTTGTATTCGAAAGATATAATTTTTGGCGGTTATCAGCCGGCAAGGCTTCCATTTTTCTCTTCAGGTTCAAGGGAAGAGCCTGCAAACGGTCGTGAGCAAATAGTTCTTTCTGAGTTTCAGCTGGTCGCAGATACTGCAGGATTTGTGATTGAAAACCTGTCCGCGGTGGATACTACCAACCAAGTGGTCCCGCAAATTATCGGTTTAGCAAATGGTACGGTTTTGCAGCCCAATACGCCACTTGAATTCAGATTGGTGTCGCCACCAACCAGCGGACGCGCAGTTACACTGGAGTTTAAATTTAATTTTAAAGGCACAGATTTAACGTTTTATTATGAAGTGCAGCTAAAGACAAATTAATCAAAAAAGCACTTGCTGAGTAAAAATGCCTGCAATTAATGCGGGCATTTTAATTGCCAAATTCAACAACTAAGAACCAAGCAAGATCAACCGAACTTTAGAAAGTGGCTGGCTCTGGTTAGAACGGAAGGTATTGTCGATTTGGTCAGTACCTCGCCTTTACTGAGTTGGTTATATTTGCTGTTTGACCAGCAAACTGCGTCGAACTTCATTGGTAGTTACGATCTAATCGCCTTAATGCTCCTTGGCGCTGGCTACTTCTGGCCAAGCATTTTTATCCCCGGCTTCTTGCTGGCTTTTTTATTCACACGCCAGCGCTGTTCATCGGCTGAAGTGTCAAGTGACTAACGCAGATTGCTAGGGTTTAACTTCAATTTTGCGATCCCCTGCAGTGCTTGCGAACACCGTCGCATCGTATTTAGTTTCGACACGGCTAATTCCGAGCTGAAAGTTACCAGCGGTTTTTATTTGCAGATAATAACTAAATACAGTGCGGCCGGGTTTTATGGCCTGACGATACCATTGAACCTGCCGAGGTTCGCTACTTGCCACGTCGCTAATTGACTGCCACCAATAGGAATCTTGTTGATAGCGAGCAGGTAACATGAGGCTGCCTGGTAATAACGGGTCACTAAGCAGTACGTGCTCTCGGGCGACCGGACTGTCGACGGTGATTTCGACCTTCACTAAATCGCCAACCTGCAGGATAGCCGACTCTTGCCAATTATTGCGTTGATTGGTTAACCAACGTTTGTTGATAACTAGGCCTTGGCTCTGTTGCTCAAGCGCAGAAATCGGCTGTTGATAACTCACTTCAAGCCAGCTCGGTGTTGTCAAAGTATGTTGATATTGCCCAGGAATGCTGGTGGCGGAGAGCGCGACCGACTTATTCATTTCATTGCCAGTCTCATCGGTTGTCGCGGCGACCGCGATGGGCGTTGAAGCCAATAAATTAAAAGGCTGACCTTGCGCACGAAAGGCTAGGCCGCATAACAGATCTGCCATGGTATTGCCAAAATGGCCTTCAGCTTGTTGCTTACGCAACAATCGTAATTTTAATGCGGCGACACGAGGTTCGTGCCAATCAACTGCATTTAGCAGCCAGCAGGCACTTTCAGCCGACAAATTATGGTAGGACGGCTCTTGCCACCCCGATCCCAGCAATTCGGCTTGCCAAGTTTTCACGAGTTCCTTGTACTTATGTTGAGGTTTGAATTGCTGCAACGCCAAAATGAATTGCGATTGCTGTTGCACATTCAACTCCTGTGCTCGTTGCTGCCAAGCTGGTAAAGGTGCGTCCGTCTGTGCTGGTTTGGCCAACAACTGGCTGCGAGCTTGTAACAATTGGGTTGGGCTAATTCGCTGTTGCGCAGCCAGCAACCACCAACCGATCCCGGAAATAGGCTTTTGGTCTTGCAGTTGTTTGAGCCATTGCTCATAGCCATATTCTTTTAAATGTTCATCGTTAAGCTGCGGTGCGAGCGCAGTCAGTAGCATAGGTAAAGCATCCTCGTTAACGACTGGCGAGAATTCGTCGGCGTCAAATCGCCGAACCATGCGATATTCAGTAAATTGTGCGAGCCATTCAGGCAAGAGGCGCTGCTTTGCCCATGCAGGCGCTTTGCCAGTGATCCGCGTGTGTAATAACCATTGTGTTAACAGATTGATTGCGTCTTGTGGAGCATCTTCGAAAAACAACGCTGGCCAATTTGGCGTTTGCTCATCCAGAACTCTTGCGCCAAGCAATTGAGCCGAGATTGGCAGCTGAAGTAGCTTGGAATCAGCGGTATATATGAGTTGTTGCTGGCTGGTTGTGGTTGATTGAACTTGCCAGTGCTGCTGGCTTTGTAATGTAGTTTTGCTGCCATCTCGCGAAACAATTGAAAAGGCCAGCAGGTAGTTGCCTATGCCTTTGTCTGGTAATGGGACTGACCAAAAGTTGCGCTCGCCAGGCGCTAGGTTCAATTCCCCTTGCGCAATCAATTGTTGATCAAGCCGGAGTTGCCAGTTGCGTTTCATCGGTTGTGGCTGCAGGTTGAGTACCATAAGGCTGGCCGTTGCTTCGTCGCCAGCAAGGCTGGTGACAGGGCCTTGCATTGCGCCTTGTAGTTCATCCAAAATCCGTAACTGGCTTTGGCTAAAGGCGACCTTTTGTTTCCCTGCAGCATAAGCGACCAACTGCCAGCGTCCCGGCATCGCAGGTGCTGGCAATTTCAGTTGGATAGTTTGGCCTGCTTTAACCTGGTGGATCCCGAGCCAGATTGGTGGGGATTTACTGTTTTGCTTAACGAATGGCGGTGGTGCTGGCACCCGCATACGCATACTCATACGGGTTTGGTCTCCACTGAAGCCAAACGCAATTGATTCTGCATAATTGTTGGTAAAAGGGTGAATAAAACGAGCGTGCTCTGCAAGTGTCGCCTCTGCGCCGAGGCTTTGTAATTGGGAATATTGTGACCATGAATAACCCTTTGCGAACATAGCTTTAGGGTCGAGTTCTTTTAGAAACGATGAATTTTCACCTTGCAGGTACAACAGTGATTCGTCAAGCCAGAATAAAGCGACGTCGGCATTTTCGGCCGCGTTGAGCTCAATCTCGAGCATAGCTTCAGGTTTTGCTTCTGCGATTGGTTTTCCTTGCAAGAGCAATGCTGTCGATAGCTTAAATTCAGATAATTGCTCTTTCTGTAAAATTGTATGGGTGATGGTTTCATGCGACCGAATGTTATCTGCATGGACTAAAGTCAAGTTCACTGCGGGGGCAAAACTGGCGTTGAGTGGTAAGCTGATTTTATTGACGCCAGCCTTTAGCTTTAGTGGTATCACCTGTTCGATCCGCTGGGTTTGCAATAACAAGGTGGCGCTAGTTGGTTGTTGAGCGGTAATTGTGATGTCAGTTGGTTGCCAGCTGGCGATACTTTCCGGCGCGTCGAGTTGCAGTGCTGCCGTTGCTTCTGGGGTTACCCTAGCGCTATCAATCTGGCTAATCGCTTGAATGAGCTCAATCAGCTGTCCCTTTACTTTGGCTTTGATGTGTAAATACCGAGGCTTTGATGTTTGGTCCGGAAAGTTACACAAATGCGGTAAGCGCGTATTCTCTGCACATGTTTGGATAAGTAAACTGGCAGGATCCGCACTCTCTCGCCAATTTGCGGCTAACAACTCGCCCTCTGATAATGCTTGGTCGTTGCCTTGAAGGTCTGTTGCAAAGGCGCGTAATTCAAGTTGCGCTGGCTGGTTGTTTTCGCCGATTAGCCATTGACTCCCAACTAAGTAACGGCTGCTGCGAAGGATAGTATCAAGGTATTGCGATTGGCTTTCGCCGAGTAAATCAGTGGTTTCGGCGGCTAAGCTTAAGCGCAAGTTTTGGCGTTTTAGCGGTGCTGTAAAGGTATGTGAAAGCTGCCCCTTGTTGTCTGTGCTGAGGCTTAGATTGGTCGACGGCAACTCCTCAAATGGTGTGTCATCGCCAAAGTTAACCTCGCGAAATTTTGAGGAATAATAGGTTCTAACGAGCCATTGTGCAGAAAACGCGACCTTGGCATTTGCTAAGGTTTGACCGGTAAAACTTTCAAGTTGCACACTAACAGGCACTGAGTCACCGAAGTGCTCTGATGCACTCGTCAGTTTCATGGTAAAAAGCGGTAACTCATAGGATTGCACGATAAAATTCACACGCTCAACTTCGCGATTTTTATCGAGCAGCGCCACTTGATAGCCGCCTTGTTTTTGTAACATCTCCGCTGGAATTTCGAAACTGAACAATCCTGTCTGAGTGCTTGCCGGCAGTGGCCACTGCTGAACTGTATTGTTACTTCGGTCTGTGAGTTGCCATATCAGGGCGCTGGTGTCCTCTGGAGCTTTGACACCTTCACTGCTGCGTTGGCGCAGAATAGTTAAGATGTGCACTGGTTCGCCGGGGAGGTACATTGGTTTATTGGATGACATGTGTGCCACAACTTGTGGCACTTGTTCATTATGACTTTGCGCGTTATGGCTTTGTTCTGGCAGGGCGATGGCGGCGTGATGCGCTGCTTTACTTACCCATAACCAACAATGCTGGCTTTTGGCTGGTAGTTCTAAGAGCAATTGCCCTAGCGCATTAGTGTGGCCCAAAAGCAAAGCTTTCGGCTGACTTGGACATACTTGTTCGACGACAGCGTCGGCCACCGGTTGTTGCATCCAATCAAATACTTGCAGCCAGTGGTTGCTGTGATTAAGCATCTGCAAATTAAAAGCGGCTTGTTGCACAGTTCCAGAAATGGCGCCATCTTCGGTCTGCAATTGATACCAAGCGAGATAGGGCCGATTATCTTCACTCAAAAGCGGTGTTTCATGATGGGCAAACTTAGGCTGCTTATTCGCGGTAAATTTACTTTGTTGCCAAAGCGCTGGCTGCAACCATGCTTGTGCTGGAATTTCCTGCACAACATCAACATCCTCTGCACCTTCTGCCGTTTGCCACCAGGCATTTAGCCCGGCTTGCAATTCACCTGCACTGTAAAACCGCCGCTGCCACAAGGACAATTCAATACCGTGCTCTTGCTGACTCAATATATTTGGCATGCCGAGACGAAATTCATAGGGCTCATTGCGGGTATCTGCATTGATTTCAATGGCTTTGAGTTGTTGTTGTCGATAATTTAACGCCACTTCCGGCCAAGGGATCACCAGTGGATCTCGGGTTAAATGATGTGAACTTGTAGAGATTGTCCACATAGTGGCGGCTTTTTGAGTGGTAAAACTAATAGTTTCGCTTTGACCATCCAACTCATTTAATAAAAAGCGGTATTGATGTTGGCCAGCGAGCTGAAACTGCCACATAAAACCGTCGTCTTTAGGGTGGCGGATCGGCGCAACAAGCACCGGGGCTGGGGTTGGACTGTCATCGATAAAATAACGCGCTGGTGCAAAACCAAGGGGCCAACTCGCTTCAATATCTTCAGCAAAATTACCAACTTTATCCAGTACCCATTGATTGGTAGCACACTGATCTTTGCGCGGGTCGCGCGGATGATCTATCCAGTCACGCTTGCCATCATTGCAATACCACGAGAGCAGTCGTGGTTTGGTATAAGCGCTGCCTCGCCACAACTCGCGCTCGCGGAGTTTCTGGCCGTCGGCGGATATGCGCTCGGGTTGCAATAACTGATAGTCACCTGCAGTGGTAAACACCGATTTTATACTGACATAAGCCAAATCGGCAGTTTCATAATCCGGATCGTCATGTGGTCGCTTGATTTTTAAAATGTGCACCGGTTGCCTTTCACCTGACGGCAAGCGCCACTGTAAAGCTGTTAGTTCAGTATCATTCCAATTTGCGCCATACAGTTCTACTTGGTTAAGACTGGCATCTAACACGAATTTTCTTGGGTGTTCCATGCTCAGTTGTTTACCTCCAGCAGCAAAACTCAGGGTGATGTTTTCTGCTAAAACTGCTTGTTCTCCTTTGAAGTCTGCGCTGATTTGCAGCTGATATTCACCTTCTGCAGGGTTTTCGACAGCACAAGCTAGAGTTTTAGTGTCCGGATAACTCCAAACACACGGCAGCTGCGGCGATATTTGAATGGCAGCGAGTTGCGCTGCAGCCACGCTTGCACCGGGTATATGCAAAGGTTGATTAAAACGCAGCACCAATTGCAGGTTAGGTTGTGCGTTGTAGAGTTGCTGTGGTTGATTGAGCTGCCAATCTAGCAGTTGCAGTTTACTTTCTGTGGATGCAGCAGGGCGATTGTCTTGACAGCCCATCAAGCCCAGACCAAGCAGCAGGCAAAGCAATAAATTGAAATTCCGTGTAAGTGCATTATGCAATCTAAGCAGAGACGTTCGCATCATAGTCCTAAATAAGTGGTTGTATTGCTTGGACGTTTCAAGCGCGGAAAAGGGGTGAAAGCAAGGCAACTTATTTCAATATGCGGAGCAAGGAACCTTTTGCTTAATTTGTCGCTAACTCTAGCAAGTGATGTCCAGCCGGTGCAAATAATTGGGAGATAATTTGAGCTCTACAAAAGTTTCCTAAAAACACCAGCTTAGCGAAAAATGGGCGCTTAACTTAGATGCAGGGATCAGACTCCAACCAAAGCTGGAGCCTAACTCTTCGCGTTCAGTTAACTCGCTTTAGCGGAAGCCGAGTTGGGACATGTCGACAAGGCCGGCGTAAGTTTCTCCAGCGACTGTTTTAATGAATTGTTGAGCACAGATCGTATTTCACCATGGCTATCGCCTAAGTTGAACTGCGTATCGATGCCTCTGGCATAAATAATGTCAGTGTTGGGTTGCGACCATGCTAATAAAACTTGCCCAGCAATTGCGTTTCCGTGGAAGTCGACGGAAAGGCGCTTGATGGTTATGGTTGCATCGACCTGACTAGTTTTATCATCAGGTTCGACAAAACTCAGTTGCCCTGTTTCGACTTGTCCTTGCAAAGTGGTTGCCAACCATTTCAGTGAGCCATCAGCAATTAACATTACGTTCCTAGTGTTACTCAGTTCTTGGCTTGTTCGATCATCTATGAGTCTAATGCTCTTAGAACATGCTAATTGCAGTGGCGTCGATTTTGATTTTGCTGCTTTTAATCCGATGTGCTGAACTTTGTTGACGCATCCCATATTCAAAGTTAAGACAAGAATTGAAAGTGTTGTTGTAAACTTGGTCATTATTCACACCGGATGTTTTCAGTTAGCGGAATTGAACATAAAGTTCCGATAAAATTGCCTCGGACGTTACGAACGATCTGGCGGCCCTCTAATTTTTGTACGACTTCGTAATTCAGAGACACGCTACCCATTTCGGTGTTTGTGCGTTTCACTAGGTCTAGTGGTGCCGTTGTGTCAGCTAAATCCATCTGGATCATCGCGGTGAGGTCGGCAAGAGCGTTGTTTAGTTCCTGCTTCACTAATTTTGCATCATCTGCAAGCCACTGATTTGCTAAATGTTGCAGCTGTTCTTCATGTGAAAGATTATCATCTGCTTTTTTAAGTGCATAATTTAGCTTCAGCTTGACGTTTCTATCTTTTTTTACATGTTCTGGTCGTGCATTAAACTTTTGCCATAGCTCTTTCTTGGTCGCTTCAATTTCTTCTGGATCTCTAAAGGTTTTTATCGGTAAGTGTTTAGAGAAATAGCCGAATTTATTTTTGTAAGTAAGTGCTGCTGAATCTTTTTTCGGACCCGCATGATGTTGCTCGACTTCAGCGATAACAAAAAGCGATGACAAATCAGTAGTTAGTCGATAGTGGAGCGTGATACTTAAAGTTGGCTCAGCAAAATCTTCTTGAGCTTTTTTGGTCAACGTATAGTTTTTTGCTTCAAACCATGGAATGTTAACTGTTGCAGCCTTAAACATCTTATTGGCTTGTCCGTCGAAGTTAAACGCCAGCATCTTATCTTGAATTGGTGCCATTAGCTTTTGGTAAAGCTCGACATTACTGGTGTTAGTGCTTGAGTCGATAGCGCCGCCCACCACTAGTCCTATCAATCCATATTGTGCGACAGCAGCAGTGCTATCGACGATAGGCACAATGGCCTCAATTTCTTGTTGTGGAATATTTAAGTTAACGGTGCCTTGAGTTTTGTTGACCAGAAACTGTGGTGCGCTGCGATAAGGTTTTACTTCGGTAGAAGCACAAGCAGTCAATCCCATCACCACGGCAATTGTGGTCAGTTTTAGTATATTCATTATTGTGTTCCAAATGGGGTAATTGTAATTTTTTATGGCGCCGCGTATTTTATATGTATAAATATTGTTTTGTAAGAGCTGTTTCTTTGTTTGTTATTTTCTTTAGTTGTTGAGCAGCTTTTGTGAGCAACGTATAACGTTTAAATTCTCTATAAATTAGTTGTTTACGTAAATGTTGGTGAAAGAAATAGATTGTCGCGACATGCTGATTAATAAATTTAGATTGAGCAAAAATTTAACAAAAGAGCGTGCGAATTTTGAATTGAATG
>JACCEA010613688.1_pt1 | contig 10539 bp, 8 predicted proteins | sample 7449851 | NCBI WGS metagenome assembly JACCEA01 (sample SAMN15323453, study PRJNA562643) | freshwater metagenome | isolation source: river surface water | place: USA:Blue River Watershed | collected 2017-08-18 | reverse complement strand
CTACTGGAGCACAATATCCGTTACCTGCAGCGCTATGGCATCTATGACGTTATTATCAACGTGCACCATTTTGCATCAATGGTCGTTGAGAAGCTAAGAGACAATGATGGATTTGGAAGCATTGTCTCGGTATCTGACGAGCAGGATGCGCTGTTGGAAACCGGCGGAGGACTGCTGAAAGCGCTCGACTTCTTTGAAGGGGAACCCGACTACGTGGTAATGAATGTAGATATACTTACCTCGCTCGATCTGGGCAGGATGATAGACCACCATCACAAAACAGACGGCATGGCTACCCTAGCTGTCATGAACCGGGAATCATCCCGTCAACTTCTGTTTAACGACGAAATGACTTTGTGCGGCTGGGTGAATAACGGAACAGGCGAACAACGAATTTCACGTGCCGACCAACCAACATCAAAATTCTCATTCAGTGGCGTACAGGTGGTTTCAGCAAAGCTTATGAAGGACATACCTTTTTCGGGAAAATTCTCCATGATAGATGTTTACCTGCATCAGGCAAAGAGCCACATAATAAAGGGATTTGACCATTCCGGAAATCTGTTCATCGATGTTGGCAAACCCGGCAGCATTGAAAAGGCCGAATACCTCTTTTCGTAATGAGCCCGCTTTAATGTAGTATTGTACGAAGGACCGCCAGCGACCTCACATTGCCCAGATGTTGTGTGTGTTGCTGAAGGAATGTAATGTACCAGTCTATCAGCCGCATACGCATTTCGCTGCCCATCATCAGTTCAGCCGTTTCTTCATACCCCTCCTGATGCAGGACAGCGTCCAATAATCGTGCGTCCTCGTCGGAGGTAAACGGCGGAACAGTGGGCGGATGTGCTGAAAACCCACCTTCCTGAAGATCAAGATAAGGAGTCTCGGTGCTGTAGCCACCTCTCAACTCATAGCCCAGCAACCTGGCGCATTGTACCAGAAAATAGATGGGCGCGTTCGCACATTTTTTGGAGCCCCTTTCGTCCAAACCTATCAGAAACTCAGTAGCAAAACTAAACAATTCAGGTAGGGGGGCGTTTTCTGGCAACAGACGCAACATGAGCTCACAGGCGAATAGGAGGATGCTATTCTTTATTATATCGCCATGCACTGATTGGTAGATATGAGCGACATGAAACTCCCTTATACGCTGCATGTTCTTTCCGGGCTGCATATACACCACCAATTCCAGAATAGTTCCGGGCTGAAAATATGCGGCCTTATTCTTGCTTGCAGCGCTGCTGCGAACACCCTGCACCATGTATGCCTGCACGCCATACACCTCCGTGAACATGGTTACCACGAGGCTGGTCTCCCCATATTTTACAGGACGAAGAACGATCCCTCTGGTTTTTTGCAACATATTATTTCATAAAGACCATCTTGCCGGCATATGTCTCATTGCCGTTTGCGTCAGATGCAAAGATCATATACACACCACTCTGTGGCCTGCGACCTGTATAGTCAAGCCCGTTCCACACGGCCTGTCCGCCAAGGGCTTTGGTGCGATATACCAACTGTCCGCTGATGTCAGTTATGCGCACATCTGCATTGGCAACCAGCCCCTTTATTGCGATAGTACCCTGATAGCCGGAAGGCACAGGGTTAGGGAAAGAAACCACATTACTGTTGGTGGTACCACCCTCAATAGCCGTACTTCTGTAGCTCACCAAACCCTGTTCTGTGCCTATATACACATCTCCGGTATAGGGATCGATAGATATCTTCTGAATTTTATTGGACGGCAAAGGACTATTGTCCACTGTGAAACGATATACTATTTTACTTGCATCAGGCGACAGCAACCATATCCCGTCATCAGTTCCCACCCACTTCCGGTTAGCTCCGTCTACTGCTATTGTCCTCACATTGTTTCCGGCAAACAGGTAGCCTGCATATTGGTCATACTGCACTATTGGAATATCTGCGTCGCACGGAGGCGTTTGTGTGGATGGCACAGTGCAGTTGCTCACTATACCTATTCCGTTGGTGGTACCTATCCAGATGTTGTTATTGTTGTCTTTAGCCAGGCAATTAACTGTGTTTGCAGGCAGGTTGCCGAAACCTTTGCCCGAAACCAGCCTGTAAGAGGCATCATCACTTTTGTCACCTACGGTTTCGTTCGATCCATAATTGTACACAACTACCCCATCACCATTATAGCCAACAAACCATACCCGGTCATAGTCATCGATGACCATTTGCCCGCCAAACTGCACATTGGGTACTATAAACTTGTGCCACACATTTTCCGGCGTCTTTACGTATAACTGATGTGTAGAGAACAGCGTGGCAACCCAAAGGTTCTTTTTACTGTCCAGCGCCATACCCACTATCTGCCGCTCATGCGGGGCTATCGATGGAACCTGGTCAAATATCGATCCATCAGCAAGCAACTCATACTTACCATCGGGCTGAAGAATGAATAAACCATTGGTCATTGACCCCGCATAGATCACACCACTCTGTTCATCTTTTACAAAAACACTGAAATCAGAAAGAGTATCGAAAGGATGATAGGTATAACGGGTGAGGTACTTCCATTTATCGTCTTTCAGATTGCTGATTCCGGCAAAGTTTCCAAGTGGCTGGTATTTACCATTGAAGCCGCCATGGGCTATCCATAGATCACCGTTGCGGGCATATATATCGAAGCTATTGAAGTCGGTTGGGCCCGTAGGGGTGAAATAATTGAACTCTTTCTTATCATCATACTTCATCAATCCGCCAAACTCATCAGCGATCCATATCGAACCATCGCCACGCATAACGACCTGCCGTGGTTTGCGTCCGCCCATATCCACAGAATCCTTCACACCGCTTGCAGAAAGTATTTTCAGGGAACCTTCAAAAACCCCTGCATCATACGCTCCCACATAAAGATCGTCACCCACCCGATCCAAGTGCTGAATATCGGCAGATGAGCGGTACATCAGCGTTCGTCCACCGGCTTCCAATTTGTACACCAGCGAATCGTTCGCAATAAAAATACCAGCAGGCAGTGCGGCAATATACTTGTACGCCTTTATAGAGTCCGCCACCTGCCAGGCCTGAAAATTTTGCAGTTCAGGACTATTGATATTTGCCTTATAAACCCCGCGTTCGGTCAGCGCAAAAAGTGAGTCGCCCTGCACGGTCAGCCCTCGCACGGGTATCGTCAGGCTATTTATACTGAATTCATAGGTCTCTTTTATGCTCTTTTTGGTCAGGTCCAGCACAATAACACCTATTGATGTGCTGAGATAGGCAAGGCCATTATGTGTGTAAACACTAAAGACAGTCTTGGCACCGGCCACTGTCTTTATCTTTAACTCGGGAATATTATAGAACGTATTATCTTTAAACAGATCAATATTACCATTTGCATATACCAGTACCACCGTAGACGTTGCATCATCATAGCCGATGCATTGCATCCCCAGATCATGCATACCTTCCACTTTGCTATATGCATCTACCTGGCCGTCTGTCACATCAAACGAATAAAAGCCCTGTTCACTTATGGCGTAAAGAACATTTCCACCTATAGCGACTCCAATAGCGTTGTTGTATGGCAAAAAAGAACGCCAACTTCCTATTGGCTTGTCCTGCCCGTTGGCAGCTGAAACACAGAATATACTTGCAAAAAATATCGACCTGAAAAGAGGCTTGAAGTTCATCAGATACATGGATTACAAAAATAAAGTAAATAACGCAATTAGAGCGCCCTTATTGTATCCGAAAGACCCTCCCGATATATATGATCTTTAGGCTCCCAGCAACACTGCGACTATCGTAAAAACAGCGAAAACAACGCTGGCCAGTCCGTTGGTGTTGGCAAATGCAATGCCGACCTTACTGAGATCGTCCGGCTTCACAAGACGGTGCTGGTACACCAGCATAGCGCAATAGAAAGCTGCGCCAATCCAGTAAACAAAATGCAGATGCCCGTAAATACCCGCACCAATGACGAACAATGCGGAGAACACATGCAATACTGAAGACACATTGAGCGCACGCGACACGCCAAGCGCCGCCGGGATAGAGTGTAGTTGCTGACTTCTGTCAAACTCTTCGTCCTGCAACGCATATATAATATCAAATCCCGAAACCCAGGTAATGACAGAGAACGAAAAGAACAACGGCAATAATGCAAACTTACCCGTCACTGCAAGATAAGCACCTATGGGCGACAAGCTAAGGCCAACACCCAGAACAAGGTGACAAAGTGCAGTAAACCTCTTGGTGTAACTATAAAACAATACCACAAAAAGGGCCACAAAAGACAGCCAGAAACAGGCGGCATTTATGAACCATGTTGTTACAACAAACAAAATACAATTGATGATGGTGAACGCCAGCGCACTCGACGGACTGATCACTCCCGCAGGGATCTCTCTACGGGCAGTGCGTGGATTCTTTGCATCAAATGCCCGGTCCAGATACCTGTTGAACGACATGGCTGCACTGCGCGCAAATACCATGCAAAGAAGCATCTTCACAAATAACGGCCACTGAAAGGGATCAGCTTGTCCAGACAACTTCAATTCGATAGTACCGAGCGTGAACCCGATAAGCGCAAAAGGAAGGGCAAAAATGGTGTGGCTGAACTTGACGAGTGAAAGATAATCTTTCAGCCTGCGCAGCGGAGACGTACCAACAGTATCCATATTATCTGATATCAGCTTCTATTCCTATTGATACTGCCTCAGGAAGGGCGTTGGAATGCACAATGATATTTTTCTGCTGAATGCCCGACTTACCCGCAGTATTGAATACAACTGTCAACTCACCGTCGTTGCCCGGCGCAATTGTTCCCTCAGGGAAATTGGGAACCGTACATCCGCAGGTAACGTCGGTTTTAGCGATCATCAAAGGATGGAAACCCGTGTTCTTGAAACGGAATGTGTGCTTCAGCACTTTACCTTCAGGTTGCTTACCAAAGTTGAATTTAGTTTCGTAAAACTGCATCGTAGTCTTTGCCATTGAAGCAACACGTTGTGTGCGGGTCAGTGTCTGCTCCGGATAGATCTCACCACGATAGGTCTCACCATCCTTACTGTAAAAGATACCTTCACCACCACCTTTGAACCTTCGGAACAATGCGTTTCGGCTGACACCTGTCAGCTCTATGATCACCAATGTGAATGTGGACAGGGTAAGTATCGTGAGCAATATCGCCCGGTAATTTTTTTCCATTTGTAAGTGCTAGATCAATGAAGCAAAGATAACCATTAAAAGGCAGGCAATACCGTCACAATCGATAACCATTAGTTAATATGTGAACTTCCTGCGACTACCTCACTATTGTGAATTTTCGGTAATATTTACACCCATTTGCATGAAGGACACAGATGTACATTCCGGATGGAAGTGAATTCACCATTACAGACGAGTTTCCGAGTGATGAATCGAGTTGCTTACTGATGCATATTCTGCCTGCAACGTCAACAATATTGACATTTATATCCTTTTCATACACACCCTTCCACGAAACGTTCAACACCTCGCTGGCAGGATTGGGATATACATTCACCAAACATTCGTCGTAGACGGTTGGTACCTGCGCTATATAGACCTTACGTTTGTAAAACTCCAGCCCACCTCGCACATTACCCTTGATGAGCGAATAACTGCCGCTTCCGTCAATGTCCCCTACAGTTACCGTTGACCTACGATTTCCATACCTGCCATAGGTGGTTGCCGGATGGTTGTATACACTCAACGTAGAATCTATGTAAGAGTAGCGGCCGTCAAGCAAACTATACACCGCCGTAGTGTCTCCGGTCTGGAAACCTGAATACTGATAGAGATTGCCCGAATTGCTACCCATAAGCAGATAATCAGTTCCTGAAGGGTCGAGTTTGCCGATAAATGGCGCAGAATAATTGCCGAAATTCTGTAGCGGATCGGACTTCGCTTTTCCCAGCTTGGTATTCACCAACTTCAAACGGATAGCACCGGGCGTGGTGCTCTCGTTTCTGTAGTATTGAATAAACCCGTATAGATTACCAATGATAATATCCTTCTTGCCGTCTTTGTCAATGTCGTATATAAACGGAGCAGCATTGCCACCAACATTAATATCAGCTCCTGCCATATCCTTCAAGATTGCCATATTCAACTGCCAGTCGGGCACCACACTTTCGCTGGCCGCCATATTCTTGAAGTAACTGAGCGTTCCGTTGGTATGACCTACTATCAGATCTGAAATTCCGTCACCGTCCACATCACCCGTAGCAGGTGCGCCCCCCTGAAAACCATGTGTGCTGAAATTCCCCAGATCATTCGTCTCCAAAGTGAACGAAGCACTTCCTGCGCTCGTAGTGTTCCTATATAAGGATAGCCGACTGCGCAGCACTCCACCCGCTTGCCTGTATCCATCACTGCCTACTATCAGGTCCAGCTTACCGTCCTTATCGTAGTCGAATAAATGCGGATAACTTGCGGTACCGGCATCTATTGCTCGATCCACCAAAAATGAGTCGGAGACAAACTGCCAGTCAGCGGTTCCTGCCCCCGAGTTATTTCGGTAATACCAGATACATTTATAGTTCTCTGACCCACTACCTGCATTCGGGGAGATAAGCAGGTCTCGTCTGCCATCCTGATCGACATCTACATGAAACGCAGCCGGCCATACAGGCAGCGACACCACTTTCCCTCCTGTCAGCCATGTAGAGTCCTGTCCCGTCATTGTATCCACCGGATAGCCGGTTTCAACTTTTCCATTCTTTAGAAACGTAAGCTCATCAAACGATACGTTCCCGTCCAGATAATCCATGTCTCCATCCATGTCCCAATCAAAAAGGCAGATCGAATTACCCGAGTGTGTCACTTTCCCTTCGGTACCGGCCGGCCGCAACAAACCTGCATTACTGCACGAATACCCCAAAGAGTGTTCGCGGTAAAATCCCTGATAGACTTTACCCCAGCACCTGTCTTTCAGTTTCACCCTTATGCTGTCGCACGGCAATCCTTCTTCGACGCGCATGTTGCGGTAATAGTACATGTAACCACCGGTAATGTAAAAGGCAACAAAGTCTATATCGCCATCACCGTCCACATCCTCTATACCGGGTATATCGCTGGGATTCACAAATGCATTCACTACCCCTCCGGTAGTGATATCATTGAAATAAAACAGGCTACGGTAAAAAGTAAAGCAGAGTTCATTGCCTGCGTTGTAGTAACCACGATGTACCTCGAACCCGTCATTACCTCTGTTAAACATATCGGGGATCCCGTCACAATTGTAGTCGCGAAGCAACATAAAATCATATGCAGCAGGAAAATTCAACGCGTAATGCGGTGCATATTTATATGCTGGCAAACCCGAAGATACCCCCACGTTGAGTAAGGTCATTACACCCAATCCTTTCTCGAACACAACCAGGTCCTTCTTGCCATCGTGGTTAAGGTCGGCCTCAGAAAACTGGGGATTATTAAAACCTCCGCACCATGCCAACGTTAGCTCACGGCTGCCGGAGAACACTTTTACGGTGGTGTCATGCTGATAGAACTCCTGTGCCGATGCACCAAAACCAAAGAAGAGAACTGATAGAAGTATATAGGGAACCTTGCTGAGTTTCATAACAATAATGCTACATAAAGTTACCTAATATTGGTGTTACAACCGTTTATCGCACTTGCAATTGGGAAAATATTCTGACGTGTACCAGTTGAATACCTAAGTTCTATCGCTCATATTTGGTCAATGGCGAGTCGGGCTCCTTCAGGAAATGTTTATACACCATTTTATCGGCGAAAGACGGCAGCAGCTTATTTAACCATACAGCCAGTTTTCCTTGCCCGGTCATTACAACGGTGCGTTTCCTGCCTTCCACACCATCAAGAACTATCGAGGCACACTCTTCCGAGCTCATCAGCTTTCCTTCATCTAGCGGCGTTTCGGCCTGAGAAGTGCCATCTGCGGTACGTGCGACATTTCTGATGTTGGAAGAGGTGAACCCGGGTGACACCCACATTACATGCACGCCTGTGTGCAGCATTTCGGTGCGCAGCGCCTCGAGGAAACCCTGCATGGCAAACTTTGAAGCAGAATAGCCGGTACGACCCGGAAGCCCCCTGTAACCTGCAATTGACGATATACCAGCAATGACACCCTTATTCTTCATGATATAGGGCAATGCGAACTTGGCGCAGTATACCGCACCCCAGAAGTTGATGTCCATCAACTCGCGTATCACTTTAAGATCAGCATCCTCAAACAAGGCCCGCATACTGATGCCGGCATTGTTGATCAGCACATCTACTCCACCCCATTTCTGCGCAACTGCCTCAACAAAAGCCTTGCAGTCCTCTTCCTTGCTCACATCGGCCTGAAAACAGAAAAGGCGTTCGTTCGGGGAAAAAGACGATTGCAATTTCTCCAGATTCCTGCCGCAGACGGCCACCTTTGCTCCCCGGCCAAGCGCATCTTCTGCAAGTGCCTTTCCTATGCCCGACGAGCCGCCGGTAACAATAACAACCTTATTACTGAGTGATGAATCCATATAATAACAGCAAAAATATAGTTTCTGGATTCCCCCGCCACGAAAAAATGTACTCGGTTATGCGTTTATCCAGTCTTTCGGGAAATAATACTGCAACATTTGCTCTTCCCTGCTTCCCGGCACAGGATGATGATCATACGCCCACCTTGCTCTGGGCGGCAGGCTCATAAGGATACTTTCTGTGCGCCCATTGGTCTTCAGTCCGAACAATGTTCCCCTGTCATGCACCAGATTGAACTCAACATATCTACCTCTTCTTATCTCCTGCCATTCGGTCTCGGCAACACCAAAACCAATATCTTTCCTACGCTCTACTATCGGCAGGTAGGCTGTAAGGAACGCGTTTCCGTTCGCCTTTTGAAAGGCGAACAAACGCTCGCTGTCATCATCGTTTGCAGGCCTCAGGTAGTCATAAAATACCCCTCCTATTCCGCGCATCTCGTTTCCGCGATGTTTGTTGCAGAAATATTCGTCGCAGTTCTTTTTGTATGCCGGATACAACTCTGCACCAAACGGATCAATTGCGTTCTTCAGTGTAGTATGAAAATGACGCCCGTCTTCTTCAAAAACATAATACGGTGTCAGGTCGGCACCACCGCCAAACCAGCTATCTATCCTGTTCCCTGCAGTATCGTACAACTCGAAATAACGCCAATTGGCATGAACCGTGGGTACATATGGATTACGAGGATGGATGACCAATGACAACCCGCAGGCAAAAAAATGACTCTCACCCACCTTGAATGCCTCCTGCATCGCCTTGGGTAATGCACCATGAACTGCAGATGTATTCACACCACCTTTCTCAAAAACACTTCCATCGGCGATCACCCGCGTGCGACCTCCACCACCTTCTGCCCGCTCCCACCTGTCTTCACGAAAAACGGCACTGCCGTCCATCTGCTCCAGCCCGGCACAGATCTCATCCTGCAGCCGTTGGATATATGCAACAAACCTATCTTTTAAGCTCTCCACACTCATATAACATACTATTCTATCTCTACTATTGGCCGTATTCCTTTACTGCGTCTACAAAAGCCTTCGCGTGATCGACGGGTATATTGGGCAATATTCCATGACCAAGATTCGCAATATATTTATTCACCCCGAAACCGTCTATCATTTCCTTCACCTCCTTTTTAATCTGCGGGATAGGTGCCAACAACTTAGATGGATCAAAATTGCCCTGTAGGGTCACCCGGTCTCCCGTCAGTTCCCTGGCCAACTGCGGCGTAACAGTCCAATCCAAACCCAGACCTGCAGCGCTTGTATATGAAAGATCCTTTAATGCGTACCAGCTTCCTTTCGGAAACAGTATCACCGGAACGTCGTCCTTCAGCGCATCGGCGATTTGCACCAGGTATGGTTGCGCATAGGTCTTAAAATCAGCCGGACTCAACATACCACTCCAGCTGTCAAACACCTGAAGCATATTGGCACCCGCCTTAACCTGCGCCTTAAGGTACTTGATTGTTACATCAGTTATTTTCTGTAACAACTTGTGAGCCAGTTCATTCTGCGTAAAACAAAATTGTTTTGCTTTGTCAAATGTCTTACTTCCTTTACCCTCCACCATGTAGCAAAGCAAGGTCCACGGAGCACCGGCAAAACCAATGAGTGGCACCCTGCCATCCAGCGCTTTACTGGTCATTTCCAGCGCCTTCATTACGTAACTCAGCCTTTCTTCTACGTCATCCATAATGAGGTTGTCCACATCCGCTTCAGTTTTGATCACGTCGGGCAATAGTGGTCCGCGACCTTCCCCAAGCAACACCTTCATACCCATAGCCTGAGGTATGACAAGTATGTCAGAAAATATAATAGCAGCATCCACACCCACCTGATCAACCGGCTGCAGTGTTATCTCACATGCCAATTCGGGCGTTTCAACCCGGGTAAAGAAATCATATTTCTCACGCAACTTAATATAATCGGGCAAATACCTACCGGCCTGACGCATCATCCAAACCGGCGGCCTTGAAACAGTTTCGCCCCTCAATGCGCGAAGAATAAGATCATTTTTTAAAACTGACATTTACTT